>OJRP01000777.1_pt1 | contig 20268 bp, 20 predicted proteins | sample 1599201 | NCBI WGS metagenome assembly OJRP01 (sample SAMN03922534, study PRJEB24848) | human gut metagenome | isolation source: stool sample | host: Homo sapiens | place: Germany | collected 2010-05
AGCAGAAATCGGCCAACAACAAACAGGCGGAAAATTTTCGCAAGCTGCTGCTGGCGATGTCGGAAGATATCCGCGTGCTGCTGATTAAGCTGGCGGATCGTCTGCACAACATGCGCACGCTGCATTTCTGCGCTCCGGAAAAGCGCGCCCGCATTGCCCGCGAGACGCTGGATATTTATGCGCCGCTTGCCGAACGTATCGGCATGCAGGAAGTTAAGAGTGAACTGGAGGAAATCGCTTTTGCCGAACTGCACAAGGAAGCGCATGATTCAATTGTCGCCCGTCTGAACTTTTTGCGTGAAAAAGACAGCAACCTGGTGCCGAAAATTATTGAGCAGCTGCAGAAAGACATGGAGGAGAACGGTATCAAAGCGGTGGTTTCCGGACGAGAAAAAACGCCTTATTCCATCTGGCGCAAAATGCAGCAGAAGAACGCGTCGTTCGAACAGCTGTCAGATATTATGGCTTTCCGCATTATTGTTGACGACGTGGCGACCTGCTATCAGGCATTGGGCATTGTGCACAGCAAATATCACATGGTTCCGCGCCGTTTTAAGGATTATATTTCGACGCCGAAGCCGAACGGCTATCAGTCCATTCACACCGGCGTCATCGGACCGGAAAATACACGTATTGAAATTCAGATACGCACGCACGAAATGCACGAAATCGGCGAAAAAGGCGTGGCTGCGCACTGGGCCTATAAACAGGGGCAAAAAGCCGAAGGCAAGAATTTCCGCTGGATACGCGAGCTGCTGGAGATTTTGGAACAGGCATCGAATCCCGAAGAGTTTTTGGAGAACACCAAACTGGAAATGTATAATGACCAGGTGTTCTGTTTTACGCCGAAGGGCGATCTTATCGGTCTGCCGGTCAATTCAACGCCGGTCGATTTTGCCTATGCGGTGCATTCGTCGGTCGGCGATACCTGCGTCGGCGCGAAAATCAACGGCGAAATTCGTCCGTTGCGGACCGTTCTGCAAAACGGCGACCAGGTGGAAATTCTGACGTCCAAGGCGCAGCATCCCTCAACGGAGTGGGAGCGGTTCGTGGTTACCGGCAAGGCAAAAGCAGCCATCCGCCGTTATGTTCGCGCTTATAAACGCGAACAGTTTATTACGCTGGGGCAGGAAATTCTCGAACGTTTGTTCAAGGGTGAAAGTCTGGAGTTTTCCGAAAAGGGACTGGTTAACGTACTGCCGAATTTTGAGGCGGAAACGATTGACGACATTTATGCCAAAGTCGGCGAGGGGATTGTTACCGGTTGGGACGTTTTGAAAGCGGTTTATCCGGGATATAAGCAGTCGAAGCTCGAAAAAGTGGTCAAGTCGGTCAAACTGCCGAGTTTCAAGAAAATCGTCAAGCCGAAAAAAGGCAAGGGCGAACCCCTGAAAATCAAGGGGCTGATTCCGGGGATGGCGGTGCATTTTGCCGGCTGCTGTCATCCGTTGCCGGGCGACCGCATTGTCGGTATTGTAACAACCGGCAAAGGCGTGGCCGTGCATACCATTGACTGTAAGGCGCTGGAAAAATACGCCGACGAGCCTGAGCGCTGGCTGGATATTGCCTGGGGCGAAGAGGCCGAAAACGAAATGCATACCGGCCGTCTGAAAATCATGCTGGCCAACGAACCGGGAACTTTGGCCGAACTTTCAAACCTGATTGCGCGCAACAGCGGCAACATTGCCAATCTTAACATTGTCAACCGCACGGTCAGCTACTTTGAAATTCTTGTCGACGTGGAAGTTAAGGATCTCAAACATTTGACGGACATTATTGCCGCGCTCAAAGCGTCAAAGGTTATATCTTACGTGGCTCGCGCCGCCCAATAAAATCTCTCGTATAATGAGGAACTGGTACAGGATCAGCGGGTAAAATAAATCCTTATTATTTTCTTCGTTCTCCGAGGTTTTGAACGTCTTCTGTATAGTAGGGAACTAATTATAAAAAATCTTGTTGTTCTTAAATAAAATGTATATATTGCAATAAACGAAATTTTACGGGAGTTGGGTTTATTGTTCAAACGCCGGGAAAAACTTTCTTGGAAAAAACGTCTGTCGGGATATTTATGGCCGCAGGGCGGGTGGAAACGCTACGGGCAGTTTATTCTGCTTAAACTGCATCGTCTCGGCGGAACGCCGCGGTCAATTGCGGCCGGTTTTGCCTGCGGTGCGGCCATTTCGTTTACGCCGTTTGTCGGTTTCCATATGATTCTGGCCGCGGCGACGGCGTTTCTGCTGCGCGGCAACATTATTGCCAGCGCGGTCGGAACGGTTGTCGGAAATCCGTGGACTTTTCCGTTTATATGGATTTCGGTGCTTTATACGGGGCGGCTGATGCTGGGTGAGACCGGGGCCGGAAAAATTGAATTCGCACATGTTTTTGAAAAGTCTTTTCATGCGCTGATGACACTGGATTTCAGTTCTTTCGGAAAGGACGTCTGGCCGGTGCTCAAGCCGATGATTGCCGGCTGCGTGCCGTATTATGTTCTGGTCTGGCTCGTGTCTTATTATCTGGTAAAGAAGGCTTTGGACAAGGTTTCGGAACACCGTCGGAAAAACAGGGTTAGATTGTGAGGGAAGAAGATGATTGTCGGTATCGGCTGCGATTTGGCAAATATAAACCGTTTTGAGAAAGCGCTGGCGAAGTTTGGCGGACGTTTTGTCAACCGGGCCTTTTCCGAAAGGGAAAAGGCGGAACTGGCGCGGCGGGAACGGTTGTCGCCGAAAGAACACGCCTGTGCGGCGGCCAAACGGTTTGCCGCCAAGGAAGCCTGTACCAAGGCGCTGGGAACCGGTTTCCGCGACGGGATATTTATGCGCGACATTGAAATTGTTCATCAGCCGAGCGGCAAGCCCGAGCTGTATTTGCAGAACGGTGCCCGCCGGCGGCTGGAGGAAATCTGCGGCGGAGCCGCATTTAAAATCCATGTGACGATGACCGACGATTATCCCTGGGCACAGGCCTTTGTAATTATTGAGATTATTTAAACTTTGGGGTTGATATAATAAAAATAATCGCTAGTATGTAAGACATTGTTTTAGAAAAGGGCATCATTCATGTTTTTCTCTAAAATAATAAGAATAAAAACAAAGAATTATGAGGAAGAAAGATGGAGAAAGAAGAGAGCCTGGCCGATACCGTCAAAACGGTGTTTTATGCGGTTGTCATCGCGATTTTAATTCGCACGTTTTTGTTTGAACCGTTCAAAATTCCGTCGGGTTCGATGTATCCGACCTTGTATGTCGGCGATTATCTGTTCGTTTCCAAATATACTTACGGTTATTCCAAGCATTCGCTGCCGTTTTCGCTGCCGTTGTTTAACGGACGCATATGGGAAGACATGCCGCAGCGCGGCGATGTCGTGGTCTTCAAGTTTCCGCAGGACAACAAGACCGATTTCATCAAACGCATTATCGGCCTGCCCGGCGATAAGGTAAAAATGAGCGGCGGCCGCCTGTATATCAACGGCAAGGCTGTTTCCCGCGAAGATGCGGGAGATTTCGTTATTCGTGACGAAGGCGGCAATGCCGAGCGTTTCCACCAGTATACCGAAACGCTGCCGGAGGGATTTAAACATACGATTATCGAAATTTCCGATAAGGAAAATGCCGACAATACGCTTGAAGTGACAGTGCCGCAGGGAAGTTTCTTCGTAATGGGCGACAATCGCGACAAGTCTAACGACAGCCGCTTTGACGTCGGTTTCGTGCCGTTTGAAAATCTGGTCGGCAAGGCGCGTTTTCTGTTTTTCTCGCATAATGACGAGGGCGCCTGGTACAAGCCCTGGACCTGGCCGAAGAAAATCCGCTGGGAACGTCTGTTTGACAAAATCAAATAGTTTTACTGCGAACCTTGGCAGAGGAAAGCGGAATGGAAAATTTGCAGAAACTTGAAAAAATTCTTGGTTATGAGTTTAAGAACAAACAGCTGCTCCGACAGGCGCTGACGCACAGCAGTTATTCGTCGCGGCTGAGCGAAAATTACGAACGGCTGGAGTTTTTGGGCGACAGGGTGCTGGGGCTGACGATTGCGGCGCTTTTGTATAGGATGTTTCCCAATGAGCCGGAAGGCAGCCTCTCGCAGCGGCATACCGGTCTGGTTAACAAGGACTGCGTTTCCGAAACGGCGCGGCGGCTTGGTCTGGACAGGTTTGTCATTGTTGCCAACGAGGAGATCCGCGAGAACGAAAACGTGCTTTGCGACGTCTGCGAAGCGGTCATCGGCGCCATATTCATTGATGCCGGCTGCGAACAGGCGGTCGAGTTTGTCAACGAACATTGGAAAGAACTGATAGACAAGAACGTGGCGCCGCCCAAAGACGCCAAGACGCTGTTGCAGGAAACGGCGCATAATCTGGGATTGGGCGTGCCTCAGTACAGGCTGGTCAGCCGCGAAGGCAGCGAGCATGAGCCTTTGTTTCATATGGAAGTCGTTTTTCCCGGGGGCACGGCCGAAGCGGGGAGCGGCCGCAACAAAAAGCTGGCCGAACAGGAAGCGGCCGCCAAAATGCTGGCAAAGCTGGGTATTAAAAATGGCTGATGCGTTTTCTTCTCAGACGCGCTGCGGTTTTGTGGCCCTCATCGGGGCACCGAATGCCGGAAAGTCGACGATAACCAATAATTTTGTCGGCTCCAAGGTGTCGATTGTGTCGCCGAAAGTGCAGACGACCCGCACATTGGTCAAAGGCATCGGCATTTATGACAATACGCAGATAATTTTTCTGGATACGCCGGGAATCTTTAAGCCCAAGCGCCGGCTTGACCGCGCGATGGTCGCTTCGGCCTGGAGCGGGGTGGGCGATGCAGACATAACGGTTCTGGTCGTTGACGCCCGCCGCGGTTTTGACGACGAAACGCAGTCGATTGTCGCCAGGCTTAATAAGAACAAAATTGAAGCGGTACTGGTTTTGAACAAAATTGATTTGGTTCAAAAGGAAAAGCTGTTGGAGCTGAGTGCTAAAATCAATGCGGCCGGAAGATTCAGGGAAACGTTTATGGTTTCGGCGCTGACCGGCAGGCAGATTGACGAGTTTTACAAATATCTGGCCGACAATTTGCCGGTCAGCCCGTGGTATTATCCAGAAGATCAGATTTCGGACATGCCGCTGAAGCTTTTGGCGGCGGAAATTGTCCGCGAAAAGCTGTTTTTGTTTCTGCGGCAGGAACTTCCGTATGCGCTGACGGTTGAACCCGAGTTGTGGGAGCGGCGCGAAGACGGTTCGGTTCGGGCCGAAATCACGATTTATGTCGAGCGTGACAGCCAGAAGATAATTGTTCTGGGCAAGGGCGGCGCAATGATTAAACGCATCGGTCAGGCGGCGCGCCGGGAAATTGAGGAGCTGCTGGAAGAGCGGATTCATCTTTTTCTGTTTGTAAAAGTCCGCGAGAACTGGGGAGACGATCCGGCCCGCTATGCGGATTGGGGACTTAATTTCAACGCCTGAGATTTTTTGTTTGCTTTCTGTGTCGTTTTTTCGGGTGGCAATAATTATATCTTTGCCGAAGGAGGTATGAAATGAAAAAAGGTCTGATTTTAACGGCCGGTTTATGGCTGGCCGCCTGTACTCCGAAAACAGAAAGCGTTTGTGGCGTGTATCAGGGGACGCTGCCGGCGGCGGATGCGCCGGGAATCGAAACCACGCTGACTTTCGGTGAAGACAATCAGGTGTCGCAACGTCTGGTGTACATCGGCAAAAAGGACGGCATTTTTACCGACAGGGGAACTTTTTCGGCGGACGGCAGTATTGTTGCAGTAACGCTTTCCGGGGAAGAACCTTCCTATTATCGGCTCGAGGGGGGGCAGCTGCGCCGTCTTGATATGGATATGCAGCCTGTGGAAGGGCCTTTGGCGGATTATTATATTCTGAAAAAAGTTAAAAGCTGTCGGTAAGACAAAAATAGATGTAGTTCCATTATTGGTAGACAGAAAAAATGTAGTTTCATTAATAGTTGACTCTTCCGTCAAATCAGTATATCCTGATATTCAGATATGGACTTCAATTCTGAATTTTCGGGAGAACGATCATGCGAAATCTGCTTTTATCTTCTGCAACTCTACTGCTGGTACCGGCTGTTTCCATGGCCGCTCCCGGTTTCATCACATATACACACACAGACACACCTATCGAGTTGAAGCCCATATCCGATATTTCTTCTTCCCTTAAACTTGCCTCAATCTGTTTTCTGGGCGTCGGCGACTGCGATCCCAACGCCGGGTTCGGAACCGGAGACGATTATAGCATGGATACGGTTCAACAATGTCTGGACGAAGGTTACGGCAAACAGAACTGCAACTCGGTACAGACCATTGACGGGGTTTGTCCGTATAATCCGGCTTACGGTTTGGGCTGTAAGTGCGCGCCTAATCTGGTAAGCTGTCCGGCGGGGCAGGATGGGGTCGGAGAGAGCTGCGGCGGCAAGTATGTTTCCTGTCAATGCGATCCGGCACTGGTCAGCTGCGCTTCAAACCAAGTCGGACAAGGCGCCAGCTGCGGCGGCAAATATGAAAGCTGTGCCTGCAAGCCGGAATATAAATACACTTCGTCCAACTGTTCTTATCCGCGTTCGGTATCGGGAGCCAGCTGCGGCGGCAAATATACCGGCTGTGACTGTCCGTCCGGGGTTAACGAAGGGCAATACGGCTGCGATGAATATTATCCGGCGCCCTGTTCTTCGGTCTGCAAAAGCGCCAATGCCGACAACTGTCAGAACCGGGAAGCGGTCTCCACGCCGTATGGCTGTGCCGAATATTGGGAAGATTGTCCGTCCAAATGCAAAACGGCTTATAACGACAACTGTCGAAACAGAACCGAAGTTTCGTGCCAGTTTGGCTGCGCCTCGTATTTTGGGGATTGTTTGTCCAAATGCCAGTCCTGCGAAAACGACAACTGCGGCAATCGCACGGCAGTTGAGGCGCCGTACGGCTGCCAAACGTACTGGAGTGACTGTTCGTCCAAATGTCAGACGGCTTATCCGGATAACTGCCATAACTGCACCGACAACAATTCGCAGACTTATGGCTGCATGAAATATTACGACGACTGCGCAACCAAGTGCGAGACCCCCTATACGGACAACTGCCGCAACCGCACCGAAGCTATATCAGGCTGTCCGGCGAACGCGACCTGTTCCTACTTCTCCGACTGCTTCTCCAAAATCAGCTCATGGTCCTGCAACGACGGGTATGTTAAGTCCGGCAATGAATGTGTCGTCGAAAAGAAAGGCACTTGTGAAGATTACGGATATTCTTCAACGGAGCCTTCGGGAGAGAAATGTATAAGCAGATGGGTATTAGAGCTGTCAAAGTTCTGCTATACGGACGAGTGTAAGGTATGTCAGTTGGGTTTACTGTGTGCTAACGGCTGCGCCGAATATAACAGGCCGGAAGATATGGCAGATCTTTACAATTGTCCGAGGGTTTGCGTTTCCTGCAATCAGGCGCCGGCAACGAAGCCGGATTGCGGTTCGCAGTCGCTGATATCCTGCAACGGAACTTATTACTGTTGCGATCCGCGTTTTGCCAGCTGTTATTATACGACATCTCATAACGGTACGAACGGAACGGTAACCTATATGTGTTCTGTGGCCGGTAAGGTGTCAAGCAGCGTTGACGGCGTTGTTGAGGGCGTTACGCGAGTTCCTTAACCGTCGGCTGCGCGATTGTAAAATCCGTCTTTGGAAAAGGGCGGATTTTTTTTATAACCGGCGTTTTAAAATTTGGCACGACATTTGCATAGGTGTATTCAACAGAAAAAATTATCCAAACGATTGGGGAGAATATAATGGATAATACGAAATACATAGCCTTGTCGCGTCAGATGGCTTTGTGGAAGCAGATGGACATTGTTTCCAACAACATGGCCAACATGAACACTTCCGGCTACAAGCAGGACGACGCGATATTTGCTTCGTATCTGACGCAGACCAAAAACGCCGAGGGGTTCGGCAGGGTTCCCGTCTATTTTACGCAGGATTTCGGAATGTATAAGGATTTCAAGGAAGGCGCCATTGTCCATACCGGAAACACTTTCGATTTGGCTTTGCAGGGGGATGCTTTCTTTGCGATTGAAACGCCGGAAGGCGAGAGATATACGCGCAAAGGTCAGTTTCAGCTTGACGCCGACGGACAGCTGGTAACCAGCGAGGGGTATGCCGTTATGTCTGAGAACAACGAGCCTTTCTTCATCGCGCCCGGCGAGACCGAAATTTCGGTTGCCGAAAACGGCGAGGTCTTTACCGAAAACGGCGTTATCGGTCGGATTAAGACGGTTTCGTTTGCCAACAATCAGAAACTTTTAAAAGTTGCCGACACGATGTTTGAGAATACGGCCGGGAACATGATGCAGCCGGCGGCAAATGCCAAAGTGGTTCAGGGCGCCGTCGAAAAGTCGAACGTCGATCCGATTACGGAAATGACCAAGATGATTAAACTGCAACGCTCCTATGAGATGGTTCAGTCGATGATTGACGAGGAGCATGACCGGATTTCGAACACTATCAGCACTTATTCGCAATTAGCTTAAGCAAGGGGAAAAGAAAATGAGATCATTAGCAATCGGCGCAACGGGAATGCTGGCACAGCAGACCAACGTGGACGTTATTTCCAACAACATCGCCAACATGAACACTACGGCCTATACGAAAAGAAGAGCCGAATTTAACGATCTTCTGTATCAGAACATTATCCGTCCGGGTTCGGCGTCGACGTCTTCCGACACGATTGTGCCGTCCGGCATTCAGCTGGGTCTCGGCGTCAGAACCGCCGCCGTCTACCGCATTACCGACGGCACCAGCCTGACCAATACCAACAACACGCTGGACCTGGCCATTCGCGGCCGCGGTTACTTTCAGATTGAACTGCCGGAAGGCAAGGGAACGGCTTATACCCGCGACGGCGCCTTTCAGCGCAACGGCGACGGCGTTATCGTGACGCACGACGGTTATGTGGTTCAGCCGGAAATTACCATTCCCGACGATGCGGTTGAGATTTACGTCAACAATTCGGGCGAGGTCTGGATTAAGCAGGACGGCGAAACCGACGAAACCAATGTCGGACAGCTGGAACTGGCGACGTTTCCAAACGAGGCCGGACTGGAAGCCATGGGACAGAACCTGTTTCTGGAGACCGAAGCTTCCGGCGCGCCGATTATTGACAATCCGGACACCGAATCTTTCGGTTCGGTTCTGCAGGGCTATCTGGAAACTTCGAACGTCAATCCGGTGGCCGAAATTACCGAGCTGGTCTCGGCGCAGCGCGCTTATGAGATGAACTCGAAAATCATTCAGACTTCTGACCAGATGCTCAGCACGATTACGTCGCTGAGATAACGGACGGATGTCAGGGGGAGTTATGATGAAATTCTTTTTAGCCGCAGTTTTGACGTTATGCCGAATTAGTATGGCAAATGCAGAGAATCTGCTGATTGTGGGGGAAGATGAAATCAGACAGGCAATTGAAGAGGAATTTGTCGAGCAGGGACAAAATCAGGCGCTGGATGTGGAATTTTTTGGTGGGCAAACCGTCTTTCATATCGAAAATGCTCAAAAAGCTAAAATTCTGGTCTCTGGTCTGAAAATGGACGAATTGCAGAACCGTTTTTCGTGCAATGCGGAAATTTTTGCCGACGGCAAGTCCTATGCCCGGACGAACATTACCGGCCGCTATTTTCTGCTGAGCGAGATTTGGGTTCCGTCGCAGAATATTCAGAAAGGCGAAGTCATTGCTCCCGAAATGCTGAAGCAGATTACCGTCCGTCAGAACCGGATCAAGCCGAGTTTTGTCACCGATAAGGAGCGGCTGGCCGGCAAGGAAGCCAAAAAGCTGCTGAAGGAAGGCAAAATCGTCATGGACAGGGATATCGGCAATCAGGTGCTGATTAAAAAAGGTGACGTCGTGACCGTGGTTTACCGAACCGACAAGATGCAGATTACGGCCAAGGTTGAGGCTTTGGGCGACGGCGGCAAGGGCGACAAAATCGAGATGCTTAATCCGAAAAGCAAGAAAACGCTGTTCGGCCGCGTTATTGACAAAGATACCGTAGAAGCGGAAATCCAATAGAAGGGGACTATTGACATGAACAACAACCAAAGTTTTGCGAAGATGACGGCAGTTTTGCTGATGGCAACGGCCCTGAGCGGCTGCAACGCCTGGAGCCGCATCAGAAACATCGGCGCAGAGCCGCCGCTGACCCCGATTGAAAACCCGGTGACGGCGCCCAACTATCAGCCGGTGTCGATGCCGATGCCCGAACAACCGGAACATTATGCCGGCGCCAATTCGCTGTGGCGCGCGGGTTCTTCAGGCTTTTTCAAAGACCAGCGGGCTTCCAAGGTGGGCGACATCATTACGGTTAACGTTTCGGCTTCAGATGCGGCCAAGCTGGAGAACGAAACCGAACAGACCCGCGACAACAACTCGGATACGGTCGGCGTGAGCAGATTGTTCGGTTATGAGGAATATGCCAAGGATTATCTGCCGGATTCCGTTATTCCGGCCAACCTGGTTGACGTTCAGTCAGATCATGACGTTTCCGGCGAAGGCAAAATCGACCGCAGCGAGAAAATCGACGTGACTATGGCGGCGATTGTTACGCAGGTGTTGCCGAACGGCAATCTGGTTATTGAAGGCACGCAGGAAATCCGGGTCAACTACGAGCTTCGCCAGCTGACCGTCAGAGGCATTATCCGCCGGGCGGACATTTCTTCCGACAACTCGATTGAGTCGAGCAAAATTGCCGAGCTTCGCGTTTCCTACGGCGGCCAGGGCACGATTTCCGACATGCAGCAGCCCCGATACGGACGCCAGCTGCTGGACATTATCGCGCCGTTCTAAGTTTTTTTGCAAGTTCCCCTATTATTATGTTGACGCTTTTAAAGAAAAAATCTCCCCATTTTTTCTTTATATGCAGAGTTTCCCCAAGCTCTGTATTTTTCCTGAAAGAAAAGTCTGTCTTTTTTCCCCTATTATAAGGCAGACTTTTTTCAGGGTATTAACTGAAATTAACTGTTTAAAAAGATAATCGGATAGATTATATATTTTTGTGATAACCCTATAAGTTTTAAGGAAGCTGAGATGAACAACAAAATAGACCAAGTTAAGAATGCTGAAAACGAAGCCGTTATTCTGCTGAATCACGCAATGGCTCTGGCGAAAGCCTCGACCAGCAGCGATGAACTGGAGATTGTTTCGGTTTTGGACAGCAATTTGAAACTTTGGGTGGAAATAGAAACATCACTTAAAAGTGCAAAGAATTTGCTTCCCGAAGATATTAAAACAAACCTTATCAAACTGTCGCGTTTCGTTGAGCGCATGACCCTGTCCAAAGGCAGCAAAATGAGCAAATCCGATTTTGACTGCCTGATTAATATCAATATGCAGATTTCGGAAGGTTTGATTGAGGCGGTTAAAAACAATCTGGCGACGGAAGAAGCCTTTTCGCTGCTGAAATGTGCCATTGATCTGTCGATGGCCCGCGAAAACGGCGACGCCAAAGAACTGGTCAGCGCTTTGGACAACAACATGCAGCTTTGGGTTTACATTAAAACCCTGGCTTCCAAACATGACAATCCGCTGCCGCCGGAAACCAAAAACAATCTGATTAAGCTGGCCGATTATGTTTCCAGCAAGACGCTGGAAATCGGCAAAAATGTCGATGACATCAATCAGAAAACCCTTGATTCGATGATTATGACCAATCTGCAGATTTCCGAAGGGCTGATGACCAAGAGAATTGCCTGTTGAAAGGAACGGTAGTTAAAAAATCCCCGGAGAATGAAACACCCGGGGATTTTTTGTGTTTGGGCCGCGTTACATATAACCGCATTCGACGCCGTTGGGTTCGCAACATTCTCGCGTGACGTATTCTCCACAGCTGTTGTAATATGGCGGAAAGGCATTTTCCGGATCGGAAGCCCAAATTGTTTCGCATTGGTAAAATTTTTGCTGGCAGACGGACAACCAGTCGGTGGTTTGTGTTTTTTTGCAGGAGCTTCCTTCTTGTTTATACCCGGAGTTGCAGGACCAGCTCTGAATTTTGGAGGAGCAGTCGGAGAAATAGGAGCAGGTCGCGTTTGCCGGACAAGACCCGATAACCGCCGTTCTGTTCCGGCAATTGTCAGCATAACAGGTTTGGCACTTGGAAGAACAATCGCCCCAATAGGACTGACAGTCGTAAGAACAGTTTGCCGCCGTTCTGTTCCGACAGTTGTCGACATAGGCGGTCTGGCATTTTGAAGAACAGTCGCTGTAATAGCTTTCGCAGCCGTAAGGCGTCGATACGGCGGTACGTTCACGGCACATGTCGGTATAAGCACGTTCGCATTTGGAAGAGCAGTCGTCGTAATATTTCATACAGCCATACCCCAGAGCAATGTTGGGGTCGTCGCTGCGGATGTGGCAGTTGTCGGAGTAGGCCACCTTGCAGACCGAGGAACATGGGGAAGGATAATATTCGGCGCAGCCGTATTGCCCTTCGTCAACCCCGGTCGGACAGACGCAGTCGGTATATTTGCCGCCGCAGCTGTCCCCGGATACCGAACGCGGATAAGAACAGTTGGAAGAGTTGTATATATATTCGCTCTTGCAGACGCAGGACTGATACTTTCCGCCGCAGGAAGCTCCTTGTCCGATCTGATTTGACGCGCAGCTGACCAGAGCCGGGTCGCATTGACAGGAAGCATATTTGCCGTCACAACTGTCGCCAACACCGACCTGTCCGGCGGGACAGCTTATCAGATTAGACACGCACTTGCATCCAAGTCCGTAGGCGGAGTTATAGGGACAAACGCCGTCAATGGTCTGTACGGAGTTGCAGTTCTGTTTGGAAAAGCCTTCGTTCTTACACTGGGCTTCGGTATCGATTTTATAATCGTCGCCTTTACCGAAGCTGACATTAGGGTCGCAGTCGCCGACGCCGAGGAAACAGACAGCGGCGGTCTTAAAGGCCTTGTCAAGTTGTTCAAACTGAAAGGCGGGCTTCGGTTCGGGTGTGTATGTCAGTGTGTGTGTAGGTAAGCCGGAGGCAATGGTTAGCCTTGGGAACATAAGAGCCGTTCCGGAAAGCAAAGAGAACATTAAAACAGATTTCTTCATAGTATCACCTCGCGACAAAGTTAGAACCGAAGCCCGCAGTGGGCAGACAGGAAGGAAGAAGAGGATAAGCTTAAATAAAGGATACAAAGAAAGGATATCCGCCTGCGACGGAGAAAGACCGCCAAGGGCAAACTTCAAAATCCACACCTATCAAGTATCAGGATAAGCTAATTTGGGGAAAGAGTCAACTATTAATGAAACTACAAATTTTTCTGTCTACCAATAATGGAACTACATAAAATTTTTTTGGCTATATGAGCCGGTTATACACATTGAAGTCTGGGCGGTTGCAAATTTGCGTGTTAGTCCTTATAACTTTAGGTAAGCAAGGAGAATTAAAATATGTTCTTTTCAAAGTTTGAGAGACTGGTGGCGCGGCGGTATCTGAAAGCCAAGCGCCGCGAGGGCTTTATTTCGGTAATTACCGGCTTTGCCTTTACGGGAATTGCGCTCGGCGTAGCGACGCTGATTATCGTAATGTCGGTAATGAACGGTTTCCGGCATGAGCTTTTGTCGCGTATTTTGGGCATTAACGGCCATATCGGCATTATGGCGGTGGCGGGCGTGCCGTTCAACAATTATCCGGAGGCGGTCAGGGAAATCGGCACTTTTGAACATGTGCAGACGGTAATACCGATGATTGAGCGCCAGCTGCTTGTTTCTTCCGGCACGACGGCGGAAGGCGCGATGGTGCGCGGTATTGCCAAAGAAGATCTTTTGAAGAAAAAAATTTTGAAAGATAGCCTGATTCATGTCGATGTTGACGATTTTTCCGGAAACAACGTTATTGTCGGCGCGCGTCTGGCGCAGAAGATGGGGCTGATTCCGGGGGACGAAATCACGCTGATTTCTCCAAACGGCAAAGTGACGGCTTTCGGCACGGTGCCGCGGATGAAATCGTATAAGATTATCGGTACTTTCGAAGTCGGCATGTATGAATATGATTCGAATTTTATCTTTATGCCGCTTGCGGCGGCGCAGACCTATTTCGGCATGAAGGGCGCCGTCAGCAATATTGACGTGACGCTCGACAACGACGCGCATCTGCGCGAGGTGCGTAAGGCGATTGAGGAAAGCGTCGGCGCCGGCGCGTATATTTATGACTGGAAACAGACCAATTCGGCTTTCTTTAATGCGATTGCGGTTGAACGTAACGTGATGTTCATTATTCTGACGCTGATAATTCTGGTGGCGGCGTTTAATATCATTACCGGACTGATTATGTTGGTTAAGGACAAGGGGCGCGACATTGCCGTTCTGCGGACGATGGGGGCGACCAAGGGAATGATTATGCGCATCTTTTTTATGGACGGGGCTTTTATCGGCGTGGTCGGCACGGCTATCGGTCTGGCGCTGGGCGTGTTGTTCTGCAACAATATTGAGGCAATCCGGCAGTTTTTGCAGAACATTTCGGGACGGGAACTGTTTTCGGCCGAGATTTATTTTCTGTCGCAGCTGCCGGCCGAGATTGATTATGTCGAGGTTTCGGTCGTGGTGATAATTTCGCTGCTGCTTTCGTTCCTGGCAACGATTTATCCGGCCTACAGGGCGGCCAAGTTTGATCCGGTGGAGGCTTTGCGCTATGAATAATGTCAAACCGACCTTGTGTCTGAAAAAAATCAGTAAAAGCTTTAAGCAGGGAAGCCAGAATCTGGAGGTGCTGAAAGGTGTTGATCTTGAGATTATGCCGGGCGAGATTGTGGCGCTGATCGGCCCGTCGGGTTCGGGAAAGTCGACCTTGTTGCAAATTGCCGGGCTGCTGGACCGGCCGAGCAAAGGCGAAATAACGCTTGACGAAATGAAATGCAGCAAACTCGGCGACGGGATGCGGACGGCATTGCGCCGCGATTACCTCGGTTTCGTTTATCAATACCATAATCTGCTGGCTGATTTTGACGCGATCGAAAACGTGATGCTGCCGCAGTTAATTGCTGGCGTCAATGCCGGAACCGCCCGCGAAAAATCGCGCTGGCTGTTGGAACGTCTGGGTTTGGGCAAACGCCTGAAACATCGTCCGGCGGAGCTTTCCGGCGGCGAACAGCAGCGTGTGGCGATTGCCCGGGCGCTGGCCAATACGCCGAAGCTGCTGCTGGCGGACGAACCGACCGGAAATCTTGACCCGAAAACCTCGGAAAGCGTTTTTCTCGAATTGCTTTCGATTGTCCGGGAAACGGGGCTGTCGGCGCTGATTGCCACGCATAACTTCGAACTGGCCGACAAAATGGACCGCAAGGTCAAACTGCAGGACGGCAGGCTGATTGATTTGAGGGCACAGGTTTTTACGCCGGGAGAGAATTTTTATTAACAGCAGGAGGAGAACGAAAATGAAAAAAGTTTTTGCGTTGTTTGTTTTGCTGGGAATGGCCGGAATTGCGGAGGCCAAATATAATGCGCCGGAAGGGATTGTTTCCCGTTCGGACAAAATTGCCAACTGGCAGCTGGGCGAGCTTGATGCCGACGGCGACGGCAAGCTTTCCCTTGACGAGTTTAAGCGCAAGACGGAGAACTATGGCCGGGACGAGCGCCGCAATGTGCGCCGGGCCAAAAAGGAGGGAATCTATATGTCGCCGGAACAACAGTTTAAGGCTGCGGATACCGACGAAGACGGTTTCCTTTCCGATTCCGAACTGGCCGAGTTCATCAGAAAACAGCGCGACGCGCACGAGGGGCTGTATTATTAAGGCCAGAGGAGCGGATTATTGAAAAAAATCCTTGCAATATGAGAATCTTGAGTGTATAAAGCATTTGTTTTGAGCATTTCAGAGCTGATATGGCATGCCTGAATGCTTGTAAAGCATCCAAACGATAAACTTTATAGAAAGGAAGCAAAATGCCTAAGTTGAAAACTAAGAGTTCCGCCAAAAAACGCTTCAGCGCTACCGGAACCGGCAAATTGAAGAGAAACTTTGCAAAAAAGAGACACTGCCTCTTCTGCAAAACACAGAAAATGAAAAGACAAGCCCGCGGTACCACTCTGTTGTCTGAGTCCGATACCAAGATTGTTAAACAGTTTTTACCTTATTTGTAGGAGGATAGTTAGATGTCTCGCGTTAAAAGAGGCGTAATTGCTCACGCACGCCACAAAAAAATTCTGAACATGGCCAAAGGTTACAGGGGCCGCAACAAAAACGTTTTCAGAGTTGCCGTTGAAAAAGTCGAGAAAGCATTGCAGTATGCTTACCGTGACAGAAGAGCCAAAAAGAGAAACTTCCGTTCTCTGTGGATTCAGCGCATCAACGCCGCAACCCGTCTGCATGACATGACTTATTCTCGATTTATCAGCGGGCTTAACAAAGCCGGCATTGAACTCGACCGAAAAGTCCTTGCTGATATTGCTTTGAAAGAGCCCGCTAACTTTGCCAAGCTGGTTGAGGCTGCCAAAGGTGCTTTAAGCAAGTAGTCTGTTTGTCAGAGCAAAATTAAAGAAAGAGTTGACCTCGTTTTTCGGGTTGACTCTTTTGTATTTTAAATTCAGGCCGCCGGCCTGCAAAATTAAAGTTTAGGTTTAATATTTAGGTGAAAATATGGAAAACATGGATGATTTGAAAAAGGAGCTTCTGGCAGCGGTAACCGCCGCGGCGGACATGAAGTCCCTTGAAGAAGTCAGAGTGTCCGTTCTGGGCAAAAAAGGCAGAATTACCGAACTGATGAAAAGTCTCGGCAGCCTTTCAATCGAGGAAAAAAAGGAGAAGGGCCGGAACCTCAATATTCTGAAGTCGGAAGTGGAACAGGCGCTTGACGCCAGAAAGGAAGAACTGGCGGCCAAGGAACTTGATGCCAAGCTTGCGGCCGAGAGAATTGACGTAACGCTGCCGGTTCGTCCCGAACAGCAGGGGCGCATTCATCCGGTCAGCAAAATTTATGAGGAAGTTGCGGCGATTTTCGGCGAAATGGGTTTTGAAGTTGCCGAAGGACCGGATATTGAAGACCAGTTCCATAATTTCAATGCGCTGAATATGCCGGCCAATCATCCGGCTCGTCAGATGCAGGATACCTTTTATATTCCGAATCCCGACAGTGAAGACAAGGACGACAGCTTTGTGGTCAGAACCCATACGTCGCCGGTGCAGATACGCACGATGGAAAACCATCCGCTGCCGATACGCATTATTGCGCCGGGCCGGACTTACCGCTCTGATTACGATGCCACCCATACCCCGATGTTTCATCAGGTCGAAGGGCTGGTTATCGACAAGACAACGACCATGGCTCATCTTAAGGGCTGCCTGTATGACTTTGTAAAAGCGTTTTTTGAACTGGAGGAGATTCCGGTTCGTTATCGTCCGTCGTATTTTCCGTTTACCGAACCTTCGGCGGAAATGGATATCGGCTGTCTGAAAACCAAAACCGAACTGAAAATCGGCGCCGGTACCGACTGGCTGGAAATTCTCGGCTGCGGCATGGTTCATCCGAACGTGCTGCGCGCCGGCGGCATTGATCCGGACGAATATCAGGGTTTTGCTTTCGGCATGGGGCTGGATCGTCTGGCCATGCTGAAATACGGCATACCGGATTTGCGCACCTTTTTTGAATCGGACGTGCGCTGGCTGAAGCATTACGGATTTCTGCCGCTTGACGAATCGTCAATGACCGGCGGCTTAAGCAATAACGGAGGATTGGCTCGATGAAATTTTCTATTTCGTGGTTAAAAGAACATCTGGATACGACGGCGTCGGTTGACGAGATTGCCGAAACCCTGACTAAAATCGGCCTTGAGGTTGAAGAAGTTTTCAATCCGGCCAGCCGGTTAGACGGATTTGTTACAGCAGAAGTTGAAACTTATGAACGCCATCCGGATTCGGATCATTTGGGATTGTTGACGGTTAATACCGGTAAAGAAAAGTTGCAGGTCGTTTGTGGCGCGCCAAACTGCCGGCAGGGGCTGAAAGGCATTTTTGCGCCGGTTGGCGTCGTTATTCCGTGTTATAACGAGGAACTGAAAGTCGGCAAAATCCGCGGCGTGGAGAGTTTTGGCATGATGTGTTCCGAAAAGGAGCTCGGCGTCGGCGAAGACCACAACGGCATTATTGAACTGCCGGCGAATACGCCGATTGGCCGTCCGGCGGCGGAAGCGCTTGATATTGATCCGGTAATTGAAATCAACATAACGCCGAACCGCGCCGAATGTCTGGGCGTCCGCGGCGTGGCTCGCGATTTGGCGGCTGCCGGGCTGGGAACCCTTAAGCCTCTGAAAATTCTCAAGACTGCCGGAACGTTCAAAAGTCCCGTTAATGTAAAAGTTGAAGATTTTACCGCCTGTCCGGTATATGTCGGCCGTTATATCAAAAACGTCAACAACAAGGCCGAAACGCCAAAGTGGATGAAAGACCGTCTGACGGCAATCGGGCTGCGTCCGATTTCGCCGTTGGTTGATATTACCAACTATATCAACTATGACATGGCGCGGCCGCTGCATGTGTTTGACGCCGACAAACTGAGAGGAGACATTACGGTCAGAATGGCAAAAGACGGCGAAAAGTTCGTTTCACTGGAAGACAAGGAATATATGCTGGACGATAAGTCTCTTGGCATTTGTGACGAAGAGGGCGTGCAGTGTCTGGGCGGTATTATGGGCGGCGCGGCAAAAGGCTGCTGTGACGAAACCCAAAATGTTTTTCTGGAATGCGCCCTGTTTACGCCGGAATGCATTGCCCGCACCGGACGAAAGTTCGGCATTGATTCCGACTCCCGTTATCGTTATGAGCGCTGGGTTGATCCGAAGTCGAATATTCTCGGTTCCGACTATGCAACGCAGATGATTTTGGACATCTGCGGCGGCGAGGCGTCGGAGGTTGTCATTGCCGGCAGCGAGCCGGAGGACGAGCGGGTTGCCTATATTCGTCCCGGCCGGATTAAAGATTTAATCGGGATTGAGGTCAGCAGGGAAAAAATTGTCGAAATTCTGAATAATCTCGGTTTCAAAACCAGTGAAGAAGACGGCAAAATCAAGGCGGTTTCGCCGACGTGGCGCGGCGACATTGAAGGCGAACATGATTTGGTCGAAGAAGTCGTGCGCATGATCGGACTGGATTCAATTCCGGCGGAATCCCTGCCGCACGGAAAGTTTCCAAAGCAGGTTCTGTCCCCGGCGCAGCGCCGGGCGGTAACGCTTAAACATGAGCTAGCCTCTCGCGGAATGTATGAAACGGTAACCTGGAGCTTTACGGATTCAAATCTGGCCAAGGATTTTCGCAAGGGCAGAGAACCGGTTTTGCTTTTTAATCCGATTGCTGCAGATTTGGATGAGATGCGTCCGTCGGTTTTGCCGAATTTGCTGCTGGCGGTTAAGAATAATACGGCGCGCGGATATGGCAATGTTGCTTTGTTTGAGGTCGGACCGGAATTTTACGGACGCAAGCCGGGCGAACAGAATCAGGTCGCGGCAGGCGTTCGCTGCGGCATGACGGCAAAAAAGGATTGGAACGGTTCGGCGCGCGCTTATGACGTATTTGACGCCAAGGCCGATGCGCTGGCTGCGATTGCCGCAGCCAACGGGCCGTTTGAAAACGCGCAGATTACCCTTGACGCGCCGGCCTATTATCACCCCGGCCGTTCGGGAACGCTGCGTCTGGGCAAAAACGTGCTGGCTTATTTCGGCGAGATACATCCCGGCGTGCTGAAAAAATTCGGCATTAAGCAGCGCGTAATGGCTTTTGAGGTTATTCTGAGCAATATTCCGCTGCCGCGGTCAAGCAATGACAAAGCCAAGAAAAAACTTGAACTGTCGTCATTCCAGCCGGTGGACAAGGATTTGGCTTTTGTCGTCGACAAGACGGTGCCGGCCGTTAACCTGATGACGGCAGCCAAAACCGCAGACCGGGAGTTTATTGCCGATGTCCGCGTCTTTGACGTTTACGAAGGCGAAAACCTGCCTGAAGGCAAAAAGTCGATTGCTCTGGCGTTGACTTTCCAGCCTAAAGACAAAACCTTTACCGATCAGGATATTGAAAATCTGATGAATAAGGTTATTCAGGAAATGAAGAAAAAGTGCAACGCCGAACTCCGGCAGTAATTTTTTCGGTTTGAAAAAAGCCCCTCACAGGAGGGGCTTTTTTTTGCCAAAAATAAAAGAAGTTTCAAGAATGGTTGACTTTTATTCTAATCCGCGTTATATTATCTACAGGTGTGGATGTTATGCCGCGGCGGAGAACCGCCTGCGGGTATGTGCAGATATTT
>OJRP01000783.1_pt1 | contig 20170 bp, 16 predicted proteins | sample 1599201 | NCBI WGS metagenome assembly OJRP01 (sample SAMN03922534, study PRJEB24848) | human gut metagenome | isolation source: stool sample | host: Homo sapiens | place: Germany | collected 2010-05
CTAAAAAGCGAGAATTCTCGCTTTTTAAAGCTTCGTTAACAAATTCGACAGTGTTCTCATTTCTCATGAATGCTTCTACCTTTTTCCCGAACGGCTTTGCCATTTCAGTGGCGTTAATCATCATACCGTTGTTTTTTTCCAATGCAAAAGTGATTGGATTTTCTTCAAATACGCAAATTTTTGTTTCCATGTTTGATAATGTTTGGATTAATAAAAGATAAACATGTGGCAAATGTAATATAAATAATTGATAATCAAATAGTTAAGCGAACTATTTTTTGATATTTAGTAAATATATAGTAATTTGTTGTGCTGTTCGTGGTGAATATTGGAAGATTTTATGTTTTTCTTTTTGCACTTCCAAATATTATCCTCATATTTGCAGAGTCAAACAAATCGTATGTAAGTACGTCGATGTGCATCGTATAATGCTCACGAAATTAGATGGGCTTTTTTTATGCCCATACGTATCGTTTTCCTGACGTCAGGAAAATGGTCTATATAAAATGGCGGCTGCCTTCCCGATTGTGATTTTGCCTTCGGCGTAAATCTACGATTTGTTTGACGACACGGGAACTGGCAGCCGTTTTTCTGCCTAAACGTCAAACAAATCGTAGTTATGAAAAATCAAGTATCCGGCACTCTCAATGTGCCTGCTTCCGGCATTCCTGCCGTGGGCGAATCCGTCAACGCTCTTACTGAGCAAGTTTCTGACCTGCAACGCCGCTACTATCGTAGCTTGGCTCCTGACTGCGAACTTCGCAGTGCCTCTGACCGCTGGTACTTCGGTGCGATTCTCTCTACTTGTATCGGGTTTATCTTTCCTCCCCTATTCGCTGTTACCGCATTGTGCGTTTATAAGGCAAAGAAGTGCCGGAAAGGAGGTGCGGAATGATTGCAGAAGTAAATAACGTTGTGTTAACAACTTTGGTGAGCAAGACACTGGCAGGTATTCAAGAGGGTGGCGGTAGCGACTTGTGCGAGGCTATTGATAGGGCTATAGGCACTATTCTTGACTTGAAGATAGGGGGCGATGTGGATGCAGATAAACTTATCTCTGATATTAGTGATTTACGAATTGTGGCTGGTATCATCAGGGACCTTGTTCCTCAGAAGGAGAAAGGAAGTGTGCAATGAATGATATGCTAATTTATACCCTTCCGACAAATGGTTTGAGGGCTGCCATTGCTGTGGCTAAAGAAATACATTCAGAAATGGGAATGAAACCTGATGAAGTTCGGTTGAGTACTGGTGAACGTGTCTCTTATAACTGGCAAGATATAAAGGCTTTGGAACATGGAGAAATGAGTGAAGAAATCTATATTTCAAAGAATAAGATTGCTTGATTTTTTGTATTTTTGTAGGTATGAAAACGAATGGAAAATTAGCAAAGGAACTGAAGGATGCTGTTAGCAATATCCATGGTATGAATTATCTTATAGATAAAGGGATTGTCATGTTTAAACCGGAGACGAGATATGTAGAGGTACATTATTTGCTTTGGCATACATTTTCTAAACAGGGGCTTGTTAAGTTTTGCCATTCCCTGTATTTCAATATGGAGATGAAACTGGTTGCTTCAAAACAACCTCTCATGCAGGGTGAGCCTATTACTATCTGGGTGAATTATGGCTCTGTGCCTAATGAATATAGGAAAGTAGGGCATGTGAAGATGTGCAAATATAATTCTGTGACTGGATTTGAAGTTGTATAACCTTTGAATATGATGAAATCCCCGATAGGCTTCAGTTTGTCGGGGATTTTTTATGTCCTTTTTCGTGGAAAGCGTTTCGGGTACCTTTGCAGCATGGGATCGCATGGAGAAAGATTGGCAATGGAGAAGAACCGGAACAGTTGGAGGGGCAAAGCTAACCAGCTGGGCGGTGAACGGTACCCGCTGGATGTCATCATTGAAGGTGATACCGGTATAACGCAGCAATGGGAGCGGCAACAGGATAAAGAGGCTGTGGCTTTGTTTAATGCGCGGGTACAGGATTGGGGCAACAAGGTGAATGCGGTGCTGAAGCTCTCAATACGAGAATTAGTTGCGAATGACAAAAAGTTATCCGGATCACTGAAACAGAATTACCGTCATTACGGCAAACCGATTGTTGCTGGAGAGGAAGTAACCAGTATCGGATTCGGTTTTAGGCCTGAGGGTATTTACATTCATCTGGGAGTAGGCCGGGGATATAATATGGAGGGCGGCACACGTGTACTGACGAAAAAGAGTAATAAGGAGTGGAACAGGAATCCGATACCGTGGTTCAATCCGATAATAGAACAGGCGATTCCGGAACTGGTTGAGATTGTGAGAGAGTATTGCGGGACGCTTCTGGTGAATACTACGAGAATATTTATCAATAGATAGTTATGGGAGATATTAAAAAGAAAATAGGGCATTTCAACTTTGTTGATACGGTGGCCGGCCAGTATGCCATTAACATGAACTGGAGCCAGGAGATGAGCCAGTTCTTCAATGGCGATTCGAAGAACTGGGACGGTGATCCGACGAATGTGGCGGGTGTCCGTGTTGTGCCTTGGGGGCCTGACAACAATATGCCGAATGCTATCCGGAATTTGCTGGAGAAAAATAACCTGGGACCCGGTATCTTGGACAGGAAAATGGGATTGTTATATGGACAAGGCCCGTTGCTTTATCGGGTGAATATTATGGAGAATGAACGGGTGCAGGAGTGGCTGGTGGATGATGAGATACAGGAGTGGCTGGATAGCTGGGATTACCGGAAGTATATCCGGGATGTGCTGGTGGAATATACGCACATGAACGGGCAGTTCACCAAGTATTATATGGGTAAGGGAGTGCGCATTGGGCGCCCATGGGTGAACAGGCTGGAGTGTCTGCATAGCGGTGAGTGTCGGCTGGTATGGCCGGAGAATGACAGCCGACGTCTGGAAGACGTGACGGCGTATCTGACCGGTGACTTTGACAGTTACCGGAGCCGCAGTTTCCTGAAGTATCCGGCTTTCGATAAGTGGCAGCCGTCGAAATATGAGACAGCGGTGAAGTATCACTGTATGCGCAGTTTCGGGCGGAATATGTATGCGATATCATGTTTTTACGGGTCGGTGCCCTGGCTGGAGAATGCGAATAATCTTCCGGAGATTATCCGGCATCTGAATGAGAATATGATTGCGGCGGCGTATGTGGTGCATAGTCCGCAGGAGTATTGGACGCAAAAAGAACAACAGATACGGGAGATGAATCAGGAATGGACGGATGCGCAGGTTTACAAGGAAATAGAACGTCTGCGGGATGAAGTGACAAAGACCATTGCGAACGTGATGGCGGGGCAGAAGAATGCCGGAAAATTCTTTTCGTGTGTGGACTTTTTGGATGAGCTGGGGCATGTGCAGAGCTGGAAGATTGAGCCTATCGAGATGAATATAGACAAGTACATTGAGGCTCAGGCGAAGATATCACGCATTGCGGACAGCTCGACCACATCTGGTTTCGGCTTGTCTCCGGCACTGGCCAATATCATTATAGATGGGAAGAGTGACAGCGGCAGCCAGATGCTTTACGCCCTGAAGATATTCTACGGTGCTGACACGCAGATTCCTGAAGAAATCGCGCTGGAGGCCATCAATGATGCCATCCGCATTAACTTCCCGAATAAGAAGGGGATTTTCCTCGGTATTTACCGGAAGGTGATTAACAAAGAAGATAATGTGTCGGCGCCTGATCGCTCGACTAATCAAGTGTAAATTGCTATGGAACAGAAAAAAGACATTGAATTTCCCGATTGCTGGGAAGAGGTGAAGCCGCTGGAGTGGCTCCATTTATTGAAAATCCGGGATAAATTGATGAAGAAATCCGGTATCAGCCTTCGCGATGTGAAGCGTGACTGGTGCGCGTATGTGCTGAAGAACCGGGGATATCGCCTTGGGGGAGTAGATGATATGCTAATGGTTGATGGCTTGGCTGATACGCTGGACTGGATGTGGATGATAGGTGAAGATACCGGACTGGATGGCGTTGCGGTAACTGAAGCTCAGTTGACGTATGACTGTACGGTGAACCTTCTTCCGAAGTGGCGGTACCTGCAAGGTCCTGCCAGTCATGGTGCTGACCTGACATTCGGTGAGTTCCGTCAGGCGGCTGCCGTGATGAATCAATACAATGCAACGCAGAACCCGGTAGATTTGCGGGCGTTGTGTGCCATTCTTTACCGGAAACCGGTCAAAGAAAAAGGGTGCGCATTGCGTGAACCGTTCCGGCCGCAATATATGGGGCGGTATATGGGACTGGTGCGCGATATGCCGGAGTGGATTCAATGGGGAATTTATGCCTGGTTTGCTTACTTCTGTGATTACCTGTTTACTGGGACGTTCATCATTGAAGGGGTGGAGGTTTGCTTTGCACCTGTTTTTGAACGGCACCGGAAGAGTTCGGAGGATCAACCAAGTATAATCCAGAACTTGGGGATGAACAGCGTACTGTATTCGGTTGCCGAAAGCGGTGTTTTCGGCAATGTGGATGCTACGGATGACACGCAGTTGCTGCGTGTCATGATGAAGTTGCTTGATGATAAACAGCGGGCAGACGAAATGATGCGAAACTTAAAAAAATAGCAGCTATGATTTTCAACAAGGAGAACAGGGGTGCGCAGGAATTGCGGGAGTTGACGGGCAATTATTATGCGAACAATAAGTTCGATAAGATTGCCGGTGAGATAGAATTGGCCGCTGAAGAACTGGCGGCATTGGTAGGGGATGCCGTGATGAATCTGGCTGGGAAATACTATGCTGACCCCGGCGAAGATGCAGACGCGGAACTGGTGCGTAAGGTGCAGCGTCCGATTGCCATCCTTGCTACGCTCCGGATGTACCGGAAGAATGATCTCAGTCATGAGGATGACGGCCGGAAATTCAAAATTTCCACTGATGGAAGTGAGAAACTTCCGTGGGAGTGGCAGCTGGATCGGGATGACGCGCTGCACCTGGAGGAATATTATAAGGCGGTGGATGCTCTCATCCGGTACCTGAATAAAGAGCAGCTGAAGGAGTGGACGGAAACGGCTTCATACAAGCTGTCTCAGACGCTTATTATACGGAACGGTGAAGCGTTCGACAGCTACTTTCCCATCGAACGGAGCGAACGGATGTACCTGATGCTGGTATCGTTCATCCGTGAGGCGCAGATGTTGACGGTGAAGCGTGCTTACGGTAGTGGATGGGATGACTTACTGAAGGAAAAGAATGTGCCGGAAACGGATGCTCATTTTGCCGCTTGCAAGGCTGTGGCACTGCTGGCCATGAGCATGGCATTACGCCGGTTGTCACTAAGTGCCATTCCTGGCGGGGTGATCCGCAGGTTTATGACGGAGAACGGAATGGGCGAGAGTGAACCGGCATCTCTGAAGGATGTGGAGAGAGTGGCCGGATGGATGGCGGATGATGCCACTACCTGGGTGAATGAGATGAAGCTGGCGCGTGATGGCGGACCGACGGAATACGAACTGTTGCCTAAGAATGACAGGCGCAATAAATATTGCAGGTTATGAATGTATTGCAGCGACCGAGGGAGAAAGAGTTCTGTGCGACAATGCGGGACTACATCATTGATACCGATGTTACAATAACGTTTGCTGTGAAGTATGGCGGTAAAACGATATTGGATGAAGAGTATGTTCCTGATGCGAACAACCAGGTGCGCGTCCGGAAGTTGGGGAAGTTTTGTGAGCTGGCGTTGTGGGGTGTCTGGTGTGCCGGAGAAACAAGCTGGCAGACCGATGCTGCGGGTACATTCACGTTTCTGATAAATGGTGTTCAGGATGGGCAGAGCTTCGTGATGTTCAGCCGCATGCAGACGAAGAAGGATGCGGATGCGCCTGGCTGGTTGAGTGAGGTGAATCGAAAAGTTACCCGCGATGGGTGCAAGGAGTATGTCAGCATGGTAATGGGGCGGGGCGCACAAGTGACAGTGACAGGGTATGCCTCTGATGGCAGCAATACTGATGCTTTGTTACTGAGAATAGACAGCGGAGATACAGTTGCTCCGATGACTCTGGAGGTGAACCCGGAGCGGATAAAGGGGCTGTTCCCTAATTTGGATTTGGTACGGTATGTTGTCAACTGCAATAATAACAGGTATGAGTTCCTGATTGATAAGACCCGGTATCTGGATACCTGGTGTTTCCGCTATAAGAATGTGTATGATATGCCGGAGACGTTATCCGCTGTTGGAGGGATATCTATCAATGGTAAAAATGAAGATGATACGGCATCCATGTTTGGTGTGGATCGTAAATTTGCCGTGAAGGTGGCGGATGAATATACGGTGAACAGCGGGGTTATAATGCTTCAGAGTGATTATAAGCTCTGGCATAATCTTATGAATGCTCAGGAGGCGGATGTTCTTGTGGATGGGGAATGGCTTCCTATCCTGATAACAAAACAAAAATATGAACGTGAGTTGCGTAGAAGTGTGCTGAAAGCGGTTGAGTTCACTTTCCGCATGGCGGACCCGGAACAAAATAATCTGATACAGGTATGATTAATATTCTGAAATACCGCGAAATACTGGCAGAACTGAGAGCCAGGACCAACAAGCGGAGTGAAATGAAAATAGACGGCGTGATACTTGCAGTCAGTGACAAGCATCTGACGAAAAAACTGAGAGATCAGGCCGGATTCTTCCTGTGTGCAAACTTTCCGGATGCGGAGTCAAAGGGGAGTGTTGATAATTACAAGGAAGATAATCGCCTCCTGCTTTTCCTGCTGGAAAAAGTTCCGGCAGGTGATGAGACGGATGAATCTGAGATAACCCACTATGCCAGGATGCAGGATGTGATGTGCATACTGAAAGACGAAATTCGAGACATGGACTTTGTTTGTGGAGAGATATCCGGTGGTGAGGATATTAATACAGAATGGGAGTATGACGTATTCGGCGGATTCAACGGGCTGAGTATAGGACTTAAATTGACGGATTATGACTGAACTGTTTATTGATGGGGTTTCGGTAGTGCTGCCGAAAGATTTCAGTGCCCAGGTGAAGCGTGAAAATTCTTTTGTTACCAAGAATGGAGAATACACGTATGACATCACCTTGCCATTGACCAATCCGATTAATGCGGAGTTGTATAAGCATTTGAACAGGCTGAATTCAATTCAGGAAATAGAGGAAAAGCGTCCTGCTATACTGATGGCTGACAACCGGGTGTATTGCAACGGAACAGAGGTGATAACGGGATGGACAGATGAAACAGTGTCTTTGCAAATTGCAAGCGGAAATTCAGAACTGAATTACTTCATTGGCGGCGACCTTCAGATTTCATTTTTGAAGATGAGGAAAACCGTTCCTGGGTTTGACGGTGATACGGTATCAGGTAGTCCCGATTATTTGAAATATATACAGAAAAGCTATCCTGACGTGGACTATTGCCTGGCACCGGTGAAAGACGACGCAACGGGAGAGATACACAACAAATGGTGCATGGATTCGAGAGCTGGCATATCCAGCACCGGTAATCCGGCAACAGATGATTTTTTCTATGTAACTCCTCAGCCCTACCTGATGTGTTATATTGAAGATTTAATTCGGGTATTGGGTTATAGTCTTGAGTATAACCAACTGACGGATACTATTTTTAAGAACTTGTACATTTGCCACACTGAGTGTACTGACGAATGGTGCAAAATGCTTCCGGGATGGTCGGTCAGTGACTTTTTTAGTGAGATAGAAAAGTTGTTTAATGTAACATTCCTGGTTGACAACAGATATCGTACTGTGCGGATAGCACTCAATGCCTCTTTTTTTGCAGGATGTCAGTCGGCCCATGTGCGGCAAGTGACAGATGTTTATGAGGTGGAGAAAGACGAAGACAACGATGTAGATGATCCCGTTGTGTCTAATGTTAAATATAAATTTGACGATTGTGATTTCTGGAGATGGGCGTCCTTGTCCGAGGCAGTCAAAAACAAGGCTTTATATGACACTATTCCTGAAGATTTTGAAGGTTCCGACGGTCGTGCTCCGAGGATAGCGGCATGGTTTTCTATGTCATCGCACAAACGGACAGATACCATATATAAGGACGAAAAGGATGGCAGGGAATATATGTCTCTTGTGGCTGGTGGTGAATCCAACACACTTTCTTATACTATGGTGAATCACTTTGCCGGTTTAGAACGTGAAGAAGCTACAAATACGGTGGAACTGGAGATTGTTCCGGCGGCATACACGACGGTAGAAATCAACTCGTATGGCGTGAGAGAGACTACTGTTTATAGGTATTATCTGCCGGTGATTATCGGTGCCGATAAAACAGACACGACACAAGAGACGCTAATAGAGATGATACAGAATAACTCATCACAGCCGTCTGAGTCCAAAAAGACAATATCTTTAGCATTTTATACGAAAATGTCGTATCTGGTGGTTAACAGTGGGGTACAGATGATGTATCCGGTTCCTTACGTTGACGAATATACTCTAAATCTTATATCCGATAGGAGTCAGACGCTTTATAAAACCAACGCCGAAGGTGCCTCGCTTCGTTTTGTTACACTTGACAAGCTGTTGTATCAAGGTGGTTATGATATTGACTATACTAAGGGAGTGAAAATCGAAACGCATGATCCGAACGTCTATGACACTCGGTCAGTGTTTGAAATTCGTAATAAACGGTATATCTGTAAAGAGATGGAATTTACTTTGGATATTTCCGGGCGAAAGGGAGCATGGACGGGTACTTTTTATCCGATTCACATCAGTGATACGGAAGCGGATGCCCGTTGGATACTAACAGACGGCAAATGGCGGGACGGTGGTGTGTGGCTGGATAATGGGCGTTGGTTAGATGATTGATTTTTTTGTTCAATAGTTTAAGTTCGGTGGTTCGTGATGAATAACCGGACTTTTTTTATGTCCTTTTTCAAGGCATGGTGGCGGGGTACTTTTGCGATATAAATTCAATAGGTATGGCTATAAGTATCAATGATTTCAGAGTTGCCATCCGGATAGATAATTCGGAAGCTAAAGCGAAGTTCGATGAGACGCGGGAACAGATTGCGAAAGTACGTGAAGAAATGCAGAAGCTGGAAGCTGATGGCAAGAAGGATTCGGCAGCGTATAAAGAACTGGAGAAGCAACAGGATAAACTGAATAAGTCGCTCTATGGACTACGTAAGGAAGCGGGGCTGACATCGTTAAGCTATAATGAACTTCGTAAAGGAGCACGATCCCTGAAAGCTCAGATGGATAATGCTACTCCTGGCACTGAAAAATGGAAAATTCTGCGGGCTGACTATATGCTGACCAAACAGCGGATGAAGGAACTGGAAGTGCAGGCACGTGATACAAAGTTTTCCCTCTCAAAGATGGCAGACGGATTCAACAAGTATGCGGCCATTGGTGCGAGTGCCATTGCTTCGCTTACTGGTGTGGCAATGACTGCGCGTAAGTGTGTGGATGAGTTTGCGGAGATGCAGGAAGCGGAGAGCCAGGTGCGTAAGTATACCGGGATGACAGCTGAAGAAGTGAAAGGCTTGAATGAGGAATTCAAGCAGATGGACACCCGGACTCCGAGAGAGAAACTAAATGCGCTGGCCGGAGATGCCGGACGTCTGGGTATCACCGCCAAAAAAAATGTGTTAGAGTTTGTGGATGCTGCCGATAAAATCAATGTGGCACTGGGTGAGGATCTTGGCGAAGATGCGGTAAAGAATATCGGTAAGTTGGCACAGATGTTCGGCGAGGATGAGAAATTGGGACTCCGGGGAGCGATGTTGGCCACAGGTTCCGCCATCAATGAGGTAGCGCAAAATTCATCCGCAGCTGAAGCGTACTTAGTTGGGTTTACCGCCCGCGTTGCAGGTGCGGCAAATCAGGCGAAAGTAGCTCAGGGGGATATCCTCGGATATGCCTCTGTACTCGATCAGAATATGCAGCAACAGGAAATGGCGGCTACTGCTTTCCAGACATTGATGATGAAGATGTTCCAGACACCGGAGAAGTTTGCAAAGATTGCAGGACAGAGTGTTGAAGAGTTTACTTCCCTAATCAAAAAAGATGCGAATGAAGCGATGCTCCAGTTCTTGGATACTTTGAATAAGAAGGGTGGACTGGATCAACTGGCACCTATGTTCAAAGAGATGGGGCTGGATGGTGTGCGTGCATCGGGAGTCATCAGCACCATGGCGGGGAAGATTGATGATATCCGGGATGCACAGAAATTGGCGAATGATGCGTACCGTGATGGCACAAGTATTATCAATGAATTTAATGTGCAAAACAATACGGTACAAGCAGGACTGGATAAGGCGAAAAAGAACTTCAAGGATGTGCGGGTAGAGCTTGGAGAGAAGTTGCAGCCGGTGATGAAGTACATGATAACTACCGGTAGCCTGACGGTGAAGGGGTTGAGTGCATTGGTATCTGTTCTGTATGAATATAAAGGAGCTATTCTAACTGTCACTGCTCTTGTAGCGGCATACACAGCTGCTGTTAAAGCACAAGAGCTATGGGTAAAACGGTTAACTGTTGCAAAAGCATTGGAATGGCTACAGGAGAAGAAAAGCATTATTACGAGAAAAGCATCTTTGAGTGGTACCTTGATACTTAGTGCTGCAAAATATGCTTTATCCGGGAATATAGAGAGGGCAACAACCATGATGAAACGCTTTAATACAGTTTCAAAAGGTAACTTGCTTGGTTTGCTTGCATCATTGGCTGTCGGTGCTGGTATTGCCATATATAAGTTTGCGACCCGCACCTCAGATGCGGAAAAAGCTGTTAAGTCTTTCATGGAACAAAGCGAAAAGGAACGCAACCAACTGCGTACGCTGATTGAGGCGACGAAAGCCGCCGGGGATAAGACTCAGAGACGAAAAGAACTCATAGAAGAAATTAATACTAAATATGGTCAGTATCTTCCGTATTTACTTGATGAATACTCTTCCCTTAAAGATATAGAACAGGCATATCGTGATGTTAACTCAGAGATGGATCGTAATCTGGCAAAAAAAGTTCTTCAGGAAAAGACTGATGAAATCCAGAATGAAACATTGTCTGATAAAGTAGATGAGATGAATGATATTCGCGAGGCACTTGCCGGTACGTTGCCCCAATCTCAGATTGATGACTTCTTGCAAAAAATGATATTGGCGACTGAAAAAAATGTTGCTGCTGGTAATACGGCGAAGAATATCGCTAAAGCTCTCACGAAGAATCTGGAGAAATATTATTCGGATAGGAGTGATATACCAAAGATACAAGGGCAAATTCAGGACTATGTGGAAGTTGTGGAAAAGGCAGCTAAACGTATCAATAAAGTTAAAGCTGAAATGAATCCATTTATCAATACACCTGCTGCAAAGAAAAAGGCAAATGTATTGGATGAAGTGGTGATAACTCCTGATTATAAAGGGAATGCCGGTGGCGGTAATGGTGATGATAAAGCACGTGAAAAAGAGCTTAAAGCCAAAGAGACTGCTTTACAGCAGCACTATCAAGAGCAACAGAATATCCTTAAAGAAGGACTCCTGAATGAGAAGCTGACTCAAGATGAATATCAGCAAGAATTATATAAGGCTGAAGCTATATATCTATTGAACAGAAAGGCCTTACTGGAGGAGTATGGTAAGGATACGTCGCAGATACAAGGGCAGATTTATGACAAGATGATTGCTGAAGCGAACAGGCTCTATCAGGCAACGCAGGTGGTAAATAAGAACACTCAGAGTGATATCCTCGCACAGCAAGAAGGTGACTATCAAGAGCAGGTGCAAGATATCAAGAGGGCTTATCTGGAGGGGGATATCAAGACTGAAGCTGACTATCAGGAGCGGCTGAAGGAGCAGGAGCGGCAGTATCTTGAGGAGCGAAGAGATTTGCTTGCTGCCTATGGCGAAGACACCTCTGGTGTTGATGACAAGTTGCTAGGCATGGATATCAAGGACAAAGAAGAGGGCAAGGCAAAGCAACGGGAATCCGGTTATAAGAAGATTGATAACACCTCTGATTTTGAGCAGAAAAACAATATCCTTCAGGCGATGTATGATGCGGACCTCATTACCTATCAGGAGTATGAGGAAGAGAAGACACGTATCAATGAAGAACATGAGCAACTGCGTGAAGAGAAGACAAAAGCGACATTTGATGTTATCGCTCAGGCAGCGGAAGCGGCCAGTCAGGTAGTCAGTGCGTTGCAGGATGCAGAGATAAGCAAAGTTACCCGGAAGTATGACAAGGAAATCAAAGCGGCCAAGAAAGCCGGCAAGGATACCACGAAACTGGAGGAGGAGAAAGAAGAGGCAATCAACCAGGTTAAGAAGAAATATGCCGATAAGCAGTTTGCAGCAGCTGTATTACAAATTGTCGCAACAACAGCTATGGCAGCCATACAGGCCTATAATGCAGTAGTTGGTATTGTTCCTGTTGGTCCGGTACTTGCTCCAATTGCTGCAGCAGCTGCTGTAACAGCTGGTATGGCTCAGCTGGCATCTGCAAAACAAGCACGGGACGAAGCGAAGGGGCTGAAGGAAGGCGGTTATTCGGATGAGTATGTACAAGGTTATACAAAAAATGGTAATCCGGATGATGTGGCCGGAGTGATACCCGTGCATAAGAATGAATTTGTGGCCAACCACGAAAGTGTGGCTAATCCGCACGTTCGCCAGTTTTTGGATGTGTTTGATGTGGCTCAGAAAAATGGTACGATCCGGATGATTAATACCACTCAGATACTTGAGCAAGTGAGAACTCGCAGCGGAAAGTATGCAGGTGGTTTTGTGGATACCGGAGAGTCTTCAGGTTCTTCTTTTGCGGCTTCCGATATCTCATCTTCCGGACTTACACCGGAACAATGGAAGCAACTCGTTGAACTGATGAAAGAGAATAACCGGTTATTACAGGTGGTTTGTAACAAGGAGTTGATTGTTGATGCTCGCAAAGTGCGTGATAGTATTAAGAGGGTGGAACAGTTAGAGAAAAATGTGAGCCGTTGAGATGTCCTTTTTGGAAAGTGACCCGAATAATACCTTTGCAACATGGAAGTATACGAGGCTATAAATGAAATGAGACGGTGTAGTGAACGAGGAGAGAGCTTTTCCTTCGCGTTCATGAGCTACAGCTACGAACGCCGGAAGAGTGGCGGTATTGTGAAGATCGAACGTGCCCGGCTTCGCAAGCAGAGCCGGAAAGAGAATAACCGCTTTGCGGACTATATGCTGAATTTTATCGACCTGGATACAATGGACTATGAAATGTGCTGGCAACCCCTGTTGTTGGAGTTTAACGGCCATGAACTGGAGCTGAGATAATTATGGATAATAAGTACGAAAATATAGTTCCCTGGAATGGTGCGCAGGATACCGGTAGAGATGTACGCCTGAAGCTGGATAGGAACTTTGACAGGATAAAGACTAACTTTGAAGAACTGCTGAATGAGCTGAAGAAAAAGTTGTCTAACAGCGAACCGGATGAAGCTGCTGAAGTTATAGCATTTCTCAAAGGATTAAAGGTTAGTGATAGTCTGATATCCCGTTTGCTTTTGAGAGACACTGAGGTTGATGAACTGCTTGACACAGATATTATGTCGGCATTGCGAGTCATGGCGGAGATCTACGAAAATAATGATAACTTGGAGAAATTGTTTCTCTCAAAAGTCAAGAAGGACAGAGCGGCGGAGCACATCACTTTTGAAAAAGGCGGAACTGCGGAGAATGGTTTTATTGTGCGCCTTCCAAAACAAAACACCCCGGCCTCTTTAATGTCTTGTTTGCTTGAAGAGGATATCGACACGCTTATCGAAGAGGATGAGGACGCCATCGTGGAGCTTTCAGCCGAAACTTCTGATTTATCATTTGGTGATCTTAATAATGTGAATTCGGCAGTCGATATTGCTCCGATTGGTTCTCTTCCTGTCATGGGACAGAACGAATGGAGCTATGTCGCACCAACCTTGTTTTCGGGCAGTATAGATGAAGATAATATGCTTATTCCTGTCTATGACAAAAGGATACAGAAAATGGTCTTTGTACCTATATCTGTTATTAAAGGTGGTGTAACACCTCCTTCATCCGGCTTTCCTTATACTTTCTCATTTGCATTGGTATAACGTAAAAATAAAGAATATGGCAAATATAAATATTCCTACCAAAAATACAGGCGATACGCTTTCTGCCAGCGAGTTTAACGAAGTGGTTAGTGCAGTGAACTCCAAGCAGGATAGCATAGCCGGTAAAGGGCTTTCAACGAATGACTATACTAATTCGGAAAAACAGAATCTGGCACAGCTCCTTACGAGGGTTGATTATCTTGAAGGGATATCGGGCGCTTCCGGCGGTATCTGGATATCTGATGAAGAAAAAGTAATTGGTTCTTATGCACTCAATGGGGAGGAACATGATATCTATTCTTGTACCGTGTCATTATCCGAACCTCCTACTTCTGTAGGGGCTGAAAAAGAGTACACCGTAAGCGATTCTCCGTTGGGTAATAATATGTATTTAGCGGCTAAAAACATAACCGTGAAAGATTCTGCCGGTAAGTTCTATCCGGGATCGATTGAAGTCAAACAGATGTATGTGACGGAAGACTTTGAGACAAAGTTATCCGTGATATGCAAGTCTGCAATACCGGCCGGTTCAACCTTGATGCTGACCCTCGAATACGTCAAACTCGAAGGTGAAATACTTGAATTTAGCGTAGAACTTCCTTCCGGAGTCAGTGCGGATGCTGTGAACTTGAGTTTTGCACCTCTTAAATATGACAAGCATTTTGCATTTACCTATACGGCCGATGACTCTGTAGAGGGAGCTTATGCACGAATTTGGCGTCGTATCAATCAAAAATGGATTGATGACAGCGAGTTTTTCCATCTTGGCAACACACCGACAACCGGTTATACACCAGAATATCCGTTGGTGTATACTGATGGCTGCGGCAATGATCGCCGTTTCGGTTTTAGCGTTGCATTATGGCCAACTTTGGGAAACGAATATAATCCTAACGGTCTTATAGGAGATGGGACAAATAAAAATAGCATATATATAACTTGGCCTGAACTTGACTTAATGAAAGACTGGGGTGTTTCTATGCTTTACCACAATGTTGATGAGCGTATATATGACAAGACTAATCCGGCAGATATTGTAAAAGGGTTTAAAGCCGATTATGATAAGGTTTTGGATAAACTGAATCGTCGAATGAAAGTAATGGGACTCCCTGACGGTAATACCGCTTATGTTACTGCGGCGGATGAGTCTCCATTGGTTGACTTCTACCGTAGCTCATTACATCATCTGGAAAAGATATATCTGAAATCAACTGGTTCATTATACAAAAAAAGGACTTACGGCGGAACCAATTCTTCCGTTAATGATGTAAAGCTGGAAGAACTGGCTGAACAACATACAAGCGATAACCCCTACTGGGTGGGTATAACGACACACCGCGTAGACCTTTCCCGAATAGAGTTATTAGAAACTATCTATTCACTATACGGGAAAGGTGGTGACGATAGCCTTTGGGTTGCTTCCTGGGATGAGATATACGAGTATATACAGATGCGGTTAAACTCAGTCATTAAGAAGATAGTAAGCAATAATACTGTCACATGGAAGATATTGGTTCCATTTTCTAAGAACTATTATTTTAAGGACTTGTCATTCCTAGTATCAGGAATAACCTCCGTGGATGCGTTCACGGTTTCCGACAATATATTCGGATATAGCTATGCGGCTCATGGTTCAGGAATGCTTGTAAATGTGAATTTCAACGAGTTGCTCCTGGAATGTGCCGAGAAGTATACGGCTAAATTTGAAAGTACATTGTCAGAGGAAGATAAAACGGATGCCTACTATTTCGTGAATCAGTTGAAGGATACTTTGAAGGCTCCATTTGCTGCAAGATTATCAGTTAATGAGGCCGCTCCGGTGCTCAATTCGATATCAATCAATGATGGCGTAACGGTGACTTACAACCAATTGGTTTCTATAACTCTCAATATGACTGGCGGACTTACTCATTATAAAGTTGGTGAGACTGCCGACTTATCCGGTGCAAGCTGGATTGTCGGCACATCAAAAACTTTTTCTTATCAACTTTCATCCGGTTATGCATCCAAGACCATATATGTACAGGTCAAAAACAGTTTTGGCGAGTCTGAAATCAAGTCTTCATCTATCTTATATTCCGAACGTCCGGCCGTATCTTATACAGTAACGGGAAAGGCTAATAACACTGCATACGGTACTGTGACGCCTGCCGTTCAGGATGTTGCCGAGGGAGGCCAGGCAAGCGTTAACGCACAGGCTAACGATGGTTATGTTATCGGTAGTTGGAGTGGCGCTGATACGAGTACCGGTGTAGGAACTAATGCCGGAACAGCGACCGTTAATAATGTGCAGAGTAATAAAACAATAACTTGCAACTTCCAGAAAGAAGGCGGCAGCGGTACTGCTGGAAAGACTATCGTTTCATTCGCTCAACTTGGCAATAATATATCTTATGATACGGTCAATGGCGAGATCATAAATTATATGTCGATTGTGCAAGGAGCAAGTTATACGACTAATCTGTTGAAGGATACTTCCGGGAATGAGGTTGGAAATTATTTAAAGGCCAAGAATGATTATCCCGGTGAATACGGTGTGGATATATCTACGATAAATACCGGTGTTCGCCAGCCGACAGTAGACGATAGCGGGCCATATCCGGCAAAATATATCAGTCGATATAATTGTGGCGACAGGGTGGCTTCCGGCATTAAGGTCATGTTGAGATTCCAGACATTTGCCGCGGGAACTTATAAAGTAAGAATATTGCCCTCTTGTAGCACGGCTATTCAAGAAGACCAGTTCTCATCAATATTTTATTCTGCAAATAATGTTGAGACCAATATATCATTTAATCCACTGAATAACATGACTCAATTTGTCGAGATTGACAATGTAACAGTTGGTAGCGATGGGCTATTGGATGTATATCTCTGGAATACCTTGGGCGTGAATTATGTGCCAGGAGTAAATCTGATTGAAATAATAAAATTATCGTAATAGATTAAAATGGCAATATTAAGCACTGCGAAAGTTGTTGGTATGCTTGCTTCCGCCAAGAAGACGGGCAGGCAGGTGATGAATGCGGCCGGTGAATGGGTGGCGGAAGTGGTAGAAGATTTCATGTCCGGGTTTGCAGGTTATGGGTGGAAAATCTGGGAGTATGTGAAAGGAAAATGGATGCTTGAGATAGATTCCATCCGGGTGAGGGAACAGTTCATCGTGTTCGAGATGCTGGTGTCGAAGATGCGTGCGATAATCGGGTCTTTAGGTATCAGCCAGGCGTGTGGTAAGATAGCTACTGTCACTCTCTCCGAAGACGGCACTGAATACCTCATCACCTTGGAGGATGAGACCATGAGCTTTGTCGCTCATGACTTCATGCGGTGTCAGACCTATACAGGTACTAAACAAACATTCTACCATGTAGAGATATCTTCTGTTGTGGACGACGTGGTCCATGTGCCGGTATCGGAGTTTGATAAAGATGCTGAAGGAATTGTGATCAATCCTCCGGAGGTTGGAAATGATGTCGTGCAGTTCGGCAACTCAGTGAATAAGAACAGGCAGTCTGCTATCTATATCCATGCTGATGAGAGTGGCCAGCCTGCGATTGATATTATGTTCGACATTGATAGTAAGGACTGGACTGGTAAAGTTAAAACCCGTCTTGGCGGCGATATTCCCGGTGGAGATGGTGCCCGTGGATTTTACTGCGAAAATGGCATGATAAAGGGCACGGACGCTAGCGGTCATACGGTTTACTGTATACATCCTGACGGATCAGCGGAATTTGGTGACGGCTCCGCCAAGTTTAATGCTGATAAGTCCGGCAAACTTGCCGGTGGCGCGATCTCGTGGGCATGGGATGCAGACAAGAAAAAGTATGTGTGCACGATGGGAGATGTTATCTTAAAGTGGGATAACCTTTCAGATGAAGTCAAAGAGAATCTTAGAGGTGAAAAGGGCGACAAGGGAGATAAAGGAGATACTGGTGAAAAGGGGGGTGATGGTACCAATGGTGCCGATGGTATTAATGGTAAGGATGGCACATCAATAGTATGGAAGGGTAGCTATGTTTCTCATCCTTCTAATCCTCAGAATGGTTGGGCATATAAGAATACGACTGATGGTAAGAGCTATGTCTATCAGGACGGTACATGGTATCAAATGACTATTGACGGTGTGGATGGAGCTAATGGTAAGGACGGTGCTGACGGACTGGATATAGTTTGGAAAGGTGATCTATCTACGCCTCCGATCAACCCGCTAAAGAACTGGGTATATCGTGATACTGATAACGGACGGGTATACATCTATAATGGTACTGCCTGGGCTTTGATGGTGACAGATGGCAATGATGGTGCCACCGGTGCTGCCGGTAGTGATGGCCTATCGGTTTATATAACCTATCACGACAGTGAATCCCAACCGGGAAAACCTACAGGAAACGGCACCTCGAACGGCTGGCATACTGACGCAACGAGCACAGTTGTTTGGATGTCTCAGAAGGTCGCAGAAAGCTCATCTTCCGGTAGTTGGGGGACTCCTATCAGGATAAAGGGGATAAAAGGCGACACAGGCCCCCAAGGTGTTCCCGGAACTCCCGGTAAAGATGGAAAGGTTTATTATACCTGGATAAAGTACGCTGATGATGTGAACGGAGCCGGGATAAGCAATGATCCAACCGGCAAGACTTTCATCGGTCTTGCATACAATAAGGAAACCGCAACAGAGAGTAATACGGCTTCTGATTATACTTGGAGCCGCTTCCGAGGTTTTGATGGTCAAGACGGGACGGATGGTGTTCCAGGTGCACCCGGTACTGATGGCAAGACTACCTATACATGGATAGCTTATTCTGATAATGCGGACGGCAGTGATATGTATCAGATTCCGACTGATTCGACTAAATATATTGGCATTGCAGTTAATAAAGATACCGCTACAGAGAGTAATGATCCCGCAGATTATACATGGAGCCGCTTCCGTGGCGAAGATGGCGAAGATGCTGTCATGTATACCATTGAATTCTATATCCAAGGTCTTTTAGTGGATAACATTGCTTGTGATATTCATTCAAAACCTATTGCTGGCAATACGCTTGTTGCTAAACTATTCCGCATTAAAGGTAGTACTAAGGAACTGTATTCAGCGGGTAACTGGATCGTAAACCATTGGCTGAATGGTACTGAGGTTTCTGATCTTGATTACTCCAGTCCTCGGAATTCGGTTGAGATTGCTATTGTTGATGACTTTGATAGCATATCTGTAGGAATATCCGGAGGATCGAATTCGGATGATCCTGTCATAAGTGCAAGCGGAACTGTTTCCAAAGTTATGTCAAATGTACCAGATTGGCTTGTAGGCTGGGACACGAACAAGGTACAGATAGGTAGCGAGTATATGATATCTCCGAAGCTGTTTACGGGAAAGAATACCGGGACAGCCGAAGAACCGATTTTGACCGGCATTGTCCAGGGGGATAAGTGTATTACAATTGATGGAGTTGAACGATCCGGTATTTTCGCATTGGCTGATAATGAGATAATATTTGCTCTTGATGCAAAGGATGGTAGTGGTAGCTTGGCTAAGGGGACAACTTATTGGGACAAGTTTGGGCAAACGTATCGTAAGACACGGGAAATTATTGTGTGGCGAAGGCTTTCAGAAGAGATAAATGCAATAATAGACAAAATCGAAAACCCTGAAGATTATCCGGATGAATATGATTTGAATTTGGAATATGGCACATATCTTCAGACAGTAGGTGTGGATATCTATGTTAACTTGCCTGATCCGGCAGAGTGTCCGGGCTTAATCATTGATGTTTATGACATGCCAAGGACGAGGGTGCTGCTGAATTGGGCTAAATTTAGATGTAAGATATCGCCAATACTTAAAGCAAATGCTGCTGGCGTATATGAACCGGTTGTTGTTGATGATCCTGGCCGAATGGAGTTTGGAAGCTCGGTCATACGCTCTGAGATGTATAATGATGTTTATCGGTGGATTGCTGATAGTGATTTTGTAGTAGTTACTGTTTAAGGTATGGGCATAAATGAATTATTGGCTCTGATAGGAGCTTTAGGCCTGTCTCTTATACACATCTGACGCTGCCGACGATACTCCTTGTGTAGAT
>OJRP01000801.1_pt1 | contig 19750 bp, 16 predicted proteins | sample 1599201 | NCBI WGS metagenome assembly OJRP01 (sample SAMN03922534, study PRJEB24848) | human gut metagenome | isolation source: stool sample | host: Homo sapiens | place: Germany | collected 2010-05
CATCCGGCAAACTGGGTATCCTCATGTTGCCGTACCTGTTCGATACGCGCACGAATCCGGCGAATTTCCGCGTTATTGTTGGAGAGGACAAAGGACTGATACGGCCTGCTTTTGTCAAGGTGCCAGGACTGCGCCATGTCCGCTTTCAGCTTGTCGATCTGCTCCGGCGTTAAGTGCGGACAGCCGTCCAGCGTCTTATGCTTTCGGTAATAGGCGTTTACCGCTTTCATGGTTTCCTGCGCCTGTACCAGCTTGTCCAGTTTGGCTTCCAGCTTTGCTGCTGCCTGCGGATCGTCCGCGCTAATACCGCCCATACCCGTGCTGCGGATTTTATCAAGAATACCCTGCACATCCTGCCATTCCTGCATATTGCGGTCACGGGCTGCGTTCTGCTTGTGTTTCTTCGCCACAGGGAAATTGCTGACGCCAGCGATAAGGATAGACGGTACACGGGCTTCAATGGCATAATGGTCATTCAGATTTGCTGCCAGCTTGCGGGCATAGGTGTCCAGCAGCGCATCTATTTTCTCATGGTACATGGGATCAACGCGCTCTTTCTGCCGCTGGGCAAGCTCTGCTGCCTGATCCACCATCTGCCGATATTCAGCGGTGGCACTGCCTGCCGCATAGTCGCGGTAGCTGTTTGCGTCATTGGCGCGCCGGGCTGCGCCCTCATTGATCGGATAATACTTGACGGTTGCTGTTTCCGGCTGCGCCGTGGTGGATTCTTCGGGTACGGCTGCTTCCGGCTGCTCCCTCGGCTCGTAGCCGTTGGCTGCGTATTCCTCAATGGTCATACCCGCTGCTGCGGCTTCCTGTGCGATTTCTTCCCGCACATGGTCTTTGTAGGCTTCTATTTCTGCGGTTTCCTGTGCAAAATCGGAGAGCTGGGGCGGGTCGGGCAGATGGTAATCGCCTGCATTCAGTTTTTCCCGGCAGGTGTCCACATGGGCAAGTACGGCGGTAAAATACGCAGTCTGCTCCGGCGTCAGATTTTCGCCGTTTTCCAGCACATCTGCTGCGGTGCGTTCCTGCTCAGAGAGATTGCAATGCAGACGCATATACGGCACAAACTCGGAGAGAATCATTTCCCGTTCTGCTTTGTCATGTTCCCACGCCTCCGCACCCTGATTGTGCAGCACATAGTTTTGCCAGCTTTCATCATTGGCGTAGTATTCGTGATAGGCCTCAATATGGTCGATCAGAGAGCCGTCCCCATCCCCGAAATCCTGCCGTCCCTCGTAGCTGTCGCGCTCACCGTCAAAGGTACAATCAATGCGGAATTTGGTCTTGTCATACCAGCCGCCTGTATATCCGGTCTTCTCGCGCTCGGTGCGCTTTTCCTCGTCCAGCGCTTTGAACAGCGCATCAGCGCGGGCAAGGGGCAGTTGTTCACCCTCTTGCAGCTTGTCGCTTTCACTCCAAATGATCGTCACCACCGGCTGCACAGCCGGATCAAGGGACGGCGGCAATTCCTTTTCCGAATCCGCAGCGGCGTTGCGCTCTGCAAGCGCCTGTTCAGCACGCTCCCGGACGGCATCACTGATATGCAGTGAATATAACTCAGAGGTAGAAGAAAAGCCCACGTTATTGAACACATAGTCCACGTCACTTTCTTTCAATGCACCTGCGGTATAGTAATTCTCCCGTGTAGGCGCTGTGCTTACCCTGCCTGCTGCAATGTCATGGTTTAGTCCGGTTTCCATGTGAGAACAGATTTTACCGTCAACTGCCAGTGTCACATAGTACCATCCCATGTATCCGCTGATCTTATCATCTGTGCCGTCGTTGAACTCAACGCCCAGCAGGGTATACGGCTGCAAGCCCCTTTCTGCGGCAATGGCATTGTCTTTTGCTTCACGCTCCATGAGGGCAGCAAGCGCAGTTTCCTTTGCCGCGTCGATGATCTCCGGGTTGTACTGCACCAAAGCGGTATTGACAAGTTCCTGCTGTACGGCTTTCGTTTTGGCTTTCGGGGTCGCCTGATTACCAATAAACAGAGAGGTGCCGGTGTCAAAGCGGATTGAAACATCGCTTGTACCGCGCCATTTTCCGCTGCACGGAGAAGTCTCAATTTTTCCGGTGGTGCTGCCAAAGCACTGCGCAATCACATCGATCTTATCCTGCATGGGCAGGTCGTCATATTTCTTTGCAATTTCAAGCGCCTTTTTCTGCAAATCGGTGAGCGGGGTAATATTCGGCGGGTTTTGCTCCTGTGGCTCGGCGTTGGGCGGGACTTCTTCCTGCTCTGCCTTGGTGATTTGTCCGCCCTGCAGGATATATCCCTGTGCCGCCAGCGCGTCAAGCGTACCCTGCGATACCTCACCGGAGAGCCGCATATCGGTATCTACCAGCATTTGCAGGGTGACCTGTACCTCGTCCCGGATCGCCTGCTGCCGTTCAGGCGGGATTTGCGCAAAGACCGGCTGCGCTGTTTCCTGCCGGATATCTTGCTCCTGCTGTAAGAACTCCGGCACCTCGGTAAACCCGAAGCTATCACAGTAATGTGCGCTTTGCAGCTCTCCGTGATGCAGTACAATGACATCGGACACGGAAAGACTATGCCCTGTAAAATCCTCGGGGAGTTCCACATTAAACCGCACAAATAGATCCTCTAAGGTTTCCCCGTCAGCCAGCGGCGCAGAATATACAAGATCGTAATTGTCTTTCTGTACGGAAAGGCCAAGTTCCCGCAGTCGTTCCAGCGGCTCAAACCGGTAATCCCTTGTTTCGTCGCCGCCTTTGAGCTGATAAATGGAAAAAGTATTTTCCGGCTGCGGTTCTGTCAGTGCTGCGGTTTCCTGCTCCTGTGCCGTTTCCCGCTGCTGCGAAAGCGCCTGCAAGCGTTCCTCAATTTCAGTAATCAGCGCACTTGCCGTGGTACGGATGGTTTCAAGGGACGCTTTTAGTTCCTTGATTTCTTTATCGCTGCTCCAACCGGCAACATATCCGAAAGAATAATCGGAAGTATCCAGCCCGAAGTGCTGGCACACCGTAAAGGCGATGCTTTCCGCCTCCACCTCACGAGTGCGCCGGTTTGGACGGTTCTCCAGTTCCTCCGGCGGTGCGTTCAGATCAATGTCATGCAGCTTTGCGTGGGCAATTTCGTGGATTAGGGTCTTGATTGTTTGCAGTTCGCTCATACCCTCATCAACAGCAATGCGTTTATCTGCAAGGCTGTAATAGCCGTGTGCGCCGCCCTCGATCTTTTCCAGTTCCACCGGCACCGGGGAAACCTCTTTCAGTACGCGCCAAAAATCCTCGTATTGCTCAACGCTACCGGTCAATGCATCTACCGAAAGATCGGGAATCTCTTTGCCGTCGGTCTGGCTCACATCAAAGACGCTTACCACCTTAAAGGCAGGGATCTTGATTTCCCGCTGCTCCATGACGGGTTTTCCGTCAGCACCGATTACCGGCTGCCCGGTATCCGGGTCAATCTTTTCCGCTTCTTTCTTTATGGTGTACGGTGCCGGGGCAAAGATTTTTATGCCTTTTTCTCCGCGCTTTACATGACGCTCAAAGTCATCACGCCACTTGCCAAAGCCTGCAACAAGGGAAGCGTCCGGCTTTTGCATCAGAATCAGCAGCGTATTGTTCAGACTGTAATCATGGAACTTGGACATGGCTTTCAGATAGGCTTGATAGCGTTCACTTTCAAACAGCTCCCGCACACCGGCTTCCAGCCGCTCCGTCACTTCCTTTACCTTGCCCTCGGTGTCCTTGGCAGTCAACTCAAAGGGTCTTGCTTCAAAATCACTCATGCGTTCGCTCCTTTCAAAAATATAGGGGTTTGGGAGTATCCCAAAAGGACAAATCCCCGCTGATCTCCATGGAGAAAAGCGGGGACTGGTCGGGAGTGTAGCTACACTCCCTATGCTTGCTGCGTAACTTTCTTTTCTCCGGCAGAGCCGGAAACTCGTATGTCACGCTTTCAAAGCCGTTTTTCGGCTGTTTGGCAGGTTTATCCCTCGCATACCAAAAGTGCGGCTGGAAAGTGGCTTGCTGCAAGGCTTTTTCAGCCCCTAAACCGTGACTTGCAGCTTTATTTTTGCGTTTCTTTCGCGTTCACGGCGCTTGCGTTCACAAGCCATCCGCCGTGCTGCAAATACTGCGCAGGCGTCGCAGTATTTGGCGCGATTGCTGCGGGCGTGGAACGGCTTTCCGCACAGCTCACATTTTTTGCGAGTATCATGCTGGCGCATAATATCCGCGCACAGCTCCCGGTCGGCAGGCAGTACCGCTTCCCGAAAATACCGGCACAGCAGAGAAAAGCTGATTGCCTGCACACATACACACGGATCCCCGTCGTCCAGCAGCAGGCAGCATCCGCCGTCATTGTTTGCACAAAGGCGGCGGGTCAGCTTTTTCACCTTGCGATACTGCGCTTCATTCAGCCGGATCATTTTCGCTGCTCGATACGGTAATTCACATACTGATCGCCTGTGTCGCAGAGAAGCACCGTACCGTCATAGGTTTTACCTGTGCGCTCAGAATACAAGCCTTTGGCCTTTGCCTTACCGTCTTTCAAGAGCGCAGCAGCGATTTTCTTTGAAAATACTGTTTTCCTGCTCGCAAAAAATCTGTCGTTCTTCCACATGACAAAGCGGCAGGCGCGGTTGGAACAATAATAGTTTTTCTTTCCCTCATAGACGGGGCTGCCGCAGCGTGGACAGGTGCCAATGGCTTCCTTTTCCGGTGCAAACAGTTTTTTCCCGTCCTCGGTGATGTGAGAATAATGCTTCACCAATTCCCGCGTCAGCTCGGCAATGCCGCTCATAAACTCGTCCGGATCTGCGTTACCTTTAGCAATCTCGGTCAGCCTGCTTTCCCATTCAGCGGTAAGCTGCGGGGATTTCAGCATATCCGGCAGGATCACAGCCAGATTCACGCCGTCTTTGGTCGGCACAAGGCTTTTGCCCTTGCGCTCCACAAATCCGGCAGACAGCAGCTTTTCGATCATGGCAGCGCGGGTCGCGGGTGTACCCAGTCCCTTGCGCTCGGCATCCTCCGGTATATCCTCCTTGCCTGCGCTCTCCATAGCGGACAGCAGCGTATCTTCGGTATAGGGTTTCGGCGGGGTGGTGTAATGCTCGGTAACAGATGCGGCGGCGACCGTAAACGTCTGTCCCTCAAAAAGCTCCGGCAGGGTCGCTTCGTCCTCGGTGTCCACGTCGGATTTGCCTTTCAGCATAGTGCGGAAACAGGCGTCAATGTCTTTCCAACCACCGTGAATGACATTTTTGCCCTTGGCGGTAAACTGCTTGCCGCCGCACTCAAATACGGCAGTGACAGCTTCGTACACATGGTCAGGAGCAACCGCGCAAAGCAGCTTGCAGCAGATAAGGGACAGCAGTTTCTTTTCGCTTTCTGCAAGTCCTGTAAAACCAGCCTTTGCAAGCTCCGCTGTGGGCAGAATTGCATGATGGTCTGTTACCTTGGCATTGTTGATAACGCGCCCCATCTCCGGGGCAAGCTCCACGCCCTGCATAAAGGGAAGCTGTGGCAGCAGTTCCGCGATAAGGTCAGCCGCCGACTGTTCCATGTCGGAAGTGATGTAATTGCTGTCCGTTCTCGGATAGGTCAGCAGCCGCTTTTCGTACAGGGCTTGGGCATAATCAAGGGTCTGCTTGGCAGTAAAGCCATAAATTCGGTTGGCTTCCCGCTGTAAGGAAGTAAGGTCATAGAGCTTCGGGGGCTGCATGGTTTTCTTCTCTTTTTTCAGAGAAGCACAAACGGCCTGCGAATGTTCGCAAGCCGCTTGCTGGGCTCGGAGATGTGTATAAGAGACAGGCAATGCGCTCACTTTCCGCTTTCACACTGCCACAGCCGATCTGCACAATATGATATTTTTCTTTCTTAAACGTGGTAATCTTCCCGTCGCGCTCCACCAGTAGATTCAGCGTTGGGGAAAGAACGCGCCCCACATTCAGCGTCTTATGGTACAGCACGGAGAAAAGACGGGTAGCATTGATGCCCACCAGCCAATCAGCCCGCGCACGACAGAGTGCCGAATGATACAGCGGGTCATAGTCGCGCCCTTCTTTGAGCGTGTCCATGCCCTCGCGGATCGCGCTGTCCTCCATAGAGGAAATCCACAGCCGCTTGAACGGCTTTCGGCAATCTGCCTGTCCATAGACAAAGCGGAAAATCAGTTCACCCTCGCGCCCGGCGTCGCAGGCATTTACCAGCTCGGACACATCGGCACTGTGCATAAGCTCTTTGAGAATGGCGAACTGCTTTTCCTTGCCGGGGGTCAGCGTATATTTCCAGTCCTCCGGCAAAATCGGTAAATCTTCGTATCGCCACTTTTTGAAACGCTCGTCATAGCTGCCTGCGTCGGCCATACTCACCAGATGTCCAATGCACCAGGACACCAGCAGCCCGTTGCCCTGTATGTAGCCGTCTTTTTGCTCCTTTGCCCCAAGAGCACCCGCAATGGTCTTTGCAACAGAGGGCTTTTCACAGATAATCAAAATACTCATTCGTTGTCCTCCTGTTCATCTGTCTGCAACGGCACATTGCCGTCAGCCCCATAATCACCGTAATTGTCGGTTTCTTCCTCATCGTCCTCGTCAAAATCGAACTCATCCAGCTCGGTGCTGCCTTTGGTATCGTCTTTCGGTTTGCGGAACTTGAAGTACCACACAGCAGCGCCGCCGCCCAACGCAAGTATTAAGACAATCGCAAGGATACCGCCCACATTGCTTTTCTTCGGTTCTTCGGTTGGCTCGGTCGGTTCCGGATCGGCAGGGGCAGCTTCTTTTCCGGCACACTCGCTCATACTGGTGCTGCAAATGGGGCAAGCTGTATTAACCTTGCCTGCGCTGCATTTTTCGGTGCAGCTACAGGTAATAGGGCTGTTGCCGCCCTCGTCCTCCAATAGTGCCAAAAGATCGGCTTCGTCCACGGGATTGAGGAAATAGGTGTGATACTGTTCGCCGTCCTCGTCGGCGGGCTTATCATAATCAATGATGATATACAGGGTATGTCCGCTTCGGGTTTCCACCGTAATAAACTGCTTGTTGGTTGCCTTATCAAAAAGCAGATCTCGGGTCAGCGCGATCCCGTCCTCCGTAAAAGGCGTCCCCGGTTCCACGTCCGGGGACGGCTCGGAAGCAGCAGGTTCCGTTTCTTCCGTTGCAGTGCTTTCCGGCGGCAGCTCACTGTCGTAGTAATCGCCGCCGCCTGCATAGGCAACCGTAGAAAAAGCCGTCATGCAAAGCACGGCGGCAAGCAGCACGATAACAGTACGCAGCTTTCCTTTATTCCTCGTCATTGGTCATATCCTCCTGTTCGTGATAGACATTTTCCGCAGGCGGCGCATCGTTGCCGCCGCTGCGCAGAAAAATCATCAGTTCGTCGCGGGTCATGCACATGGAGCGCACAATGCCCACAATCTCAAAGTTTTCCTGTTCGGTGCGCTGGGCTTCCAGCTCTTTGAGCTTGTTTTGATACTCGGTAATTTTGCCACGGGTCTTTTCAATCTCCCGTTCGATACGTTCCAGCTTAGTAAGTGCCATAATGTTTACTCCTTTCGATTTTCAGATTAGTTATAAGGCGGTCTGGCGTAGGCGTAGAAATGGGACTGCCAATAGCTGCTGTTCAGATTGGAATACGAAATCGGATCCCCGCAGTGCAGCATCATGGAATTGCCCACATAAATACCTACATGAGAAACGCCCGGTGTGTCATAGGTTCCCGTAAAAAACACCAGATCACCCGGCTGGGGATTGGAAACAGGGGTAGAGATGTTATATAGCCCCTGCGCACCCAAACGCCCGGTATTGCATACGCCGCTGTTGGTCAGCACCCATGATACAAAGCCGGAACAGTCAAAAGAGGTACTTGGATTGCTGCCGCCCCAGACATACGGATACCCGATATATTTCTCTGCCTCGGCAATCAGCGTGGCAAAGGTTTCATCTTCCAGAGCTGATGCGGGAATTTCATAACCTGCAGGCCGGTTTGTTATATACCTGCTTATATATTCAGAATTACCGAACAGATCCGGTCGGTTGCCCAGCACGGACATATACAGGGCATATTTGCTCAAAGTTTCCTCGCCCATGATATACACGGGAACATGGGAAAGGTTGAAGTTTTCAAGTGACACATGGCAGATGTAATAGTCATAGGGAACTTGGACGGTGTATTCGTAGGTTTCCGTGCTGGTTTCGCCTGTTTCGGGATCGGTCACAGTCCGTGTCCCCGTTCTCGTTTCCGTGCGGTAGCGCACCTCCCTTGTTACGGTTTCGGTCAGAATATATTGCTTCTCAAAGAGCATTTGCAGCGTTGCCTGTACCTCGCCAGTCGTCCATGCGCCCTCATGGAGCGCAGAGAGAATCGAGATCAGTACATAGGGGTCATGCTCGATCTCGTCAAGGTCATAGTGGTATTCGTCGTAGTCATGGGTGCTTTCGTAGGTGTCCAGATACCTTTGCAGCTCTGCTTCCAGATCGCAGTAGGCAGCTTCGGCAGCAAGAATATCCGTGTCCTCCGATTGGTAGGAAGATGCTGCGACACCTCCGCCCGCACCGGAAAAGAGAATGGAGCAGGATTGCAGCCCGCCGATCAGCAGTACAATAAGGAGGAAACCTGCAAGGACAATCAGGCAGCCTTTCCAATGCCGCGCTGCAAATGCAACCGTTTTCTTTGCTTCCTCGGCAACACGCTTTGCCGCTTTCGCGGACGCTTCGGCGGTCTTTTTGGTGGTCTGCGCGGTTTTCTGCGCTGTACTGCCTGCCGTTTTTGCCGCTCTTGCTGCCTTGGCGTATTCTCGCTTTAACCGCTGTTTCTGGAAAAACTGGTTGAGAGGATTGCCGGAAAGAAGCGCCGGATTGTCGTGCAATGCCTTTTGATACAGATATTCCGCATTGGCTTTGACCGCTTTTTGCTCGGCTTTTGCCGCTGCCCGGTAAGGTTTCAGCTTATGACGGCGTTTTGCATAGCGGTATGCACCGCCAGCGCCGCGCTCGGCAAGTTCCTCGCCCTTATGTCCACTTTCCACACCGACGTTTTCATTCTCAACCTCGTGAATTTTCCCATGGACAAGCATTGCTGCCTCCCGCACGGGTCGGCCTGCCGGATTGGGTTTAATCTTTGGGGCAGTCTTATCCACCTTATCAAAGCGCAGCTTGGTATGCGCCGTGCCGGTTGCCTCGTCAAAAACACGCTCTTTGTGTAAAACACGCTTTTTCGGTATGGCTTCCCGCGCAGTGTCCAGCTTATCTGCCCGTGTTTCGGATTTGCGGATATACTTTTGCAGTGCCGGATCGCCGCGTTCCTCGTCGCTGAATTGCAGCCGGGAGCCGGGGCGCTGCCGGACAGCTTCGCCCTCACGGATCTTGCTGTTTGCTTTTCGGATTCGTTTTCTTGCGGCATGAGCGTCATGCTCAGATACAGCGCGGTTCAGTGCCTTTTCCGCGGTGCCGCCCGCAGAAACCGGAAGATCCTCCTGCGCCGCAGGGGAAAAGTTTTGTTCCGCATCCCTGCCGGAAACGCTCTGTACTTCGCCCGTCGTCTGATTTTCCCGCACCAGCCCGTCACGGGTCATGTGCTGGGTAATTTTATCACGGGGTTTTAATGGGTCTTTCAAGGGGTATCACCTCCGATCCGGTCCCTTGCAAGGGAGCAAAACGCTGTGTTCAGTTCAATGCCGATGTAGTGCCGTCCGTGCCGTTTTGCCGCAAGCCCCGTCGTACCGCTGCCCATGAATGGGTCAAGGACAACCCCGCCTGCCGGACATCCTGCCAGTATGCAGGTTTCTGCCAGCTTTGGCGGATAGGCAGCAAAATGCCCGCCCTTGTACGGCACGGTGTTGATAAACCACACGTCGCGCTTAGCCCGGACGGGCGAAATCATTTCGTCGGTTATGCTGCCTTTTTCTCTGGGCTTGTTGATATTTTGGGTTTGCGGCTGACCGGGAACGGGAGAAGAATACTTGCCCACGCCGCGCCCGTTTTTCTTGCGCAGGGCAGTTGTGGGCGCGATCGGCTCGGCTATGGCCTGCCAGTCGTAGAAATACCGTTTACTTTTGGAAAACAGGAAAATGTGTTCATGGCTGCGGGTACACCGGTCTTTGATACTTTCCGGCATGGGATTCCCTTTTGCCCAGATAATGTCGTTGCGCAGATACCAGCCTGCACCGCGCAGGGAGAACGCCAGCATCCACGGGATTCCGATCATGTCCTTTGGCTTGCAGCCCTGTACCATGCGGGACAGGGAAACAATCTGCCCGTTGCGCTCGTTTGGATACTTGGGATCCCGGGCAGTACCTTTACCGGACGTGCCGCAATAGCTGTCCGCGATATTCAGCCAGAGTGTCCCATCCGGGCGCAGCACACGCATTACTTCACGGAATACCGCCGTCAGCCGTGCTATGTATTCCTCCGGTGTGTCCTCACGCCCGATCTGCGCATCCATGCCGTAATCACGCAAGCCATAATACGGCGGCGAAGTCACGCAGCAATGGATGCTGTCATCCGGCAGGGTTTTCAGCACAGACAGGCAATCGCCGCAAAGGATGGTGTCAATGGGCAGGTTCATTGTCCGTTCACCTCACTTGGCTTGGTGGACATGATACGGTAAAGCTCAGTGTCCTTGGGAAAGTGATCCACGAAAGGCAGTATCACGTTTTCAAAGAACAAAAGACCTTCGCCCGGCGCGGAGTTGGTAACATATTTAAGCTGCTCCGATGAAATGTTCAGCCGTTCCGCAAGGATTTTGCGGTCGCCTGCCGCTTGGTTGAGCATACAGATATAGTCAGAGTTTTCAAGGATGTTTTCAATTTCCGGTGAAGATAAAAGATCCTTGACGTTCTGGGTCGCGCCCGTCGGCACGCCGCCCCATTTTCTGAAACGCTTCCATATCTCTGCGGAATAGGCTGCGGTTTGCGGTTCTTTCAGAAGTAAATGGAACTCGTCGGCATAATACCATGTGGAAACGCCTGCGTTGCGGTTGAGTGTAACACGGTTCCATACCTGATCCTGAATAATCAGCATACCCGGCTTTTTCAGATTCTTCGGTAGTTCCTTAATGTCATAGCAGACAAAGCGGTTGTTGATGTCCACCGTCGTTCTGTGGTTGAAGAAGTTAAGGGATCCCGATACATACAGATCAAGCGCCTGTGCTACCCGGTCGGCTTCCGGTAAATGCTGCGCCGTCAGCGCGTCGTGCAGGTCGGACAGGATCGGCATATTCTCCGGGCATGGGTCAGCAAAGTAAGGCTGGTAGATCCGCTGTACCGCCCGATCAATTACCGTTCTTTCAATGGCTTCCAGTCCGGCCTTGCCGCCCATAATCAGCTCACAAAAAGACAGCACAAAGTCGGATTTCAGCGCCAGCGGGTTTTCGTCCTCGGAATAATTCAGATTGATGTCCAGCGGGTTCACATAGTCGGTGCTGGTGGGTGACAGCCGGATAATCTGCCCGTGGAGCAGCTTCACCAGCGGCGCATATTCGCCCTCTGGGTCGCACACGATCACATGGTCGCCGGTTTTCAGAATCACGCTTACCATCTCGCGCTTACAGGAAAAAGACTTGCCCCCGCCGGGTGTACCGAATACCAGCCCGTTGGGAGAACGGGCATTCTTGCGATCCAGCATGATCATGTTGCCGGATTTGGCGTTCAGACCGTAATAAAAGGCGTCGCCGCCCATGAACAGCTCCTGTGTCACAAAGGGAACGATAATCGCGACGGCAGAGGTCGTCATTCCCCGTGTGATTTTGATCTGGCTTACCCCCAGCGGCAGGGACGATACAAGCCCCTGTTCCTGCTGGAAGTCCAGACGGGTAAGCTGGCAGTTGTATTTCTGCGCCACTCCTGCGGCGCGGAACACGTCATTTTCCAGCTTGCGCCTGGTATCGCCATAGTTCAGCACAAGGAAAGTGATCATGAAATAACGCTCATTGCGGCTTTGCAGTTCGTTTAAGAGCTTTTTCGCTTCGCCGCCGTAGGTCGCAAGGTCAGAGGGAAGTATGTCCATATCGTAGCCGTCCCGGACAGCTTTTTTCTGTTCCTGTATCTTCATGGCGTCGAGATCGGTAATCTTACGCTTGATCATTTTGACGGCTTCCGACTGATCCAGCGCCTGCACATGGAGATTGACGACAATGCCCGAATCGGTATCCAGAAAGTCCGTCAATACATGATCGTTCAGCTCCGGGGTGATAATTTGCAGGAAGCTGGCTGCGCACAGCTTTCCGCCCATCTGGAACATCCGGCTGTTCTTAAAAGCAAATGAGGACGGAGCGATAAAGTCTTTGGTGGACAGCCCGCTTGGGGCAAGCCAATTCCAGTCAAAGGAAAACCGCTCGCCATCCGGGTGCATGATACCGTGCAGCACTTCCAGCCGATCTTTGCCGTCCAATGCCCGCGCTGCTGCGCCCATCACCTTGAAGTAGCCCAGCAGGTCGGTTTCAATGCGGGTAAGCCGCGCCCGCGCTGCTTTCAGATTGTCTGCCTCAATGGTATAGGTCAGATACTTGGTCTTGACGTTTCCGTTATTGCCCCGTTCAAGCTGACGTTTCAGAATCCCCGTGTTCTCCTGCCGGATATGGTCTAATCCGTCGCCGCAAAGCGGAATCTCAAAACTCTGTGCAAGCTGCTCCCGGTCGGTTTTCCGGTTGACAAAGGTAAGCTGCACATGAATGGAAGCGTCCAGATAGTTGTACAGATCACACAGGTATTCAAAAATCGCTGTCTGATCGTCCGGCTGGGCAAGCTGGTAGTTCACATCGAAAAACTCAATGCTTTTGGAATAGCTCCTGCCGCCCAGATGGCAGATACCGTCCGGGTGCATGGTCTGATAGGGAATCGTGTCCTGCGCCGTATGGGGCTTGCCGTCGCCCTTATACTTGCGGATGATCGCCTCAATTTCTCTTTTTTCCGCGCGGGTGAGTTTACGCTTTGCCGCTGCGTTTTCCGCTGCGGGTTTTGTCGCCTTGGACAATCGCTTTTACCTCCTTTTCCATTTGATATTGCCGCACAAGGGCGGCGTATGCGTTATCGGTCTGATAGGGGCGCTCCTTTGGACGGATAAAGCAGCTTTCAATCATCTGCCGCAAAACCACTTCAAGGGGCTGTCCGTTCTTCTCATATACGCCAAACAGGAATCCGGGAAGCATGACAAGGATCATCACCATTGCCGCAGCCGTGGTTCCTGCGCTGTCTTTGAGTAAAAAGAACAGCGGCACTCCCATAAGCGCCGCCACGCCAAAACAGATCAGTTGTCGTTTGGTCAAATTGAAAAGCACCTTGGACTTAATCTTGTTCAAGTCCTTCGGCACATTCACATAAGCCATCGTTCCTCCTTTCCGCAAGCGTAATATCGCTTGCAATTTCATTGCCCCAAACGTCCCAACCCGGTGCTTTCTGCCGGGCAAACAGTTCTAAACGGGGCAGGTCGCCCATAAGGGCAAGGATTTTCTGCCTTGCTTCATCTGGCTTTTTACTGTGCTGTTCGATGGGCGAGATAATGAATTGATGTACGCCTGCGGACTGCCGTTTCGGTTTTCCTTTGGTTGCCAACAGGCATATTTCTGCGTTGCCCCGCGTCCAATAGCCCAATCCATAAAACCATGTGGGATTTTTCCGGTTCCGTTTCAGCCAGACAAAGGCCACCGTCTTATACTGAAAGCCCCACGCCTTGATCAGACGCAGCGCCTCGGGTAGCTGGGGAAAGGTTGCCCACAGGAACAAGGCGCAGTCTTTTGCGGTCAGCTCTGCCACCGGCAGAGCGCACAGATTATCGATGCTCATGGTGGGATAGTGGTTTTCTGCCGCGCCCTGCACCTTTCCGCTTTCATAGTGCCAAGGTGGGTCGGCATAAATGATATTGTATTTTCCGATAGTCACACCTCCGTCAATGTGCGCCGAACACTGCGTTTGCCATGCTGCCGGTTTTGAACAGGCAGAAGCACAAAAGCACCGTGTAGCCCATCGCCCGCCAGATCGCGCCGGAGATGTCGCCGCCTGCGCCGATGGTCTGTATCAGCACCGCATAGATGCCCACGCATACCATAATGAGAAATGCCTGAAACGCCAGTGCCAGCAGAGATTTCAAGTAATTCTGCCCGACGCTGCGCCATTCGCTGTTTGCCATGGTGGAAAGCGGGATCGGGCCAAGTGAGGTCACAAGGTAAATCTGAATCATCCTGCCGTAGATCACCAGCATAATGCAGATAGACAGGATATTCATGGTCAGCCCCACAAACAGGGATTGAAACCACAGTCCGATCAGCCCGCCAAGGCTCATTGCTTCAAGCTGCGCTTCAAGGTCTGTTACCACAGAAGCAAGGTCAATGCTGGTATCGCTGATAATCACGCCTGCGCTCTGGTTGACCACCTGCTGCGCCATATCGAAAATCCCCATGACGATATTCCATGTATTTGTAACAATCAGTACAGCAGCAAAGGACTTAAACACCCATTTGAAGAACATAAAGGTGTCAATGTCGTGCATATTGTTCTTCTCCGTCACCATCTGGATCAGCTCATAGCACATGACAAAGGCGAGGATTGCGCCTGCTATCGGGATAATGACTGTTTCGGAAAGGCTGCGGATCATGTTAAAAATTCCGGCGTTCCAGCCCTGCGGCGTTGCGCCTACTTCTCCGGCGATTTCGCCCACCTTTTGGTTGACGGTATCAAACAGGCCGGTCAGGTTTCCAATGATACCGTCCGTCAATATTCCCCTGAACCATTCTTCGAGCCAATCAAGTATCAAATGGCAGCACCTCCTTTCCCGCGCCCGCCCGCTTTACACGGACGGGCGCGAAAGATTGATACGGGCAAATTAACCGAACAGGCCAGAGAGCAAAGGTACAAGGATCAGACCGATGAGGGCGACACCGCCGCCAGCCATGAGCTGCTTCATGCCCTGGCTCTTAGCGCCGGGATTGTCCGAGCCGTAGCCCTCCAAAAGGTTGATGACACCCCAAATTCCAAGACCGGCACCGAGAGCAATCACGAGTGTCTGCAATACGTCAACTGCGCTGTTAAAGAAATCCATAAATTACCTCCATTATTCAGAATTGATTTGTGTTTGGTTAGTAGTACAGCCGCCCTTGTCGGCGGCTGCTTCGTCCGTTTTGATTGTCCGGCTGGACAGGCCTGCTTCCGCCCATTCTTTTAGGGCAAGGACATACAGATACTCCCGTTCCATTGCAAGCCGTCGATCCACTTCACGCGCAGCTTCCTCCGTGTCAATTTCCGTGTAGGGGATACCCAGAGCATCGCACTCCTGTATCTTCTCCCACAGCACTACACCGCAGAGGATAGCACGGTTGATCTGGATCATCGGGTTCAGACAATCCATAAAGGCATCATAATTTGAGCGTTCCATAGCTGCTCCTTTCATTCGCCGCTTTCTTCTGCGGCCATATTCATATCCGACAAATCAATGTCGTACAGGTCAAACGGTTCCTCCGGCTCTACCACCGCAGGGGTGCGTTTCTTCTTTCTCTGCGCCCGGATGTATCTCTCAACATCAAAGGCATTTTTCTTGTCGGCGTCGGAAAGGTATTTATAATTCGGGTGCTTTGTAATATCGTATTTTTTGGAGAAAAACGGTCTGATACCGCGTACCTGCAAAATACACATTCCGCCGTCCATCGTTGCGATTTCGTCCTGTGTCATCAGCTCCTTTCCGAGTTTTTGATAATTTAAGCCGTGGGAGATTTCCTTGCCCCGGTTCTCGCTGGTGTTGAAACTGTCAATCGTTTCTTTCCCTAAAATCTCCGAGATCTCTTTGAGCGTGGTTTTCTCCTTACCGCCTAAAAACAGCATGGTATCGCAGTTGCCCACAATGGTATCCGCGGCGTCCTTGTAGATGGTCTTTAGCTGACTCTGCGACTGCAAAATAATAGAAGCCGATATTTCACGGCTTCGGATGGTGGCGATCAGCTTATCGAAGTTCGGTATCTGGCCGATGTTGGCAAACTCGTCCAGGATCAGACGGACATGGACAGGCAGCCGCCCGCCGTAGAAGTCATCCGCCTTGTCGCAGAGTAGATTGAAAAGCTGACTATACATGAGGGCGGCCACGAAATTGAAAGTGCTGTCCGTATCTGACAGGATCACAAACAGCGCCGTCTTTTGGTCGCCCAGGGTATCCAGTTCCAGTTCGTCATATTCCATCAGGTCCCGCAGCTCCTTGATATCGAAGGGAGCAAGCCGGGCACCGCAGGAAATAAGGATGGATTTTAAGGTCTTGCCCGCCGCCATCTTGAATTTGCGGTACTGCTTGACGGCAAAGTGGTCCGGCTCCCGTTCCTCCAACTGAGAAAAGAGCAGGTCCACCGGGCTTTGATAAGTTTCGTCATCCTCTCTGGCTTCACTGGCATTGATAAGGTCCAGAAGTGTGATGAAGTTCTTTTCTTCCTCCGTGGCCTCATACCAGATGTAGCCGATCAGTGCGGAATAATAGAGGCGTTCCGCTTTGACCCAGAAATCTTCCGAAGATTTTTCGCCTTCGCCCTTCGTGTTCATAATCAGGGCGTTCACCAGCTTTAAGATATCTTTCTCTGATCGGATATAAGCCAGCGGATTGTATTTCATGGATTTTCGGAAGTTTATCAGGTTGAGGCACTTGATACGGTATTTCTTCCGTTCCAGGAAAGCGCCGATCTCCGGCAGCAAGGTTCCTTTCGGATCAGTGCAGACATAGGACGAATGAGCTTGCAGCAGCGACGGTTTACAGAAGAACCGCGTCTTGCCGCTGCCGGAACCGCCGATCACCAGAATGTTTTTGTTTCTGGCATACTTCGGCTGCTTTGGACGGCTCGCCATTGTGATTCGCTCCGTCTGCGTCATGGGGATGTTCTGGAAAAAGTCCTTGTCCATGTAGGGAGCGATATCCGCCGCCGTACCCCAGCGGGCAGAACCATACTCGATCCCGTGGCGATACTTCTTAGCGTTCTTGCCTTTCAGGTAGACCGCCATGCGAAGGATCACCGCACCGGCTATGCCGATCGGTAGGTCCGTGGGATGGAAACTGAGCCACGGGGAGGAAAGCGCTGCCGTGAAGCCGTCCCCGATGGAAAGTAGCTTGCCGGAGAGGTCAGAACCGGGCGCAAGCCGGAAAGCCTGTGCCAGCTTATCGAAGGGATACACGAACAGAAGATACGGAAGGTTCAGCAAAAACAGTTTTTTCATATTCATCTCTGCACGCTCCGATCTTTGACCTTTACTTTCTCCCGGTCAATGGTGCGGTGTTCCGTTTTCTCTGCTGCCTGTTCCTTCGCCTGGGTCAGCCGCTCCCGGATGGATGGCTTTTCCTCACGGCTCATTTTCCGGCTGGCAAACTCCTGAAATGCCGCTGTGATGGCGTCTGCATCCCGGCTTTTGAAAAAGACCAGGTAACGGGGCTGCTCTGCGGCGGTGTCTTTCTTCAAGGCAAAATCCACATGGTATTTCTTCGCCACACGGGAGAAAGCCTTGATATTCTTGTCACTGATCTCAATATTGGCAAGACCGGCATTCTGGCTGGCAAGCTGTTTAAGGCTCTGCCTGCCGCGGTAGATTTTGGGCTTCTGGCTTTTCTGGATTTCCTCCAGGAACTTTTTGACGGCCTTTTCAAAGACCTGCTCACTTAGCTTGGCACCGTCAACAATGAGCGTTACGGCGCCCCGCGTTACTTCCTCCTGCATTTAGCCTCGCCCCCTTTGCCCGTCCCCGTACATATCATGCTGCACCAGGGAAGAATAGTAGCTGTTGATGGTGGTCGGGGCGTTATACAGCGCCGCCAGAAGATATTTCTTGATATTGCGGACATAGGTGGTGTTGTCCTTCATGCAGTCCATAACATACTGAACATGGGAACTGTCCAGCTTCATAAACCTGGACTTTACCACCTCCGCCGGATAATCGTCTCCGGCAATGCGGATGACTTTGCGGGCAGAACACACGGTATCCACGATCAGGTCAACAATCTCGTCAAGCTGCTCACGGTCGATATGGCTGTCCTGCACCAGATAGCTGTACTCGATGTTATCCAAAATCACTTCACGATAACATTCTCTGGCTCCCATCCTATCCGTTCCCATCCTCACCCCTGCGGGGGTAGGGGGATTTGATTGGATAGGATTTGATAGTTCCGTACTTGATAAATCAGTTCTTGATGGATAGTTACTTGATTCTTCTTTATTTAATTGGGCGGGTTCTTCCTGAACAGGCGTGACCAATGTTGGGTTTGCCTGTACGGGATTTTCCCGTATAGGTTTTTCCTGTGCAGGTGTTGGCTCTTTAGGCTGCTCCAGAATGGTGTACTCGATCGAACCAAGCTGACCGTTTGCGCCTCTCACGCGCTCACGGATCAGATAGCCGTGTTCCTCCAACTCTCGGATGCCGCCGCTGATACTGTCGATGCCGTCCTTGCAGATACGGGCAAGCCCCTTCATGGTGTAGTCCCAGTTCTCTGGCAGGGACAGCATGAGGGATAGAAGTCCCTTTGCTTTCAGCGACAGGGACATATCCCGCAGATGATGGTTTGACATGACCGTGTAATCACGGGTCTTTTCAATACGGAAAACTGCCATCTTCGATACCTCCTTCCTGTGAAGATAAAAGTGTTGATTTCGATGAAAAAAGCCTCCGTTTTGCCTCTCGGATGTGTTCCATAGGAAAACATCCACGCCCGCCTGCTTGCAGCAGTCTGAGAGGGAAAAGCAGAGGCTTTCGCACCCTAAGTGATACAGTTTTGAGACAGGGACAGGTGCGGGTATGAAAAAACGCCATGGGACGGTTGCCTATGGCGTGAAAACAGGAAAAGGGCGCTGATATTTGCATATCAACGCCCTTTGAGCCTGTCAGTATTTGATTGTTTCGACTTCGCACCGTGTTTGCACCATGAAAAACATTGATTTTACTGACTTCTTCAATGTTTTCTTATCTGGTGCTACCATTCGGGAACCGCTTTTTGTTGTTCTTTGCGCTGTTTAGTTATTGCTGGCGTTCGTGGCGCGGAGGGTGACGTCGTGATAGCCGCCCTCGACGATGCTGGTGGCGGAGACGAGCGTGAGCTTCGCGTTCTTCTGCAGGTCAGGGATCGTCGTCACGCCGCAGTTGCACATGGTCGACTTGACCTTGTAAAGGCTTCTTGCGACGTTATCCTGCAGGGAGCCCGCGTAGGTGACGTAGGAATCCACGCCCTCTTCAAACGCAAGGCCCGTCTTGCCGCCGAGGTCGTAACGCTGCCAGTTGCGCGCGCGGTTCGAGCCTTCGCCCCAGTATTCCTTGACGTACACGCCGTTGACAAGCAGCTTGTTCGTCGGCGATTCGTCGAAGCGAGCGAAGTAGCGGCCCAGCATCAGGAAGTCCGCGCCCATGGCGAGCGCGAGCGTCATGTGATAGTCGTGCACGATGCCGCCATCGGAGCAGATGGGAACATACACGCCGGTCTCGCGGAAGTATTCGTCGCGCGCGGCGCTCACCTCAATGAGCGCGGTGGCCTGGCCGCGGCCGATACCCTTCGTTTCGCGCGTGATGCAAATGGAGCCGCCGCCGATGCCGACTTTGACAAAGTCCGCGCCGCTCTCGGCGAGGAAGCGGAAGCCGTCGCGGTCGACGACATTGCCCGCGCCGATTTTGATGGTATTGCCATAGTTCGCGCGCACGTAGTCGATGACCTTCTTCTGCCAGACGGAGTATCCCTCGGACGAGTCGATGCACAGCACATCCGCGCCGGCCTCCACGAGCGCGGGGATGCGCTCGGCATAGTCGCGGGAGTTGATGCCCGCGCCGACGAGG
>OJRP01000821.1_pt1 | contig 19434 bp, 16 predicted proteins | sample 1599201 | NCBI WGS metagenome assembly OJRP01 (sample SAMN03922534, study PRJEB24848) | human gut metagenome | isolation source: stool sample | host: Homo sapiens | place: Germany | collected 2010-05
TCAAATCCGACGTCATGAGCCTTATGAGCAAAATGCGCGCCGGCGTGATCGGCGACGAGGCAGAGCAATCGGTGAACCAGTCAATGAACAACATGTTCTCCTCCTCCGGCATGAGCAGCACACAAAGTCAGTTTGTCGTTTGGCAGGAGATGCTGCCCGGTGACGACGGGCTGATAAGCCCCATGCTGCAAAACCAGTACGACGTGCTGTACGGCAGCTGGCCGAAAAACTATGACGAGGTCGTTCTGATCGTTGACGAAAACAACGAGGTATCGGACATGGTGCTGTACGCTCTGGGTCTTAAGTCCTCAAACGACATGCTGTCGGCCATGACGGGCTACATGAGCGGCGAGGAAGTTGACACAACAAAGCTCGAAAGCTGGAGCTATGCCGACGTCTGCAAAAAGACATTCAGCCTCATCCTCCCTGCCGACTGCTGGCAGAAGGACCCCGAAACGGGCAAATATAAGGATATCAGCAGCGATGAGCTTGGCCTTAAAACACTGTACGCCAACGGGATTGAGCTTAAAATAGTAGGCGTAGTTCGCCAGAGCGCGGATGCCGTCACCGGCATGATGAACGGTGCGATAGGCTATACAAACGCGCTGACAAAATACGTTGTCGAGCAGACGGCGCAGAAGGAGCTTGTCAAGCAGCAGCTTGACGATGCTCAGCACGACGTGTTCACCGGGCTGCCGTTTAAAGAAAACGACAAGGCGCTATCCTCTGACGATATCAAAAAGGCCGTTGAGGATTACCGCGCCGGCATAGATCAGGCGAAGAAAGCCGAGCTTTATGTAGCTTACATGTCGCTTGCTCCGGACTCGTATGTAAGCTCAATGATTGATGAAAAGCTTGACGGCGTATCGCGCGAGGATATCGAAAAGCAGGTCGTTGAAAGCTATCCCGAGTATGCCGATATGCTTTCGGCAATGGACGACGACACGCTGTTTAGCTACATGCGCGAGATGATGACCGAGCAGATAAAAACCGCCTATGCCGACGAGATGAAAAAGCAGATGAGTCAGCTTTCCACAGCTTCCCTCGCCGAGGCGTTTGACAACTGTTATCTCACCGACGCAGGCTACAGGCTTATTTACGACGAGCTGATGCCGGAGACCTTCTCCGATTCAAGCTATGAGAAGAATCTGCGCACGCTGGGCTATGTTGATCTCGACTCGCCCTCCGGTGTCAACATCTATGTTGCAACATTCGCCGCAAAGGATGCCGTCGCGGAGGTTATAGAGGATTATAACTCCACAGTCGATCCCGAGGATCAGATAAACTACACAGACTATGTTGCGCTTATTATGAGCTCCGTCACTACGATAATCGATGTCATATCCTATGTTCTCATCGCATTTGTCGCAATAAGCCTCGTTGTTTCGAGCATAATGATAGGTATTATCACCTATATCAGCGTTCTCGAGCGTACGAAGGAGATCGGCATTCTGCGCGCTATCGGCGCTTCTAAGAAGGATATCTCGAGCGTGTTTAACGCCGAGACCGTTATAGTCGGCTTCGGCGCCGGACTTATCGGCATTCTGGCAACGATACTGCTGTGCATCCCGATAAACGCCGTTGTCCACCACCTTACCGGCATTTACTCGATAAACGCCGTGCTTCCGCCGCTTGCGGCCATAGCGCTTATTGCCATCAGCATGCTGCTGACGGTCGTTGCCGGACTTATTCCCTCGCGCGTTGCGGCAAACAAGGATCCCGTCGTCGCCCTGCGAACCGAATAAAATCAAAGTCCCACGTTCCGATCGGAACGTGGGATTTTCAGGCACAAAAAAGCCGCCTGCCGGCGGCTTTTTTGTTTACTTATGAAGCATTGTATATGCTTTTTCTCGGGCGATGGCACGCTGGAGCGAAAGCTCTGCGCGCTTAAGGTCAACATTGGCTGCTCTGCTCTCAAGGCGCTGACGCGCTCTGCGCTCGGACGCCTGGGCGCGGGCAAGGTCAATGGTCTCGGCTCTCTCTGCCGTGCGTGCAAGCAGGATAACTTCGTTATCGGCTACGCTGAGAACTCCGCCGCTTATTGCGGCAAAATGGTCCTCACCCTCGCTGACATACTTCACGACGCCTTCCTTGAGCGCACCGATCATGGGAGCATGGTCGGAAAGCACGCCTACGTCGCCGTCTGACAGCGGTACAAGCGCATAGCATACCATCGAATCGCAGACCACACCGTCTGCCGTTGCAATCTGAAAATGGATCTTATCTGCCATGGCTCTTACCTGAACTGATCGCGCTTTGCGAGCACTTCATCTATCGTTCCGCACATGAGGAACGCCTGCTCGGGAAGGTCATCGCACTCGCCGCCCAGAATAGCCTGGAAGCCGCGGATGGTATCCTCCATCTTGACATATGCGCCCTTGACGCCGGTGAAGTTTTCGGCAACGTGGAATGGCTGCGAGAGAAATCGCTGGATCCTTCTTGCGCGGCTGACGGTAGCCTTATCCTCAACGCTCAGCTCGTCCATACCGAGAACTGCGATGATATCCTGCAGCTCCTTGTACTTCTGGAGCACAGCCTGAACCGCACGCGCAGTTTCGTAATGCTCCTTGCCGAGGATGTTCGGATCAAGGATACGCGATGTGGATTCGAGCGGATCGACAGCCGGGTAAATACCGAGCTCTGAGATGCTTCGCGACAGAACGGTGGTTGCGTCAAGGTGAGCAAACGCCGTTGCCGGAGCAGGGTCGGTAAGGTCGTCGGCAGGAACGTAGATCGCCTGAACCGAGGTTACAGAGCCGTTGCGCGTGGAGGTTATACGCTCCTGCAGCGAGCCCATTTCGGTCGCCAGAGTCGGCTGATAGCCGACGGCCGAGGGCATACGTCCGAGCAGCGCCGAAACCTCGGAGCCTGCCTGAGTGAATCTGAATATGTTGTCGATAAACAGCAGCACGTCCTGGCCGGACTCATCACGGAAGTTCTCCGCAATGGTAAGTCCCGACAGAGGAACGCGCAGACGCGCTCCGGGCGGCTCGTTCATCTGTCCGAATACAAGCGCAGTCTTATTGATAACGCCGGATTCGGTCATTTCGTGCCAGAGGTCATTACCCTCACGGCTGCGTTCGCCGACGCCGGCAAAAACGGAGTAGCCGCCGTGCTCGTAAGCTACGTTGCGGATAAGCTCCATGATAAGCACGGTCTTGCCGACGCCTGCGCCGCCGAACAGGCCGATCTTGCCGCCCTTGGAATAAGGCGCGAGCAGGTCAACGACCTTGATGCCGGTTTCAAGTATTTCGGTGGACGGTGCTATATCCGTAAACGCAGGTGCCTGCCTGTGAATGGGCATATACTCTTCGGCGTTTACAGGACCCTTACCGTCGATAGGCTCGCCGACGACATTGAACATGCGGCCGAGCGTTGCCTCGCCGACAGGCATTTTAATGGGTGCTCCCGTATCGACCGCAGAGCAGCCGCGGGACAGTCCGTCGGTCGAAAACAGCGAGATGCATCTTACACTGTTATCGCCGATGTGCTGAACAGCCTCCATGACGATCTTATGGTCATCGAGGTTTACCTCGATAGCATTATAGATATCCGGCAGCTTGCCGGAGGGAAACTGGACGTCAACAACGGGGCCTATGACCCTTCTGATTATTCCGTTTTCCATTGACATACCTCCTGTTTAAGGGGTTTTAAAGGGATGATTACTTTTTCTTTTTAAGCGCGGATGCACCGCCGACGATCTCGGATATCTCGGTCGTGATCGCGGCCTGGCGCGCGCGGTTGAGCTTGAGATCAAGCTCGGAAATAAGGCTCTTGGTGCTGTCGGCAGCGGCGGTCATCGCGGTCATGCGCGCCGAGTGCTCGCCGCACTTGGAGTCGAGCAGTACGCTCATTATCTTGTTGTTAAGATAAAGCTGCATTACACTTTCCAAAACGCTGTTCGTATCCGGCTCAAAGATAAATATTCTGCCATGTCCTTGACTATCGCGCTTTTCCGGCACAGCCGGAAGGTACTGCACACAGGTAGCATCCTGTCTCAGCGCCGTGACATAGTGCTGGTAGACAAGGTGGACCTCGTCGTATTCGCCGCTTGTGTACAGACTCTTGAGATAATCTGCGACCTCAAGTGCCTCGTCAATATTCGGCGTATCACTCAGCTCGGCAAAGGTTTTTATAACATTGAGCTTGCTGTTTGCAAGAACATCCTTGCCCCAGCGGCCGCAGACAACAAGGCCATATTCCTTACCGGCCTGCTTGATGACCGAATTTGCATAGTGCAGTATCGAGCTGTTATACGCTCCGCAGAGCCCACGATTGCCCAAAAACATGACATAGCAGACCTTTTTGACTTCCTTATGGGGCTTTATGAAGCGATTCTCCAGTCCCGACGAAGCCGACAGCAGCGTGTCCATGACCTCTTGACTCTTTTCAGAGAAGGGGCGCATTGCCTGCATGCTGCTCTGCGTTCTGCGCAGTTTGGACACCGCGACCATCTTCATAGCCTTGGTTATCTGCTCGGTGTTCTTCACGCTTTTTATTCGCGTGCGAATGGCGCGCATATTAGCCATTAATGCCCCTCCCTTCTCCGTTTATCAGAAAGTCTTCTTGAAATTTACGATACATTCTTTAAGCTTTGCCTGCTGATCTGCACTCAGCTTCTTGCCGCTGAGCACTTCACCCTGGAATTCAGGGTAGCTGCGGTTTACATAATCAATAAGCTCAGACTCGAAACGTGCAACATCCGAAAGCTCAAGGTCGTCGGCGTAGCCCTCGGAAACTGCGAAGATCGCAATTACCTGATCGGCAGCGCTCATAGGAACATACTGTCCCTGCTTGAGAACTTCGGTCATACGTGCGCCGCGATGCAGCGTATCGCGGGTGGACTTGTCAAGATCCGATCCGAACTGTGCAAACGATGCAAGCTCGCGATACTGAGCAAGGTCAACGCGCAGGCGGCCTGCGACCTGCTTCATGGCACCGAGCTGGGCTGCACCGCCGACACGGGATACCGAGAGGCCTACGTTTATTGCCGGGCGGACACCGGAATGGAACAGATCGCTCTCGAGGAAGATCTGACCGTCGGTAATGGAAATGACGTTTGTCGGGATGTAAGCGGAGATATCGCCTGCCTGCGTTTCGATGATCGGCAGAGCGGTCATGCTGCCGCCGCCGGATTCAGCGTTGAGTCGAGCCGCTCTTTCAAGCAGTCTGGAGTGCAGATAGAAAACATCGCCGGGGTATGCTTCGCGTCCGGGCGGTCTCTGGAGCAGCAGAGAGATCTCGCGGTAAGCGGTGGCCTGCTTGCTCAGGTCGTCGTATACGATAAGAACATCCTTGCCGTTGTACATGAAGTACTCGCCCATTGCAGCACCGGCATAAGGAGCGATATACAGCATGGGAGCAGGCTCGGATGCCGTTGCGGCAACGACGATCGTGTAATCCATAGCGCCGTGACTGCGCAGCTTTTCGACAACGCTCGATACGGTGGATTCCTTCTGGCCGATGGCAACGTAGATGCAGATAACATCCTTGCCCTTCTGGTTGATGATAGCGTCGAGCGCGATCGCGGTCTTACCGGTCTGGCGGTCGCCGATGATAAGCTCACGCTGGCCGCGGCCGATAGGAACAAGCGCGTCGATAGCCTTCAGGCCGGTCTGCAGAGGCACTGAAACCGGCTGCCTTGAAAGCACGCTCGGAGCGGGGCTCTCGACCGGGCGGAAGGAGTCTGTCTTGATGGGGCCTTTGCCGTCGATGGGGCTGCCCATTGCGTCAACAACGCGGCCGATAAGCGCGTCACCGACAGGAACTTCAACGATCCTGCCTGTGCGGCGGACGCTGTCGCCCTCCTGAAGATGGCCGAACGGTCCGAGCAGGACTACGCCGACATTGTTCTTGTCCAGATCCTGCACCATGCCCTTGAGTCCGCCGGGGAACTCGAGCATCTCGCCTGCCATAACGTCGGCAAGGCCGGATACGCGGCAGATACCGTCGCCGAGGGTGAGGACCTCGCCGGTCTGGAATACGTCTATATCGCCGTTTACCTTCTCAAGCTGCTGCTTGATTCCGTCGGCGATAGATCTCATCTGACTGTCGCTCTGGCGGGTGTTGTCTTCAACATCCTGGCTGAGCCTGTCGAGCGTGTGGGCAAGCGTTCCGTCATAAACGGTATCGCCCACCTGCATACGCACGCCGCCTATAACATCGGAATCGACCTCATTGTGGCATGAGATAAAGGTCTCGCATATTATCTGCGTGAGCTTCTTCATTTCCTCGTCGCTCAGCGGCTGCGCGCTCTTTATTGAAATGTCAAGTTTTTTAAGTTCGTTCATGTTCAAAATGTCACTCGGCATTGCCGATACCAATTCTTTAATTTGTTCGATAAACTTATCATTCAGCGCCTGCTTGGAGTCCTCAAAATTGCCGTTGCGAAGTACCTCTGCGGTTATCTCGGCTACGCGGCGCACAGCGTCGGACGACACTCTGTCACGCATCTGAGCCATAAGCTGAGCTTCGCTCTTTTCAGCATTCTCGACAAGGCTTTTTGCCTCTTGTTCTCCGGCAGCCGCTATTGCCGCTCCGTCAGCTTCGGCCTGGGCCTCGGCATCCTTGAGAAGCTGCTGCTTGCGCTCTTCGTTTTCGGCTCTGGCTTTTTCGATATCCTCTCCGAGGGCTTTGGCCTGAGCCTTGGCTTTTTCGGAGTTTTCGATCTCCTCGCCTATGCCGCGTCTGCGGCTGCCGAACATCTTGTCGAAAAGATTCATCTTTCGGCAGATGAGATACAAAGCGCCGAACAGTATGATAAAGTTAACTATTTTCCATATGATATCCACTTGAGAACTATCCCTCCTTTCCCGTAATTCCTGTTATACATCGGGATCATTCCTTGGTTTTGCTGACACAATCGTCGATGAGCGCCTTGTTATCCTGCGCACCGCTGCCGACAAGACGGTCGGACAGCAGAGCAACAAGCTCGGGCATGCTGCCGTCAATTTCGCCGACGGCGGCCTTTTCCTCGCTTTTCACTCGCTCACGGACATTTTTGTGAAGCTGCTCGGCTTCGGCATGGGCGGCATTGAGCACCTCGCCCTTTGCCTTTTCGGCATCGCTGCGTGCCGCGTTTATAACGCCGCGGGCTTCAGCGCCGGTCTGAGCAAGCTCCTGTGCAAGCTGTGCCTTGTTCTCTTCAAGTGCGCTCTCGGCTTTCTTTCCCTCGGCAAGGCCTTCGTCAATGCGTGCCTTGCGCGCGTCCATAAAGCTGAGAACGGGCTTGAAAAGGAATTTGTTCAACAGGAACATAAACAGGAAGAAGCTGATAATAGTAAGTATGAACTCAGGTACGCTGATCTGCAGTCCAACTATGTCTAAAATCAATCTGGTCTCCCCCTTTCAAGATGCTATTTCTATTCTTACATCTTGGCAATAAGCATGAATGCGATGACCAGACCATAGATGGCCAGCGCTTCCATAAAGCCCATTGCAAGGATCATGACAGACTGAAGCTGACCTTTCATATCCGGCTGACGTGCCATACCCTCAAGTGCCTTCGAGGCTGCAAGACCCTGGCCGATACCGACGCCGATCGTGCTCAGGCCGATGGCCAGTGCAACGCCTATTGCGATAAGACCCTGTGCTATTGACATTTGTGTTTCCTCCTATAATTGTGTATGTGTTTACTTGTTTATTCTTCGTCTTCGGTCGCTTCATTGATGAATACTGCAAGCAGCATGGTAAATACCATTGCCTGAATGAAGCAGAACAGAAGACTAAGTATGTGCATGACTATAGGCAATCCTACCGGGAACAGTTCAAACAGCGTTTCCGCTGCAAGCTCTTCGCCGTAGATATTGCCGTAAAGTCGCAATGCCATGGAAAGCGGACGCGTAAACTGTTCGAGGATCAGGATCGGGAACAGGAACGCAAATGGCTTGAAGAACGTGCCGAGGTATTTGCCAAGGCCGCGCTTTTTTATGCCGGACGACTGGATGGCGACAAAAGATATGGTCGACAGCGCCGCCGTTACCGTCAGCACCGATGTAGGGACCGTGAACAGATCTCCCGATCCGGGAATAAGTCCGGAATAGTTACACACGATGATAAGGACAAAGAATGAGCCCAGCATCGGGAAATAGTGCCGTGCCTTCTTCTCTCCCAGGACTCCGGCAAAGAAGTTCAAAAGTCCGCCCACAGCCATTTCCGCAATATTTTGCAGCGGGCCGGGCACGTCTTTCATCTTGCGCGTCGCTATTATGCTAAACAGCAAAATGACCGCCATTATCACCCACATAGAATAGATAGTCTTGGTCGGCATCAAAAAGTTTTCAAAGAATTCTTTCAATTATTTTTCACCTCCGTCCGCCGTATCTTTACTTTGCGGCTGAGTTTTGTTGACCATCATCTTCAAAAACAGCATTCCGCCGCCGGACAGACCGACGGCCGCCGCAATGAGCGTTGCCGTCATCGGAAGATCATATGCCCTGCAAACAAAAAAGCACACGGCAAGAGCAGCCGCATCAAGCAGCAGCCGCAGCATATTAACGCCCATGACGGCAGCCATATTTGACGCGTTCATGTTCGCTTTGCTTATGCGCATGTTGATATACGCCACCGCAGCGCCTAGCACCGCACCGCCGAGCACCGATAAAATGTCCGTAAGGTTCATAAGCCTTCCTCATTTAAGCAACAGGTCAAACTATTTTATAACATTATTATTTAACAACAAATTAACGCGAAATGCAACGTGTTTTTGAGCGTTTTTAAGCATTTTTTAATAATTGTACAATTTTTGCGTGATTGTCGGTTTTCATTTCAGCATCGTTTCAGCATTTTGCATTTGCCATGCATTAGCATCGCATGCCTGATAAACGGTGAAAACGCAAGGAGCCGGGCTTCCCGGCTTCTTACGTTTTCATGCGCTGTTTACTTATTTAATATCTCCATAAACTCCTCGCCGGTTATGGTTTCCTTCTCATAGAGGAATTTTGCAAGCTCGTCGAGCTTATCGCGGTTATCGGTAAGGATCTTTATGGCCTTGTCATGCTGCTTTTTGATAAGCGCGACCACCTGACGGTCGATCTCGGCCTGAGTATCGGCAGAGCATGCAAGCGATGTGTCGCCGCCGAGATACTGGTTATTGACGGTTTCCATTGCGACCATATCGAAATCATCACTCATGCCGTAGCGCGTTATCATAGCTCTGGCGAGCTTTGTCGCCTGCTCAATATCGTTAGATGCACCGGTCGTTACAGAGCCGAACACTACCTCCTCGGCAGCGCGTCCGCCTGTAAAGGTCGCTATCTTATTTTCTATCTCCGACTTGCTCATAAGATAATGGTTGCCCTCTTCGACCTGCATGGTGTAGCCCAGTGCGCCGGAGGTGCGCGGAACGATGGTGATCTTCTGCACGGGCGCGGAATTTGTCTGCTTTGCGGCGACAAGGGCATGGCCTATCTCGTGATATGCAACTATGTGCTTTTCGTGGTCGGTCATAATAGCATTTTTCTTCTGGTAGCCGGCTATGACGACCTCGATGCTCTCCTCAAGGTCTGCCTGAGTCGCAAAGCGCCGTCCGTCGCGCACGGCGCGCAGAGCCGCTTCATTGACGATATTTGCAAGCTCGGCGCCAGATGCGCCGGAGGCCATGCGCGCGATCTTGTTAAAGTCAACGTCCTCGGCTATTCTTATCTTTTTGGCGTGGACTTTGAGTATCTCCTCCCTGCCCTTGAGGTCGGGAAGCTCAACGGGAACGCGGCGGTCAAAGCGGCCGGGGCGCGTGAGCGCCGGGTCGAGCGATTCGGGGCGGTTTGTTGCGGCAAGGATTATTACGCCGTTATTGCCCTCAAAGCCGTCCATTTCGGTCAAAAGTTGGTTCAATGTCTGCTCGCGCTCGTCGTTTCCTCCGAGCTGACCGTCACGCTTTTTGCCGATAGCGTCGATCTCGTCGATGAAAACTATGCAGGGCGCTTTTTCCTTCGCCTGTTTGAACAGATCGCGCACCTTGCTTGCACCCATACCGACGAACATCTCGACAAACTCAGAGCCGGACATCGAGAAGAACGGAACATCCGCTTCGCCGGCGACGGCCTTTGCGAGCATGGTTTTACCCGTTCCCGGAGGGCCGACAAGCAGTATACCTTTTGGCATCGATGCACCGATCTCGCGGTATTTGCCGGGGTCGTGCAGATAGTCAACTATCTCGGAGAGGTTTTCCTTTGCCTCGTCTTCACCTGCGACATCGGCAAATTTAATGCCTTCCGCAGATTTTACATAGACCCTGGCGTTGGACTTTCCCATGTTGAACATCATGGAGTTCCCGCCGCCCATCTTCTCCATCATCTTGCGTGACATAAACTGCCCGAGAGCGACAAACAGTATGATCGGCAGCACCCACGCAAGGATACTCACCAATGCCGAGGTCTGCTCGATCTCTTCGCCGGTGGTGGAAACATTTGCGTCAAGCAGATGCGAAACGAGGTCGTTATCAGGCAGCATGGCAGTCTTGTAAATTTTTCTGTTGTCATTTCCCTGGAAAAGAATGCGGTTGTTCTGCTGCTGGATCTCAACTGTGCTGACCTCGCCGTTATCTACCATATTGATAAAAGTGTTGTAGTCAACTTCCTTGATCTGATGCTCGCTTATCCACGGCATTGCAACAAAATTGAACACCAGCAAAAGGATGAGCACTATCGTATAGTAATACATCAGCGGCTTTTTGGGGGATTTAACTTCGTTCATACGCCTTACTCCCATCAAAATATATATTGTGTATAGTTTAACACCGCAGGCAGCAATATTTCACGAAATTTTTGTTAATAGTTTTATGCATTAGCATACACTTTCAAGTTATTTGTTCGTTATTCTGAGCATTCTGTATCCGATGCCGACATGCGTCTGGATATACTGAACGCCGTTTGAGTTTTTTTCAAGCTTTCGGCGCAGTGTTGCCATGTAAACGCGAAGCGACGATACGTCCGACGCAGTGGGGCTTCCCCATACCTCTTTTAAAATGTAATTGTGCGTGAGGACCTTGCCGGTGTTTTTCGCAAGAAGGCACAGGAGCTTGTACTCTATCGGAGTGAGGTGTATTTCGACGTCGGATATATACACGCAGCCGGCCGAATAGTCGATACGCATATCGCCGTTTTCGTATGTGCTGGACTCCTCGCCGAGCCTGTCACCGTCGTACCGGACACGTCTGAGCGCAACGCGCAGGCGCGCAAGCAGCTCATCGACGGAAAACGGCTTTGTCAGATAATCGTCCGCTCCGGCGTCGAGCGCCGATACCTTGTCAAAATCCTCACTGCGCGCCGAGACCACTATGATCGGCATATTGCTCCACGAGCGGATCTTTTTTATTATATCGACCCCGTCCATATCCGGCAGGCCGAGGTCAAGCAGAACAACATCCGGCTTGCACGATAACGCCTCCATAACGGCTCCCGCTCCGGTGGCTGCGCGCTTATAGGCGTAGTCCTGCGTTTCAAGAGTTGCCGAGATGAGATTTGCAACGGCATTATCATCCTCAACTATAAGTATCTGCGGTTTATTCATCAGGCTGCACCTCCGCCCTTTTAAGATCAAATGTAAACACTGCTCCGTGCGGTGTGTTGTCGGAAACCGCTATGCTGCCGCCGTGCGCTTGGACAATGCTCTTGCACAGTGCAAGCCCGAGTCCGAGGCCGCGTCTTGCGTCGCTGCTTGCTTTGTTTCCGGTGTAAAACATATCAAATATCTTTCCTTTTGCCTCGTCACTTATGCCGTTTCCGTCGTCGGCAACACTTATGAGCACTCTGTCATCCCGTGCCGATGCCTCAAGGCAGATATGCGAGCCTCGAGGCGTGTATTTCACGGCGTTGTTTATAAGATTAATTACGACCTGAACTATAAGCCTTGCGTCCATATGCGCCATGAGCAGCTCATCGTCAAGCCTTATCTCCAGCTCATGCTCCGACAGCAGCCTGTCCGAATGTGAAACCGCCTCGCGGAAGATATCGTCCAGAAGCTCCGGCTGCAGATCCTCGATTCTGCTGCCGCCCTCCATGCGAGTTATTGAAAGAAGATTCTCAACAAGGTCTATGAGCCAGTGCGCGTCATCGTATACCGATACATACATCTGTCTGCGCTTTTCCTCGGGAAGCTCGTTTTCCATGAGCAGCGCCGCGGTGCCGGATATATTCGTCAGCGGCGTGCGCAGATCGTGAGATATGGCTCGCAGAAGGTTTGATCTCAGCTCCTCGGCTCTGGCTTTTTCTTCGATCCTGCGCTTTTCGATGCGGTTATACTCATTTTCAAGCACAAGGCCGCACTCGTCAAGTATCGCAACAGTCAATGTCTTTTCAAAGCTTTCAAGCATCGGGGAGGCTTTCATTGCTACACCTGCAACGGCAAACACTCTGCCGTTTGCGTGAATTGCCATGTAGATGCCGTTTGACTTCTGCCGCGTGTCAGTTCCGTTTCCGGCGCGGCGGTCGTTTTCGAGCACCCACCGTGCGCTGTCGCGGTCATACTGCGTAAGATAATCGTCAAAGCCGGCGTTTTCGTTCACGGGAAACAGCATAGGCTCGCTCAATGCGCCGTTTTCAACGGGGTATATCAGAACGCTGCGCTCAAGCAGCTTGACAAGCTGTCCGGCAGTCACCGTAAGTATTTGCTCTGTGCCGATAGCCTGCTGAAGCTTCTGGCTTGTTTCGAGAAGTATTTCGGTTCTGTACACTCTCAGCGCCGTTTGATGCGTTTGGCGCTTTATCCTCGCCGTTATAGACGATATGAAAAACGCCGCTGCAAACATGACGATGAACGTCATAATATGGCTCGGGTCCGAAAACAGCGAAAAATACGGTTCCGTGAAAAAGAAGTTGCATATCAGGACCGAGAGTATTGACGCGGCAAGACTGTAGCTGCGTCCGGCGGTGAGCATGGCAATGCCGAGAACGCCGATTATATAAATGACTATAACGTTTGCCGTAGAAAATCCAAGATCGGAGAACAAATATCCTATGCCTGTGCAGAAAGCAAGCATAACGGCGGTTATAAGCGTATCGCAAAGACTGAGCCGCTCCTGACTGCGTGCCGAGCCGCGCGGCGTATCCGAGGTCTCGCTTTTGTCGGGGATTATATATATGTCTATATCGGACGCAAGCTCACCCAAGCGATCGACTATGCTCTTTTTTGAAAAAAAGCCGCGCTTACCCGGGCTTCGTCCTATCACTATCTTTGTTGAGCCTGAAACACGCGCATACTCGGCTATGACTGCCGCGGCATCATCTCCGTAAAGCGTTCTGATCTGTGCTCCGAGCTGCTTTGCAAGGCGAATATTTTCCGCAAGGCGGCTGTCAGGCTCGGCAGCATAATTTGCAGGCTCAACAAAAAGCGCCGTGAGCGTTCCGTGGAATGCCTCGGCTATTTTGGCAGCCGCTCTGACGACACGCGCATTCGTCGGCGAACCGGACAGGCATACAAGTATTTTTTCCTCGCGCTGCATTCTTCCACCTCATTTCTGCCGCAATTATAGCATATTAAACGGTGCCAGAAAACCGTTTTCCCATTTTTAGTCTGTGTTTTAATGAAACTTTAATGTTTTGGGCGATCCTCTAATCCCATTATAATGCCGCCGGTGCTATAGTCTAATCGGTATTATAGTCTAATCATAAAAAGATCAAACGAGGCGCGATTTATGAAAATCATTATAGTCGGCTGCGGTAAAATTGGCCAAAGCATTCTGCAAAGCCTTATAAGCGAGGGACATGAGATCGTTGTTGTTGACTCCAACCGTGAGGTCATAGACAGTGTCAGCACAAACTACGATGTCATGGGCATATGCGCCGCCGGCACGCATTTTAAAACTCTGTCGGACGCAGGCGCCGACAGCGCCGAGCTTTTCATCGCGGCAACAGGCTCGGACGAGATAAACATGCTCAGCTGCTTTCTTGCAAAGCGCATGGGTGCAAAGCACACCGTTGCGCGCATACGCGGCAGCGAATACACAAGCGAAAACCTTGACTTTATTAAAAATCAGCTTGAGCTTTCGATGGTCATCAATCCCGAAAGACTTACGGCAAAGGCCATATATAACATTCTAAAGTTTCCGTCTGCCGTAAAATCCGAGAGCTTTACGCGAAGCCGCTTTGAGATGGCCGAAATGAGCGTCAAGCCCGGCTCTGCGCTCGATGGAGTTGAGCTTTCGGCGCTGAGAGCAAAAAGCGGGGCATCATTTCTTGTGTGCGCAGTGCTGCGTGACAAGACCGCGTACATTCCTCGCGGAAGCTTTGTTCTGCGTGCAGGAGATAAGCTCGGCCTTATAGCCGCGCCCGAGGATATGCAGAAGTTGCTCGGCAACATGGGCATACTGCAAAAGCGCACAAAGCATGTGATGCTGCTCGGTGCAAGCCGCATAGCGGAATATTTGAGCGATGAGCTTATCCGCAGCGGAAACGGCGTAAAAATAATCGAAAAGGATGCAAAGCGCTGCGATGATATATCCGCCGCACTCGGCGGCAGCGCCGTCGTCATTCACGGCGACGGTTCGCAGCACGAGCTTCTTGATGAGGAGGGGCTTGACGGCGCCGATGCGTTCGTGGCACTCACCGGAATGGACGAGGAAAACCTGCTGCTTTCGTACTACGCACTCGACCGCGGCGTGCCGAAGGTCATCGCCAAGCTCAATCAGGACGCCTACCATGAGCTTTCGGAGCATCTGGGCGTTGAATGCACCGTATCGCCAAAGCACATAACCGCCGACGTTCTTTTAAGATACGCCCGCGCGCTGCAAAACTCCATGGGCAGCAGGGTCGAAACGCTCTACAGCCTCATGAACGGCAAGGTTGAGGCGCTTGAGTTTATCGTTTCTCCGGATTTCGGCTACACGGGCATTCCCGTAAAACAGCTTGACCTCAAGCCCGACATTCTGCTGGCAGGAATAATCCGCGGCGGCAAAAACATCATCCCATGCGGCGACGACGTTATACTGCCCGACGACCGCGTTATAATAATCGCCGCCGGCAGAAAGCTGTACGATCTTTCGGATGTGATAGCAAAATGAAGATAAAGCTCGTTTTTCATACAGTAGGAAGAGTGCTTCTTCTGGAAGCCGCGCTTATGCTGCTTCCGCTTGCCGTTTCGCTGATCTACGGCGAAAGCTGCTCGCTTTCTTTTGTGATATCGGCTGCTGCGGCTGCCGTTGTGGGGGCCGCCCTCAAGTTTTTCTGCCGCAGTGACAGCAAAAATCTGTACACTCGCGACGGGCTTGCGATAGTGGCTCTGTCGTGGATCGGAATATCGCTGTTCGGCGCTCTGCCGTTTGTCATAAGCGGCAGTATACCTTCGTTTATAGATGCGTTCTTCGAAACCGTTTCCGGCTTTACGACAACGGGCGCATCTATCCTCACGGATGTTGAAGCGCTCAGCCACGGTCTATTGTTCTGGCGCAGCTTCACGCATTGGGTCGGCGGCATGGGTGTGCTTGTGTTCATAATGGCCGTCATGGAAAAAACGCCCGAGCGCTCGGTGAACATTCTTCGCGCTGAAATGCCGGGGCACAATGTGGATAAGCTCACTCCCAGGGCAAGCGGAACGGCAAAGATCCTGTATTACATATACCTTGCCCTTACCGTGCTCGAGACCGTGCTCCTTTTGTGCGGCGGCATGCCGCTGTTTGACAGCATTGTTCACGCGCTCGGCACAGCCGGCACGGGAGGCTTCGGAATAAAGGCCGACAGCATCGCATCGTACTCACACTTCTGTCAATGGGTGATAACCGTGTTTATGCTGCTGTTCGGCGTGAGCTTTAACATGTACTATCTGCTGCTTATCAAAAGATGGCGCGAGGTGCTCAAATCAAACGAGCTTAAATGCTACCTGGGCATAAGCCTTGCAGCAATGATAATCGTCGTGCTGAGCATCATGCCCCTGTACGGCAGCATCGCCGACGCGGTCAGGCTTTCCGCTTTTCAGGTATCCTCCATCGTCACTACGACAGGCTACGCCACTGCGGATTTTGATGCCTGGCCGAGTCTTGCCAAGACCGTTTTGCTCATCCTTATGTTCTTTGGCGGCTGCATGGGTTCAACGGCAGGCGGTCTTAAAATGAGCCGCGTTACAGTGCTTGCGCAGATAGCGCGCAACGACCTGCGTCACGCTCTGCGTCCGCGCGAGGTAAGCACAGTCATTTTAAACGGCCGACGCGTTGACGCACAGGGCGAAAGGCAGATTCTTTCTTACTTTGCACTGTATATTGCGGTTATCGGAGCCGTGTTTTTGCTCATAAGCTTTGAGCCGTTCGGGATAGAGACCAATTTCTCGGCTACCGTGAGCTGCGTGAACAACATTGGCCCCGGCTTCGGGCAAGTCGGCCCGAGCCTGAGTTATGCCGATTATTCTGCGTTTTCAAAGCTTGTTCTGTCATTTGCCATGCTGCTCGGCAGGCTTGAGATATACCCCCTGCTTCTGCTGCTGTCGCCGCAGCTTTGGACCAAGAGATGAGGTGCCGTTATGGACATTGAAAGTGTTGTTCTTGTTATATCAGTCATACTGCTGTTTGTTATAGGCTATGTTGCCGTGGGCGTGCTCATCCCCGATCCGAGGAAGATCAGAAAGCGCAGAAACAGGCGCAGAAAGTAAAAAAACACCGCACGGAAAATGAACCGTGCGGTGTTTGCATATTAATTTATAATAATATATCAGATCCTGCTGTTTATCCAAGCGAGGATATCGGCATAGACTTCAGCCTTGTTTATCTCGTTTAGCATTTCGTGGCGGCCGTCCTTATACAGCTTTATGGAAACGTCCTTCATGCCGGCTTTTTTGAAGTTTTCATACGCAAGCTTTACGCCCTTGCCGCATTCCCCGACGGGATCCTTATCGCCGGACATAAAGTAAACCGGCATATCCTTCTTCATCGACTTGAGATTGTTGACGTTTGTAATGAACTTAACTCCGGTCATCATATCCCTGAACAGGCTGCATGTCGGTATAAAGCCGCAAAGCGGATCGGCAATGTATTTATCAACAACGTCAGTGTCGCGCGTGAGCCAATCATACTCGGTGCGCGGATTTTCATATATCTTATTATAGCTTCCGAAGGCGAGGTTATTGAGGAACTTGCTGTAATGATGCGCGCCCTTGAGAGCCGTGACGAGATTTCCCATGAAAAGGCCGCCGTTTACGAGTGCTGCGCCCTGATTGCCGGTGCCGCTTATTATCGCAGCGTCAAAGCCGCCGGGATAGCGGATAAGATGCGTGCGCGCCATGAAGCTGCCCATGCTGTGTCCGAACAGGACAAACGGAACGTTCGGATAGGTCTGCTTCATTGCAAGACGAAGTATCTCCTCGTCCTTCATGATATAATCCCAACCGTTTTTCTCGGCGAAAAAGCCCATCTGCTCGGGCTTTTCAATGCTCTGACCGTGGCCGAGATGGTCTGTGCCGACGGCAACGAAACCGTTAGACGCAAGAAACGCCATAAAATCATCATAGCGGCTTATGTGCTCGGCAATACCGTGCATTATCTGCACGACCGCGCGCACCTGCCCGTCGGGAACACATCTGCGAACATGGATGCGGTTTTTGCCCGTGCTTGAATTAAAATAAAAATCATTGAAACTAGGCATGGAAAACGACCTCCGTATATGTTATTATATGAATTATAGCATACTTGCAGCAAAATGCAACGGAATTAGCAAAATCAGTATGGAGGTAATCATATGAACGGTTATGTTGTCGCACTCGATCAGGGAACGACCAGCTCAAGAGCGATAATTTTTGATGCAAAGGGTAAGCCTGTAACTATAGCGCAGTATCCTTTTCCACAGATATATCCCAAGCCCGGCTGGGTCGAACACGACCCGGTGGTCATATTGGAAACGCAGTTTCGCGCCCTTGCCGAGGCATTTGAAAAAAGCGAGCTTTCCCCTACGGACATAGCCGGCATAGGCATAACAAACCAGCGTGAGACTACGATCGTCTGGGATAAAAACACAGGCAAGCCCGTGTATAACGCCATCGTCTGGCAGTGCAGACGCACAGCTCCTATCTGCGATAAGCTCGCGGCCGACGGCATAGGCGACTATGTCCGCGATAAAACCGGCCTTCTCATAGACGCATATTTTTCAGGCACGAAAATAAAGTGGATACTCGACAACGTCGAGGGTGCGCGCGAGCGCGCCGAGCGCGGCGAGCTGCTGTTCGGCAACGTTGATTCGTGGCTTATCTGGAACCTCACAGGCGGCAAGGCGCATGTATCGGATTATTCCAACTGCTCGCGCACGATGCTGTTCGACATAAACGAGCTCCAGTGGGACGAGATACTTTGCGAAAAGCTCGGCATCCCCATGTCGATGCTCCCGACGCCCGTACCGTCCTCGATGATCTACGGCAAGGTCGCACCCGGAATCACCGGGCTTGAGATGCTTGCAGGCGTTCCCGTTTGCGGCAGCGCAGGCGATCAGGCGGCAGCGCTCATCGGCCAGGGCTGTATCGAAAAGGGTCAGGCCAAGAACACCTACGGAACAGGCTGCTTTACTCTCCTCAACACCGGAAGCCAGTCCGTTCGCAGCGCAAGCGGCCTTGTTACGAGCGTTGCGTGGTCCATTAACGGCAAAACGACCTATGCACTTGAGGGCAGCGTATTCAACGCCGGCAGCTCCATTCAGTGGCTGCGCGACGAGGTCGGACTTCTGAGCACAAGCTCCGAGTGCGAAACGCTTGCCGCCTCCGTTCCCGATAACGGCGGCGTATATCTCGTTTCGGCGTTCACGGGTCTCGGCGCACCGCGCTGGGATATGTACGCGCGCGGTGCGATAGTCGGCCTGACTCGAGGCTCAACTAAGGCGCATATCGTCCGCGCGGCACTCGAGGGGATCGCCTATCAGGTCAAGGATCTGCTAGACGCAATGGAGAAAGACGCCGGCGAACCGCTGAGTGTTCTGCGCGTTGACGGCGGCGCATCTGTAAACAATTTTATGATGCAGTTCCAGTCGGATATTCTCCGCAAGCCCATCGACCGTCCCAAGATGGTCGAGACCACGGCCTTCGGCGCGGCGTTCCTCGCCGGACTCGCAGTAGGAGTGTGGAAAGATATCGGCGACATTGCCGATATCCGCGAATCTGACCGTGTGTTTACGCCCCAGATGGAGGCCGAGGAAGCGACCGCGCTGCACAAAAAGTGGCTGCGCGCAGTTGAAAGAGCAGCAAAGTGGGAAGAATAATGGAACAGGTATTAGTTGTAGAGCGCAAAAAAATCGAACAATACATATCCGGCAGAAACGGCCTTATAACCGATCACCCCAATGAGCTCTTTGAGATCATAAAAGCCGAGCACGAGTTCATGCCGCGCGACAAGGCCGAGCAGCGCCCGGACTATAAGCAGATAATCCCCTACGTTATACTGCGCCGGGGTGATGAAGTTTTCGTCACGCGAAGGCTCAGCAAAGGCGGCGAAGCACGTCTGCACGGCAAAATTTCTATCGGCATCGGCGGACATAT
>OJRP01000822.1_pt1 | contig 19391 bp, 14 predicted proteins | sample 1599201 | NCBI WGS metagenome assembly OJRP01 (sample SAMN03922534, study PRJEB24848) | human gut metagenome | isolation source: stool sample | host: Homo sapiens | place: Germany | collected 2010-05
TATATAAGCCATCTTATCAGAGATATCTTATGGAATGTAGAAGAGGCAATGTAGCAGGATATATTAAATTCTTTTTACAGTGTGTGATTGATCAGTGCAATTCATATACTAACAAACTGGAACGAATTAAAGTGATTTACAAAGAAGATATGGAGACAATTAAGCAGATAAAAGGAAATTCGATATATAGAATTATGCCTGTGATTATGAAGCAGATTGTGTTTAATAAAAAAGAAATACAGGATCTGTCTGGGGTATCTGTGAATGTTGTGTCAAGGATAATAGATCAGCTAGTAGATTTACATGTGATTGTACCAGATTCCACGGTTTCGAAAAAAGGATATCGATATCAAAGAATATATGAAGTGTTCGTTGGAACAAATGAGTTTTAAATGACAAGGAGACACAAAATGGCAAAATCAATCATGATTCAGGGCACCATGTCCAACGCGGGCAAATCTCTTATTGCGGCAGGACTTTGCCGCATATTTAAACAGGATGGTTACAAGGTTGCCCCATTCAAATCCCAGAACATGGCATTAAACTCCTATGTGACAAGTGAGGGGCTGGAGATGGGACGTGCACAGGTTGTACAGGCGATGGCGGCCGGTGTGGAACCATCTGTGCGGATGAACCCGATCCTGCTTAAGCCGACGACCGATATGGGTTCGCAGGTGATCGTGCAGGGACAGGTCGTAGGAAACATGCGCGCCATGGATTATTTTGCAAAGAAAAAAGAATATATTCCGGTGATCAGGGAAAGCTACGAGCAGCTTGCTGCAGATCACGACATCATTGTGATCGAGGGCGCGGGAAGTCCGGCGGAGATCAATCTGAAGCAGGATGATATCGTGAATATGGGGATGGCGAAAATCGCGGATGCACCAGTGCTTCTGGTTGGTGACATCGACCGCGGGGGTGTATTTGCGCAGCTAATCGGTACGGTGATGCTCTTGGAACCGGAGGAACAGGACCGGATCAAGGGATTGATCGTGAACAAGTTCCGGGGAGATAAGAAGATCTTAGATCCGGGTATTACAATGTTAGAAGAACGGGCAGGTAAGCCGGTGCTCGGCGTGGTGCCGTATGCAGATGTGGATATCGAGGATGAAGATTCTCTTGCGTCAAGTTTGGAAGAGACACATATACAGGCGGAAATTGATGTGGCTGTGATCCGGTTCCCGCGCATCTCGAATTTCACAGATATGCAGGCGCTCAGCATGGAGCGGGATGTGTCAGTACGCTATGTGACAAAGCCGTCAGAACTAGGAGAACCGGATGTAATCTTACTTCCGGGTACCAAAAATACGATTCAGGATCTGCTCTGGCTGCGGGAAAGCGGACTGGAAGCAAAGATTACGCGTCTGGCGAAGAAGGGCACCATCGTGTTCGGAATCTGTGGCGGGTATCAGATGCTTGGCGAATCACTCATGGACCCATTGCAGACGGAGAGTGCACTTGGTAGTGTGCGTGGTATGGGATTGCTGCCGGTTACAACTGTGTTTGAAGAGGAAAAACAACTGGAGAACCGCGCATACCGGATTGGAATGCTGGAAGGGAATTTTGTGTCACTCAGCAATAAGAAAATTGCCGGTTATGAGATACACATGGGGCGGACGGAAGTTGCTGGCAAAACTACAACCCCCATTTATCCTTTCGTCAGCGATTCAGCAGGAACCGTACTCGGCTACACGGCAGGAACTGTGGCAGGCAGTTATATTCACGGCATCTTCGATGAAATTGCATTCCGTGAGGCATTTATTGAACTGTTGTATGCGCGCAAAAGGAAAACACGGGGAGAAAGTGAACATTTGACCTTGCAGGAATACCGGGAACAGCAGTTTGACAAGCTGGCACAGGTTCTGCGGGAAAGTCTTGATATGGAGAAAATCTACGAAATTCTGGGACTAATCAAGCAGGGATAAAGTAATTCCTGTGTAAGCGGAAATAAACTCGAAATACAGAAAGCAGTAATAGATTATAAAGGAGACGGAAATGATTCAGATCTATCATGGAGATGGAAAAGGAAAGACAACGGCGGCTGTGGGACTGGCTGTGCGCGCGGTGGGGAGCGGACTTCCTGTACTGTTTGTACAGTTTTTGAAGGATGATACGTCCGGAGAGATTGCAATGCTGCAGAGGCTTGGTGTCGAGACATTGCATGCCCCGCAGATGTATGGATTTGTGAGCCGGATGTGTGAGGAAGAGCTTGCAAAGACGCGTGCATATTTTGCAGATATGCTGGCGCAGGTTGAAATGTGGATTGCAAAACAGAAAAAACAGCATGACGACGTGCGGAAGGAAAATACGGTTGAGGCGGTTGTTGTTTTGGATGAGGTTTTGCACGCTGTAAAGTATGGGTTACTTGATGAGAGTACATTGATGGAAGTGCTGGCGAGCAATCAGGCGCAGATCGAATTCGTTCTGTCCGGACGGAATCCATCGGACAAGCTTCTGGCACTTGCGGATTATGTCACGGAAATGAAAAAGGAAAAGCATCCGTATGAACAGGGAATTTCTGCCAGAAAAGGGATAGAATTCTAAGGACTGTTGTGATAAAATAAAACCGATCATCGACAAAAACAGGAGCGCACATGGAAGCACATCAGTTACCTTCGGGGACGTATTTGGAACAGAATAAATATTACATTGAGCGGGTGCTTGGAGATGGCGGATTTGGAATCACGTATCTTGGGTATGATGTGAAGCTGCAGCGGAAGGTTGCAATCAAAGAATTCTATATGCGCGGGTACTGCTACCGGAATCCCGGAGATCCGAATGTTTACACCCAGGCAGGTGAAAAACGTGAGAATTTCGAGAAGATGAAACGGCAGTATATTGAGGAAGGTCGTGTGCTGGCTGCCTTGGGAGAGCAGTCTGGTGTGGTAAATGTCTACACGTTTATTGAAGAGAACAACACAGCTTACCTTGTCATGGATTTTGTGGAAGGACAGTCGCTGGATGCATATGTGAAAGGTCGGGGAGGCAGGTTATCTGTGTCCGAGACTCTGGCAATCATGCGTCCGGTTATCCGTGCGTTGGCGGGTGTACATAAACGAGGTGTGATCCACCGGGATATCAGCCCGGACAATATCATGATCACACATGACCGAAAGGTGAAGCTGATTGATTTTGGCGCTGCGCGAATGTATGGAAATTATAATTATCTCCGCGTGCAAAAGGGTGGATATTCGCCAATCGAACAGGTGACACCGGGAGCGCAGATTGGACCGTATTCCGATGTATATGCGCTTTGTGCGACGATGTATACTTGCATGACCGGGGTGAAGGTGCCGCATGCCGTCGAGCGGGCAAAGCAGGACAGACTTGTGCCGCCATCTGCGATGGGACTTGTGATCGCACCGCAGGAAGAAGCTGTTTTGATGCAGGGACTTGCAATTGATCCGGCACAGAGGTATGCAAATGCGGAACAGTTGTATCAGGCATTGTACGAGACGTCGATGGAGCAAACAGGAAGCGTATCCATGATGACGCACAGTGGAATATCTCAGATGTTGGCGGATATGCAGGAAGACCGGAAAAAGCAGGCACATAGAAAAAAGCAGATTGGTATGGTCTGTGGTATTGTTCTGTTGTTGGGGATTGGAACTTTTATATATTTTCAGAGGACGCGAAATGGGGATGAGACAACGGCTGCTTCCGAAGCAACGACACAGCAGATCTTACAGACGGAGATAGATGCGAGTCCGGTGGAGGAAGTGGATTGTACTGCATATGCGCAGGAGTTTTATGATTTATGTGCGAAGCAGCACGAATCAAAGGGGAATACTCTGACACAGAGGGATGAATTTACAGTTGCTGCTAAAGAGACAGCGGCAAAAAGCGCGGCGTTGGTATATACCAGCATGGATGAATTAAATGCCGCGTTAACGGAGATTGGCAATCAGGCGATTGCCACATATAAGATACCGAATACCGGATGGGTGACATATACATTTTCTTTAAAGGAAGATGTCGCGACGGTAAAACAGGCATTGGATACTTATATTGCACAGATGAACGAGGAAAATCAGGGAACCGTGGATTTGGATAATTGTGCGTATCTTGGCGTCAGCGTAGCGCGAGCGCAGGATGGTACATATTTCTGGGCAGTATTTTATCAATAAAGAACAGGAAAACATAAGAAAAAAGGAGAACATGGGGGATTTTGAAATGGATAAAAACGGGGATTTTAAGGAATCGTCAAAGGACAAATTGAATCGTGCCATCGCATCTATGTGCGATGAATGGTTGTTGATTGAGGAGATTGATCTGGAAGCGGATACATTTGAAATCCTGCACGATAATTTGCAGAAGCAGGGGATTCCGGTACCACGGAATTGTAGTTACAGCCAGCAGAATTTCGAGATGCAGGAGCTGGTTGCACCAGAATATCAGGAATATCGTTATAATTTCGGTGTGCGGGATAATCTGCGCAAGCTTCTGAAGCAGAGCGATACCGCGGAATGCGAGTATATTGTATGCACGGGAGAAAATGTATGGCGCAGAGATGTGTTCAAGGTAGTGGAATGGAAAGATGAGGAACCGAAGATTTTAAACTGGTTCCACATGAATATTGACAGCAAGAAGTCTGCGGAGCTAAAGCAGCGTCAGGCGATTCGGGATGCTTACCTGCAAAGTGAGCAGGCGTATGCAATCAAAAATATGTATCTTAAGCGGCTGAACGAGGAATTGCAGATGCCGATCAACATGATCGTCGGAAATGCATCCGTTGCGCGGACATTTGTCACGAATCCGGAACGTGTGACCGCGTGTATCGAGGAGATTTCCCTTTCAGCAAAGGCAATCTTCCGTATGGTGCGTCAGATGATCAATACAGACGCGATACAGCAGGGTACGACGCTGTTGCAGATGCAGCAGACATCTGTAGAAAATCTGTGGAGAAATACGCTTGATATTGTCAAGCCATCCATGCGGCTTCGGCGGCACACAATGCATCTGGACATGGCACAGCTTTACCATCGCAATGTGATTGGCGATGTGGAGAAGATGCAGCAGATATTGTTGAATTTATTGCAAAATGCAATTGATTATACGCCATATCAGGGCGAGATATTTTGTGGAATCAAAGAGAAACCGATGGACGAAACGACCGGATACTTTGAATTTTATGTGCAGGACAATGGAGTCGGTATGTCTGAGGAGTTTCGGAAGATTATGTTTGAGCCATTTGCAAGAGAGCATTCAGACCGGATTGAGCGTGTGGAAGGCTCTGGCTTGGGGTTGATGATCGTGCAGAATTTGGTTCGTCTGCTGGATGGAGAGATTGAGGTTGAGACAAAGACTGGTCATGGGACGAAGATTACAGTTGGAATGAAACTGCGATATGGAACAGAGTCCAAGGATGCCGAAGGAGAGATCCAGTATTTTGACTGGAGCGATTGGGAATCTGCGCGCGAGAGGAAAACGATGTTTTCCGGACAGCATGTGCTGGTTGTAGATGATAATGATATTACCGCTTCGATTGAGGAGCAGATTTTGACAGAACGTGGACTTGTTGTTGACCGTGCGATCAATGGAGAGGATGCAATCTGCATGTTTGAACGGTCACCGGCGCATTACTATGATCTGATATTGATGGATATGGGATTGCCGTTTATGGATGGTTATGCAACAACAATGGGGATACGACAGCTTCGCGAGGATGGAAGGACTGTCCCGGTGATTGCGTTGTCTTCCCGGTTATATGCAGACGATGAGTTTCATGGAGAAGAATATGGAATGAAAGCAAGGCTTCAAAAACCTGTCAGTGCAAGGAAACTGATGGAAGCCGTGCGCGAATATATATAAAATTAAGGAGTCGCAAAAGAAAATGCCAGTTACAGAGTACCTAGAGAGAAATGCCAGATTGTACCCGGATGAGGTTGCACTGGTGGAGTTGAATCCGGATGAGCCGGATACGAGAAGAACTTCGTGGAAGGAGTTCGAGCTGATACAGCCATCGAGATTTGAGCCGTATCGAAGAGAGATTACATGGAGTGTCTTCGATGAGAAGGCAAACCGGTTTGCCAACATGCTGATCGGGCGAGGCATCAAGAAGGGCGATAAGGTCGCAATCCTGATGTATAACTGTCTGGAATGGCTGCCGATTTATTTCGGCGTTCTGAAGACAGGAGCCATCGCCGTGCCGTTTAATTTCCGGTATGATGCAGAAGAGATTTTATATTGTGCAGAGCTCGCAGAGGTTGATATGATCGTGTTTGGCCCGGCGTTCATCGGACGAATCGAGACAAATGCAGAGCGGCTTTCCAAGGGAAGACTGTTGATCTATGTCGGGGATAACTGTCCGGAATTCGCAGAGAGCTATCATCAGCTCGTAGCAGATTGTTCGAGCCATGCACCAAATGTGGAGATCACAGACGATGATTTTGGAGCGATTTATTTTTCATCCGGAACGACAGGATTCCCGAAGGCAATTTTACATAAACACCAGAGCTTAACACAGGCCGCACAGATGGAGCAGAAGCATCACGGCACGAGCCGGGATGATACGTTCCTGTGTATCCCGCCACTGTACCATACCGGTGCGAAGTTCCACTGGATGGGAAGTCTGGTGGCAGGCAGCAAGGCTGTGCTCTTAAAGGGCACAAAACCGGAGACGATTCTCTCCGCTGTGTCGAGTGAGCATTGTACGATCGTCTGGCTGCTCGTTCCGTGGGCACAGGATATTCTGGACGCGTTAGACCGCGGGGACCTGAAGTTAGAGGATTATGAGCTTTCGCAGTGGCGGCTTATGCATATCGGTGCACAGCCGGTACCGCCATCGCTGATCAAGCGCTGGAAAGAATATTTCCCACATCACCAGTACGATACGAACTATGGACTTTCCGAGTCAACCGGACCGGGCTGCGTGCATCTGGGTGTGGAGAATATCCATAAGGTCGGTGCGATCGGTGTGCCGGGTTACCGTTGGGAATGTAAGATCGTGGACGAGAACGGTGTGACAGTCCCACAGGGCGAAGTCGGAGAGCTCTGTGTCAAGGGACCGGGCGTGATGACCTGTTATTATAGAAATGAGGAAGCAACCGCGGAGACAATCAAGGACGGCTGGTTGTTCACCGGAGATATGGCAAGACAGGATGAGGATGGATTTTATTTCCTTGTTGACCGGAAAAAGGATGTCATCGTCAGTGGAGGCGAGAATATTTATCCGGTACAGATCGAGGATTTCCTGCGCAAGCATGACAAGATCAAGGACGTGGCAGTTATTGGACTTCCAGACCGCCGGTTGGGCGAGAAGACCGCTGCGATCATCGAGATCAAGGATGGCATGACCTGCACAGAGGAAGAAATCGAGAACTTCTGTCTGGAGCTTCCAAGATATAAGAGACCAAAGCAGATTATTTTCCATGAGATTCCGCGTAATGCGACCGGAAAGATCGAGAAGCCGAAACTGCGTGAGATGTACGGCGCAGACAAGCTGGTAGAGAAGGAAAATGAGGCATAAAGAACAAAAGGAGTAAATTATAAATGAAAGAATTGATGTTAGGGAATAAGGCACTTGCACGCGGTCTGTACGAAGCCGGATGCAAAGTGATTTCCAGTTATCCGGGTACACCGAGTACAGAGATCACAGAGGAAGCCGCTTTATACGATGAGATCTATTGTGAGTGGGCACCAAATGAGAAGGTGGCTATGGAAGTGGCACATGGCGCGAGTCTGGGTGGAGTCAGAAGCGCAACGGCAATGAAGCATGTTGGATTGAATGTGGCAGCAGACCCATTGTTCACGATCTCTTATCAGGGATTAAATGCAGGTCTGGTTGTCTGCGTGGCAGATGATCCGGGTATGCATTCTTCCCAGAATGAGCAGGATTCCAGACACTATGCTGAAGCTGCAAAGGTGCCGATGTTGGAGCCGGCAGATTCAGAGGAAGCGCGCGTATTTGCAAAGCGTGCGTACGAATTATCTGAGAAGTTCAATACACCTGTATTCCTTAAGATGTGCACGCGTGTAGCACATTCACAGAGTGTTGTAAATACGGAGGAGCGGATCGTTCCAGAGCAGGTTCCTTACAAGAAGGATCCGACAAAGGTTATGATGACGAAGAATTCCCGCGATGCGCATGTGCGCGTGGAGCAGCGGACAAAGGATCTGATCGCATTTGCTGAGAATTGTGATCTGAACCGCGTGGAGATGGGAGATACATCCATCGGATTTATCACAAGCTCCACATCGTATCAGTACGCAAAGGAAGTGTATGGCGATAATGCAAGCTATCTGAAGCTTGGTATGATCTGGCCGCTTCCAGAGAAGCTGATTTTAGACTTTGCAGAGCATGTGGATAAGGTTGTAGTCTTGGAAGAGTTAGATCCATTTATTGAGAATCACTGTAGAAAGCTCGGTCTGGAAGTTGTCGGCAAAGAGACATTCCCGATCTGTGGCGAATTCTCACAGAATCTGGTGCGTACGGCACTTGGCGGAGATGCACCGGAAGAGCTGGCACTTGCCGATGATATTCCGGGACGTCCACCAGTTATGTGTGCGGGCTGTCCACACCGTGGAATCTTCTATATTCTTTCGAAGTTAAAGTGTATGGTCTATGGCGATATCGGATGTTATACATTGGGTGCCGTGGCACCGTTAAATGCAATGGACTTAAATGTCTGCATGGGCGCATCATGCTCCGGTCTGCATGGCTTTAATAAAGCGATGGGCGAGCAGGGCGAGAAGATGAGTGTCGGCGTAATCGGCGATTCGACATTTATCCATTCAGGTATTACTGGTATTACAGATATTGCATATAACATGAGTAATTCAACCGTGATTATTCTGGACAACTCGATCACAGGTATGACCGGACATCAGCAGAACCCGACAACCGGTAAGAATCTGCGTGGTGAACCGGCCGGTAAGGTGAATCTCGAAGCGCTCTGTGCAGCACTTGGATTCAACCGTGTCACAGTTGTTGATCCGTACGATCTCGCAGAGGTGGAGCGTGTCGTGAAGGAAGAGCTTGCCGCAGAGGAGCCAAGTATCATTATCAGCCGCCGTCCGTGTGTTATGATCAAGGGTACGGTACATAAGCCGCCAATCAAGGTGGATACCGATAAATGTGTCGGCTGTAAGATGTGTATGAAGATCGGATGTCCTGCGATTTCCGTGCGGGATAAGAAGGCAGTGATCGATACAACGTTGTGTATCGGTTGTGAAGTATGTACACAGATGTGTAAATTCGGCGCATTGTGTCCGGCAGCAAAGGAGGGCAGGTAAGATGGAAACAAAGAATATTATGATCGTCGGTGTCGGCGGACAGGGTACGTTGCTTGCCAGCAAGATATTAGGACATGTGCTACTCTCACAGAATTTTGATGTGAAGGTTTCCGAGGTGCATGGTATGAGCCAGCGAGGTGGAAGCGTTGTCACATATGTACGATATGGTGAGAAGGTGTATTCACCAGTCATTGACAAGGGCGAGGCAGATGCGATTGTCGCATTTGAGAAGCTGGAAGCGGCTAGATGGATCTCCTACCTGAAGAAGGGCGGACAGATCATCGTGAATACACAGGAGGTAGAGCCGATGCCGGTCATCACAGGCGCTGCGGAGTATCCACAGGAGCTTGTCTCCAAGATGGAGGCAGCCGGTGCGAATGTCGATGCGAAGGATTTCCTTGCGATTGCAGAGGAGGCAGGTTCTGCCAAGGCGGTGAATATCGCACTCATGGGAAGACTTTCGAAGTATTTCCCGGAGATTCCGGAGCATGCATGGGAGGAAGCAATCGACGCAATCGTTGCGGAGAAGTTCCGTGCTTTAAACCATAAAGCATTTGAACTTGGAAGAAATGCATAGGCAGGTGTAAACTTTGCCTGAAAACACCTTTCCTTTGTTCGTGTAATATAAGGACATCAGCAAGAGCTGAAAAACAAACGAACAAAGGAGAGGTAAAAATGAAAAGATTGGAAATTGCGCAGTATATTGCACTTGGAGCAACTTGTATGACAGTATTGGGGTTCGTGATCAACCTCGCCACACAGAGCAGATGGAGCATAACGATGTGTGGATATGGTGTGATGATCGGATTGATCTCATACTTCTTCGGCGGAATCAAAACCGCAGTGAAGATGGCGGGAAAGATTGCAAAATGGGGCTGGATCATTCTGCCGTTTCCTTATGATATCGTGACCGGTCTGGTTGCATTTTTTATTTCGATTTTCGTATTTATGGCGTTGCCAATTATTCCGATTCGTAAGGCGTACAAGGAACAGTCGATGGAGTAAACGGATGCCTGTGACAGGCATCTCACAGGATGATGTATGGAAGAAAATGATTATGAGACAAGATTTATAAGAGAAGAGATCGGAAGATGTGAGGATCTGGATGAGCTGAAAGCGCGGATTTTTCCACTGCTACAGTCACAGCAGGAGCTGTGGATGCAGAAGATGCAGGAAATCCTTGCAGAGAGCGGGCTTACGAAGTCTGCATTTGCGAAGCGGTGCCGCGTGAGCCGGGTGTCGGTCGACAAATGGTGCAAGGGAGCAATCCCGAAGAACCGCGAGACATTTCTTCGAATCGGCATGGCGGCGGAGTATGATCTGGAGAAGATGAACCAGCTTCTGCGTCGATACGGGCAGTACCCGGAGCTTTATTCGAAAAGCTTGGAAGACTGTGTCTGTATCTACGTGTTAAATCACAGGTTTGATATGGACTGCGTAGATAATCGCGAGTCGGAGAAGTGCGAGGAAGCGTATGGACTGACCGCCTATGATTACATATTGTCGCAGATTAAGGAGAACATGACGGCGGATGCGGATATGGAAATCCCGGATATCAATACGGCACAGTTTGCAGAACGGCTGTCACAGGTAGAGGATGCAGATGCCCTGACGCAGTTTATCTATGACAATATCGCAACCTTTTCCTCAGCATATCAGAAGTTCTATGCCTATGTGAAAATGTATGTGACGATCAATTACCAGCGGTATTCGTCGAGTGTGGCGAATCTGGCAGAGGGACAGGGCTGGTCTTCATCGCTGCGGCAGTGTGTGTCCGCGATACGACAGAACAAATGGTATCCGACGCGGAACAAGATCATCTCGCTGGGACTGCATCTGAGCATGGATCATGAGCAGATCGACGAGATGCTCACGCTGGCACATATGGAACCTTTGTGTGCGAAGAACCTGTTCGAAAGTGTGATCCTGTTTATTCTGGATGATGCTGAGTTGAACAATATGCTTGATACGGAATCGGAGGAATTCGATCCGGATGAGTTATGCCGCTATGCGCGTAAGGTGCTGCTGGAGCTTGACCTGCCGGAGATCGACGCATTTCTCTCGGAGCTTCCGGATCTCGATACGGATATATGGTAGGATGGAAAATAATTTAATCGTAATTGAAAATGGACAATTGAATATCTATTTGCTGGACAATCAGGTTGTCTGGGAGGTTGGACGGATGTCGAAGGAGCATACACCGGATATCCCGATGCATGCAACGACGATCAGCCGCAGACATGGGCGGTTCCAGAATATGGACGGTATCTGGTTTTATATGGACGAAAACCCGAAGAACGGTACGATCCGCAATCGGAAGAAGCTATCTTCCGGTCTGCATGGGCGTGTCAAGCCGGTGATGGTTTCGCCGGGGGATGTGTTCGTCTTTGGTGGCGGCGAGGATGCGGTCGTAAGTCCGGCGACGGTGTGGGCGTTCTTCCGGACGCGGTACTATGATGCGCCGTGGCGGGCGATGGATTCGCGTGGCTGCAGCAAGTTCCTGATCGTGGATGGAGATACCCGGACGAAATTAGCAAACCCGGAGCCGGGAAGTGTGGTAGAATGTGAACACGGGATGGTGATCTATATGGGTGCGCTTACCTATGTGATCGGACCGTTGAAGGTGATGGGAAGTAAAGGGAGTACAGATGGAACCAATTATTACAGAACAAATTGAGAAATTTCAGTCTGGAGATTTCAGCGGATATGAGAGCTTTTATTATGCGACATCGCAGACGGTTTATACGATGCTGCATACGATTATTCCGGATGAGAACACTGCGGCAGAGCTGATGCCGAAGGTATATGAGAAAATCTATGCGAATGTGCAGACACTTCCGCAGACGGAGGCATTTTATGCGTGGAGCGCAAAGCTTGCAAATGAAGAAGCTTTGGAGTACTTAAAGGGAAACACCACACAGGCAGAGATGGATGTTGTAAATGCACAGACTATGGAATCGGCAGACAGCGGTTCGGATATGCCGTTCTATGATTATGCGGCGGAGGATGAAGCTCTCACAATCACCGAGGAATTGTCTGAGAATCTGGTATTTACAGAGAAAGTAGAGGCTGTGATCGAGGCATTATCGCCGATGGAAAAAATCGTATTCCAGTCGTATTATTATTTTGGCGAGAGCGTACCTGCGATCGTAGAAAAAACGGGATGTACAACGCGGGCGGTAAAGCATACCATCGGACAGACACGGACAGCCTTGCTTTCTGCAATCACCGCGTATGGACAGGCACCTGCATATGCGGTACAGCAGGAGAAGTCGCATAAATTCGGCTTGAAGGATACACCTTGGATGTATATTTTGTTCCAGAATTATATTGGAAAGGTGACGGGCATCGCGCATGTCGGAATCACAGGAAGTGCGGTTGGTGCAATCGCGATGGTCGGACAGGCAGGTGGCGTGGCAGGAACATCTGCGGTAATCGGACAGGCAGGAGGTATTGCAGGAACCACGGCAGGACAGGCAGGGAGTGCTGCAAGTGCAGCGGTAACCGGACAGGCAGGCGGAGCTACAGGTGCAGCAGCGAAAGCATCCGCACATGGGATTGCAAAATTCCTTGGTACGGTTGGCGGAAAAGTGGCAGTTGGAGTTGTCGGAGTTGCAGCGGTTGTCGGCATCGGTCTGGGAATCCATCATGCATCGTCCGAACCGGAAAGACACATTGTAGCAATAGAAGAAGAGGATGGCAATGGTGCGCTTATGTGGGAGGATGGACCGGCACCTGAAGTTGAGACAGAACAAACGGAAGAGGAGACAATGCCGGAGAACGAAGATGAGCAGCAGGTAAAGTCACAATTAGAAGTAATGCTGGAACAGGCGAGAACGGGGATGGAAGATTATGCTACAACCGGGAAAAGTGAGTATTCAGATTATTACACAATTACAACGTACAGTAAGGAAAACAGTTTTTATGCACTGGAAGATATTGACGAGGATGGAGAAGATGAGCTTTTGTTTGGTTGTTGGAATTCGGAGAAGAGGATGGTAGAAATCCGAGATATCTGTAATTGGGAATATCATCCAGAAGCCAGATATGGGAATTGCTATTATAGTGAAGGAAATGTTATGTCGGTACATGCCTCCGATGATCAAAATTATGATTTGGTATATTATGATTCGTCGTTGGAGGATGATTATTCTTGTACATGTTTATTAGAATTGCGTGGAAGAGATGGCGTAATTAGATATTATGAATTAGGTTATGGTGCTCAACCAGATTATTTCAGTGGACCGATAGAGGTTACATATGATACATTCCTTCAGCAATTAGACGATGATTATCAAAGTCTACAGTATACGGAAATTGATGAATCAACATGGGCAGGGCAGGAAGAAGCACATTCATATAAGAAACTATCGTGGAAACCAATGTTTGAGGACGAAACAATTTTGAACGATGATCCATCAATCCCGGATGCGGATGGGAAATTCTAAATAAAAAAACATTTAAGTGAACAATCAGAGGGAGTAAATGAATCCAATCATTACAGAGCAACTTAACAAATTTAAAAATGGAGATTTTGGAGGGTATGAAAGCTTTTATAATGAGACAGTAAGCACGGTCTACACGATGCTTCATACAGTTGTCCATGATTCAAATGTAGCGACATCGTTGGTGCCACAGGTATACGATAAAATCTACCAGAATGTGACAAGCTTGGAACAGACCAACGGATTTTACCAATGGGCTGCAGAGCTTGCAAATGAGGAGGCACTGGGATATCTGAAGGAAAATGGATGGACAGAGATTCATAATGATTCTGTTGAGAATACTTATGAACAGGCGGTAGACGGGAAATTTTATGATTATGCGGTGGAAGATGAGGCGTTAACTATAACGGAAGATGCAGTTTTGGATACTTCTTTTGTTACAAGAGTGCAGGAAATTGTAACTACGTTGTCACCGATGGATCGTGTCGTTTTTCAGGACTATTATTATTTTGGTGTTAGTGTGCCAGAGATTGCAGTGAAGACAGGATGTAAAGATTCGGATATCAGATATACACTGAGTCAGACACGGACAGCTATTTTGCAGACAATCGCACTGGCGCCTGTGGATGATTCGGAAAATGGAAATTCCAATATCAGAAGATATCGTTTGGCAGAAGTGCCATGGATGTGGATTGCATATCAGAATTTCCTTGCATATACACTTGGGATTGATACAATTAGCATTGCAGGATGGTTGGCCGACATATTTGGACAGATAGTAGGAAGTGGGATAGCAGTAAGCGGAATGGATGCAGAAGGAACTGCAACCGGAGCTGTGTCAAATGGTGCGTTCTCAGTTGGAGCTGGTGTGCCCGCGGGAGAAGCAACGGGTGCAGCGGCTGGAAGTGTCGGAGCTTCTGGTACGAGTGGAGGTGTGGCAGCAATCTTTGGTACAATTGGTGGAAAAATTGCAATCGGTATCGTTGGGACTGCAATGGTAGCAGCAATCGGCGTTGGTGTGCATCACGTTGTGACAGAAAATCAGTCGACTACCGAAAAGACGGCTGTGTCGACAATGGGAGATGCTTCAGAAAACGAAATTATTACGAAGTATACTTCCTATGAAGCGGTGTTAGCGGACTTAAAACAGTGCATTGAACAGGGAACAACCTATGAAGCCAGCGAGAATTTTACAGATAAGAGTAAAAATAAAGATGCGTTTTATGTGATTGATGATTTCGATGGGGATGGAACGGATGAGTTAATAATTGGTCAGTGGAACGCGGTGATTGGAGGAATGGATATTGGGGATGTATTTACGATGCGTGACGGAAACGTTGTAAAGATTTTCACCTGCAATTATGGGTATGGAGACAATGGTCAGAGCGCGGTTCTTTATAATGATGGAATCATATATGAAAATGCAGAAAAGATAAATTTTGAAAATGAACAGGCTTTGGAGTGTAAATATGTTTATAATATCAGATGGAGAATTGCAGGCGGAACCTGTAACTTTGATATTGCAAAGATTACATATAGTGCAGATGGGGAAGGCAGAAGTGCATATCAAATAATTTTTATTCATGATGAAAAGGCATTAAGCATGTTTGATAACACAGTTGAAACAGGTTTTTCGGCAGTGCAGAATCTTGTTGATTCTGCGCCAGAAATATATATAAAACCGACGGTAAATGAAGACTTGGGTGATGGTTTAAATATATATAAGACAAGCTGGAAGACCTTATATGATGATAATTCCTATATGAACACGGATAGTGGTCCAAAACCGGATGCGGATGGGAAATTCTAATACCAAATCAAAATGAAAAACGAGGAACAAATCTATGAAGAAATTAGCAATATTTTTTCCGGGAATCGGATACCATGCGGACAAGCCGCTCCTATATTACAGCCGGAAGCTGGCGGGAGAGGCAGGCTACGAGCAGATCGCTTTGAAATACGATTATCAGGCGGGGAATATCCGTGGGAACAAAGAGAAGATGGAGGCAGCTTTCCATGCATTGTATGCGCAGGCGGAAGAACAGCTTGCCGAGGTCGATTTTACACCGTATGCAGAAGTACTGTTTGTATCGAAGAGCGTTGGCACGATTATCGCATCTGCCTATGCACAGAAGCTTGAAGAAGCGGGAATGGCAGCAGATATTCGACATATCTTATACACGCCGCTTGAGGCAACCTACACCTTCGCACCGAAGCATGCGGTTGCATTTATCGGAACGGCTGATCCGTGGAGTGATGTGCCTGCGGTGATTCAGATGAGTGAAGCGCAGGGCGTTCCGATGCACGTCTACGAGAACGCCAACCATTCACTGGAGACAAGCGATACCATGCAGAATCTGAAAATCCTGCAGGATGTGATGGAGAAGACCAAAGCAATTATATAATACAAAAGCCCCTGTTGCAGTCCGGTGTGATTGGAAATATATCCACGGACGCAATCGGGGCTTTTTGTTATGGTAAGCAGAATGTTTAATTATCAAACGTTGCCGCTTTTGCTAATGCAACATCAATGTTCTCACAGAAGTTCTCTTCGCCGAGCTTCTCTACGAAACCGGCCTTCTCCATTACATGACGTGGCTGTTCGTTCACGTGGGAGAGCAGTAAGTGGATGCCCTTCTTCTGGCATGTCTTGTATGCCTCTTCGAGTGATTCCAGCCCGGTGATATCCATCGCCGGAACATCACGCATACGAAGAATCAGAACATTCTTGTGTTTTTCGTGTGTAAATGCAAGGTAGTCATTTGTCTCCGCAAAGAACATCGGACCGAGAATTTCATATACCATTGTGTTACGCGGCACATTCTTCAGGTCCGTGTGCTCGGAGATCTCGTTTTTGTCCAGATCTTCTTTGTAGATCCATGGTTTCACTTCACCGACATCGGACATTCGCTTCATGAACAGGAATGCGGCCATGACCATACCGATCTCGATAGCCACAACCAGATCGAAGAATACCGTCAGAAGCAGAGTGGTGATCAGGACGAGAATATCGCTTTTCGGTGCGGTTTTGATCATGTGGCCAAATGTCTTGAAGCCGCTCATGTTGTAGGCAACCATGATCAGGATTGCGGCAAGACAGGTCATCGGAATCATAGATGCATACGGCATCAGGAACAGCAGGATCAACAGCAGGGTGATCGCATGGACGATACCGGCAATCGGGGTACGTCCGCCGTTTTTGACATTGGCTGCGGTTCTGGCAATCGCTCCGGTTGCCGGGATGCCGCCGAAGAGAGATGACATGATATTACCGACACCCTGACCGACTAACTCCGCATTCGAACGGTGATGTCCACCGATCATACCATCGGATACAACACAGGAAAGCAGCGATTCAATTGAAGCTAAAATTGCAATTGTAAATGCCGGTGAGATCAGTTCTTTTACGAGGGCGAACGAAAGCTGCGGGGCGGCGAATTTCGGGAAGCCTGCCTTAATTGTGTACAGATCGCCGATCGTAGCAACCGGAAGCTTGCCAAGCTGGACAATCAGTGTGGTTACGAGAATTGCAATCAGGCTGCCCGGAATCTTCGCAGATACCTTCGGCCAGAAGATCTGGATCAGCAGCGCGAGCATACCGATACCGAACGTCATCCAGTCATTCGTGTGAAATGCTTTCGCATAGGCAGCGCATTTATCAACAAATTCGGATGGCACAGCTCCCATGGACAGACCGAAGAAGTCCTTGAGCTGTCCGGCGAAGATGCCGATGGCAATACCAAATGTAAAGCCGACCGTGATCGTCTTCGGGATAAATTTGATCAGATTGCCGAAATGGCACAGTCCCATGATGATCATGATGATACCGGACAAAAAAGTAGCGATTGTAAGTCCGGTCATGCCATATTGGGCGATGATGCCGTAGATGATAACAACGAATGCTGCGGTCGGACCGCCGATCTGCACGCGGCTGCCACCGAGCAGGGAGATGAAGAATCCTGCGATGATGGCTGTGTACAGACCCTGCTCCGGATTGACACCGGAGGCAATGGCAAGTGCAATCGACAAAGGCAATGCGATGATCGCCACGATGATACCTGCGACGATATCCTTCACAAACTGTTCCTTTGTATATGTTTTCATAGTGCTAAAAAGTTTCGGTTTTATATATTTGAGCTTTTCCATGTCAGTAAAATCCTTTTCGCTTTATTTAAAATGTAGTATAACGATCTCCCCGGATCCGGCTACAGCAATCCCTGAATCAGAATGATCAGAATCAAAACCGGAAGTATAAACTGGAAATACGGCTTTAATTTCCGGCTGATTTTAAGCCCTTTTCCGGTATTTGCCTCTTCGATGTAGTTATCAAATCCAAATCCCCATTTGGTAACACAGAACAACAGATAGACGAGTGAACCAAGCGGCAACAGCAGGTTGCTAACTAAGAAGTCTTCCGTGTCGAGTACGTCACGACCGCCGATCAGATGCACACTGCTCCAGACATTGTAACCGAGGACACAAGGCATGCTCGCGATCAGGATGATGATGCAGTTGATGAGTGACGCTTTGTTCCGGCTGATATGGAACATATCCATACAGAACGAAATGATGTTCTCAAATACAGCGATAACCGTTGAGAAGCTGGCAAATGTCATGAACAGGAAGAACAGTGTTCCCCAGATTCTTCCGCCTGCCATATTTACAAATACATTTGGCAGTGTGACGAAGATCAGACTTGGACCGGCACCGACTTCCACGCCATAGCTGAAGCATGCCGGGAAGATGATCAGTCCTGCCATGATTGCAACAAATGTATCGAGAGCACAGATACGGACGCCCTCCCCGGCAAGCGTATTGTCTTTGCTCATGTAGCTTCCGAAGATCTCCATTGCCGCAACACCCAGACTCAGAGTGAAGAACGACTGGTTCATAGCCGCAGAGATCACATTTCGAAGACCGACCTCGGATACGGTTTTTGCATTTGGTACAAGGTAGAACTTCAGGCCTTCCTTTGCACCGGATAATGTCAGACTATGTACAACTAAGATCACGATCAGTGCAAGCAATGCCAGCATCATGAACTTACTGATCCGTTCCAATCCGTTCTGCAAGCCGCGGCTGCAGATGAGAAATCCTGCGACCACGATAATGACCATCCAGATCGTCATCTGAAGCGGATCACCGAGCAAATCTGTGAATACGGAAGATGTCGCGTCGGTGTCCATACCAGAATGGAAAGCACCTGTGGCAAACTTATAAAAATAAGAAAGCATCCAGCCGGATACGGTTGTGTAATACATCATCAGCAGATAGCATCCAGCCATGGCAAACCAGCCGTGGATATGCCATTTGCTGCCGGGCTTTTCGAGTGCCTTGTATCCAAGCACCGCACTCTTGCGGCTCGCACGTCCGACTGCAAACTCCATTGTTAAAACCGGGAGCCCCATAATTACCAGAAAGATCAGGTAAAAGAGCACAAAAAGACCGCCTCCGTTTTCCCCTGCAACATATGGAAAACGCCACACATTTCCAATACCGATGGCGCATCCTGCCGATACAAGCAGAAAACCAAGGCGGGATTTGAAAGATTCTCGCTGCATATATATTTTCCCTCCTGAATAAAAATGCCGCCAGATGATTCAAAATAGCGGCATATTACCTATTATATTGTTTGACAAAGCAAACTTCATAAAATATACTATAAAAAAAATAATAATACAAGGGGAGAACTTTCAAAATTAATTAAGGAAA
>OJRP01000857.1_pt1 | contig 18680 bp, 17 predicted proteins | sample 1599201 | NCBI WGS metagenome assembly OJRP01 (sample SAMN03922534, study PRJEB24848) | human gut metagenome | isolation source: stool sample | host: Homo sapiens | place: Germany | collected 2010-05
GAGGTCTCGTTGGCTCGGAGATGTGTATAAGAGACAGGACCTGACCCTGTGGGCCTGCCCGGACGAAAATGGCAGCGCCCGCTGCCGGATGTACACCGATGACGGCGAGACGAGCGATTTTGCCGCACCAGAGCACTGGAAGGTGCTTGAATCCAACTGAAAAACCGTTTTCCTGTGGCATTGCCGGAAAAAACTGTCTTTTTTCGGCGGTGCCACTTGTATTTTTCTGCGCCGCGCGTTATAATATGCCTTCGGTTCCCTTTATTTACGAAAAATTTACATCTCAGATGCTGTCCTCCTAAGCAGTGTGCAATGCTTCGGAAAACGGCTTCTCCGCGTAAACGATAAAAAGGAGGTACTCTTCTCATGGCTCAGACAAGCCGCTCCGCTGACCTGACCAGCGGCCCGATGCTCCAAAAGATCATCCTGTTCTCCATCCCGCTGGCAGCTTCCAGCATTCTGCAGCTGCTGTTCAACGCTGCGGACGTAGTGGTCGTGGGCCGCTTTGCGGGCAGCACCGCACTGGCCGCCGTCGGCTCCAACGGCTCCCTCATCAACCTGCTGGTGAACCTGTTCGTAGGGCTTTCGCTGGGTGCAAACGTGGTGGCGGCCCGCTGCTTTGGTGCAAAAGATGACCACGGCGTGCAGGACACGGTGCAGACCTCGGTGACGCTGGGCCTTGTCAGCGGCTTCTTTCTGGCCGTGGTGGGCTTTTTTGCCGCCCGCGTCCTGCTGGAGCTGATGAGCTGCCCGGAGGATGTGATCGACCTCTCTGCGCTGTACCTTAAAATTTATTTCATCGGGATGCCCATGACCATGCTGTACAACTTCAGCAGTGCGCTGCTGCGCGCCGTGGGCGACACCAAGCGCCCGCTGTACTGTCTGGCAGCAGCCGGCATCATCAACGTGGTGCTGAACCTTGTGTTCGTCATTGGCTTTTCCATGAGCGTGGCAGGCGTGGCGCTGGCTACCATCATCAGTCAGACCGTTTCCGCCTGCATGGTGACGCGGATGCTGATGAAGGAGGAGGGCGCGCTGCATCTGGATCTGCATCATCTGGGCTTCCACATGGGTGCCCTGAAGCAGATTTTGCTCATCGGCCTGCCTGCCGGTCTGCAGAGCACCGTGTTCAGCCTGTCCAACGTGGTCATCCAGTCGGCCATCAACTCCTTTGGTTCCACGGTGGTGGCAGGCAGTTCGGCCTCCGCCAATCTGGAGGGCTTCGTCTATACCGCCATGAACGCCTTTTCGCAGGCTGCCGTCACCTTTACCAGCCAGAACATGGGCGCACGCAAGTACCAGAACCTGAACCGTGTTGTCCTCAACTGCCTGCTGTGCGCCATCGTGACCGGCGTGGTGCTGGGCGGCGGTGCGGTGCTGGCAGGCACCCAGCTGCTGCACTTCTACTCCTCGGATGCGGCGGTGATCGCCGCCGGATACGAGCGCCTGCGGGTGATCTGCGGCACCTACCTGCTGTGCGGCATCATGGATACGCTGGCCAGCAGCCTGCGCGGCCTTGGCTACAGCGTGCTGCCCATGGTGGTGAGCCTTGTGGGCAGCTGCCTGCTGCGGCTGGTGTGGATCGCCACCATCTTCCAGCTGAACCGCACACCGTTCATGCTGTACATCAGCTACCCCATCAGCTGGGTGCTGACGGCTGCCGTGCACCTGGCCTGCCTGCTGGTGGTGCGGCACAAGATGCGCCAGAGAGGTCAGACACTACAGGCGGCGTAAAGAGAAGCCCTGCGCCCTTGACAATCCCTGAAAAAAGCACTATACTACAAACAGAAAAGGCGCTGTCCGCAATGGTCAGCTTCCCTTCGGCTAAGGAGTCAATAAGAATGACCGCTCAGGTTTGGGAGTCTGGGGCGGTCATTTCTTATTGTTATGGATCTCTTTGAAGATTGCCCATGCGATCTGAAATGTAATCCCAACTGTACCGCCAACAATGACGAACAGCTGCAGAACATCGTTCAACACCATGATGCATCCCCCCTTCCGCGTTTGCGAACGGGGGAACAAACAATAAGCTTTTACGTCCCCCGGACGCTTGCCGGAGGGAAGCATGACCACCTGCGCTTGCAGATAGCACCTTAACGCCATCCTTCGGGGTGGCGTTTTTAGTTTAACATACTTTTTGACGAATTACAACTTTTTACAGCTCCTTTGCCAGCAGGTAGCGGTCGTGGCCGCCGTACATTTCCCGCCGGGAGACGATGGCAAAACCGGATGCAAGGGCGTTGTGCAGGCTGTACTGGTTCTGCGGGCTGACGGTAGCACCGATGTGGGTGATTTTTTTCGGGAAAAGCGGCAGCGCTGCTTCCAGCATGAGCCGTTGCAGGCCGTTGCCGCGAAAGTCTGCGTGGACGATGGCGCTGTCCGCATTGGCCCAGTGCTCCCACTCGGTGCGTGGCACATCCATGAAGGCCGCATAGTTGTGTGCGCTGCGCCCGCAGAAGCGCACGATGAGATACCCGCCAAGGCGGCTGCCCTGCCATGCGCCGATGCACAGGTCATTGCGGACATAGGCCGTGATGTTTTCCAGCGTGTCCGGCACGAACTGCTCCGGGTCCGGCATGGCGGCGCGCACCTCGTTTTGCAAGGCGTACACCGCCGGGGCCTGCTCCGGCGTGCAGCGGCGCAGCTGCATGGACACCGGCGGCTGCACCGGCTGGCCGCAGATCTTGTGCAGAAAAACTTCCATCTTGCGTTTCCCTCCAAAATAAAATCATACTTTTTCGCTGTTTCCAGTATAAATGCCGCTTTTATAAATGTCAATTTATGTTATAATAAAGTATAAAGGGGTTTGCGGCGTATGGCGTGGTCACAAAGGTGCCGTGCGGCGCAGGCTTCAAGTCCCGGCGGGGAGCATCCCCTGCCCGTGAACGGAGGAACCGAACCATGAAGGAATCTGCACTTACCTCTTCCAACCGATTGGGCGGTGCTGTGATCAGCGACCGCATCGTTGCCAGTCTGCTGGAAGAGCTGCGCACCGGGCGCTATGCCCGGGCCGACCGTCTGCCCGCCGAGGTAGATCTTGCCGCTGAGCTGGGCGTGAGCCGCACCGTCATCCGCGATGCTTTGAGCGAGATGGAGCGCGCAGGCTATGTGGAGCGCGTGCGCGGCATTGGCACGGTGGTGAACCGCGCTGTGCTGAGCCTGCGCAGCCGGCTGGACCAGAAGCTGGAATACTACCCGCTGATCCGCAGCTTTGGCAGCTACCCCCACGCCGACGGCATTCAGGTATTTCCCATCCGTGCCGGTGAAGAGCTGGCCCGCGATCTGGAAATTGAGCCGGGCGACGACGTGATCTGCATCAAAAAGCGCATTCTGGCCGATACCACCCCGGTGATCTACTCCATCGACTACCTGCCCAGAGCACTGTTCGGTGCCAGAGACTACACCCGCATCGACCTGACCGGCGGCGTGTTCGATATTCTGGAACGGGAGTGCCACCAGCAGATCTCCTCCAACGTCGCCCACCTGAAGGCAAGCTGCGGCGATGATGCCATCCGCTCCGCCATGCGCCTTGCTCCGGGCGAGGCCATGCTGTTGCTGGACGAAGTGTGTTTCAATCGTTTGTGCCGCCCGGTGATGCGTTCGCTGAGCTACTACACAAACTTCTTTGATTTTTCCATTTTACGCAAGCTGCTCTAAACCAAAAAACTGACGGAGGTATGCACCCATGCGACATCTGATCGACCCGTTGGATTTTACCCAACAGGAAATCTCCACGCTGCTTGATCTGGCCGACCGCATCCATGACGACCCGGCCGCGTATCAGGAGGTGGCCCGGCATAAAAAGCTGGCTACCCTGTTCTACGAGCCTTCCACCCGCACCCGCCTCTCCTTTGAGGCAGCCATGCTGAACCTTGGCGGCCATGTGCTGGGCTTTCCCAGTGAGAACGTGTCCAGCGCAAGCAAGGGCGAAAGCGTTGCCGACACCATCCGCGTGGTGTCCTGCTATGCGGACATCGTGGCCATGCGCCACCCCAAAGAGGGCGCACCGCTGCGCGCTTCCCGCTACTCCCGCATCCCGGTGATCAACGCGGGCGACGGCGGCCACCAGCACCCCACCCAGACCCTGACGGACCTCATGACCATCCGCCGCCGCATGGGACGGCTGGATGACCTGACCATCGGCCTGTGCGGCGACCTGAAATTCGGCCGCACCGTGCACTCCCTCATCAAGACCATGGCCCGCTGCAAGAACATCCGGTTCGTGCTTATCAGCCCGGAAGAGCTGCGCGTGCCGGACTACATCGTGAAGGACGTGCTGGAGGCCAACGGCATCCCCTACCAGGAGACCCGCAGTCTGGAGGAATCCATGTCGGAGCTGGACATCCTGTACATGACCCGCGTGCAGAAGGAGCGCTTCTTCAACGAGGAGGACTACATCCGCCTGAAGAACAGCTACATCCTCACCAAGGAAAAGATGGGCCTTGCAAAGCCGGATATGGCTGTGCTGCATCCCCTGCCCCGCGTCAACGAGATCGCACTGGACGTGGACGACGATCCCCGCGCCGCCTACTTTGAGCAGGTGCAGAACGCCGTCTACATCCGCATGGCGCTGATCATGACACTGCTGGGCCTCAAGGACCCCAAGGCCGAAAAGGAGGGCAACTGAGATGCTGAACATTGATGAAATTCAGAACGGTATCGTCATCGACCATATCAAAGCAGGCACGGCCATCGGCCTGATGGACCTGCTGGGCATTGCGGGCAACCGCACCGCCAGCGTGGCGCTGATCCAGAATGCACGCAGCAGCAAGACCGCCAGCGGCCGCAAGGACATCATCAAGGTGGAGGGCGATGCTTCCTGGCTGAACCTGGATGTGCTGGCCTACCTTGACCCGGGCATCAGCGTGACCATCATTGAAAACGGCAAGGCCGTGCGCAAGGAAAAGCCGATGCCCCCCAAGCGCCTTGTGAACATTGTAAAATGCCGCAACCCCCGCTGCATCTCCTCCATCGAGGAAGAGTGCGACCAGATCTTCGAGCTGAGCTCCAACGGCAAGTATCGCTGCATCTACTGCGAGCAGGAGCTGCAGGTCAAGCCGGAATAATATATTAAGATAAATGCCCTGTCAGCATACGCTGACAGGGCATTTTATTTATTATAATTAGACCTTCCGGCGCAGCAGGCTCATCGGCGGCAGCTCCGGGGTGGGGATGGTATAGCGCTCCATCGCGTGGGGCGTGGACTCCACCAGCTCACCGGCCTCATTCTTGATCCACGCGGGGTCCAGCGGGATGCTGCGGCCATCCGGGCAGAGCACTTCCAGCGTGTCGCCGAGGCTCCACTTGCCCCGCTGCTGGCAGCTGGCGACGCCGTTCTCCCAGCCGTCCACCGTACCGACAAACTCCCACTCGCGGATGTAAGTCGCGCTGTCGGTGGCCTGACGGGCCTGCTCCCGGCCAAAGTAGAAGCCGGGCGAATAGTGGCGGTGGCTGGTGCGGGTCAGCTCATCCAAAACCTCTTCCGGCAGCTCGAAGTTCTCGTTCATCGGGTCGGCCAGATACTGGTCGAGGGCGCGGCGATAGGCCGCCGTCACGCTGGCGACGTAGTAGAACGTCTTGGCGCGGCCCTCGATCTTGAGGCTGTCCACGCCTGCCTTGCAGATGAGGTCGAGGAAGGGCGCGGTACACAGATCGTTGGCGTTGAGGATGTAGCTGCCGTTCTCGTTCTCGCCGATCTCATAGAGCTGGCCCGGGCGGGTCTCCTCGCTGAGATAGTACTTCCAGCGGCAGGGCTGGGCGCACTGGCCGCGGTTTGCGTCGCGGCCTGCCATGTAGTTGGAGAGCAGGCAGCGGCCCGAGACGCTCATGCACATGGCGCCGTGGACGAAGGCCTCAATTTCCAGCTCCGGCGGGGTCTTGTCGCGGAGGGTGGCGATGTCCTGCAGGGTCATCTCCCGGGCCAGCACCACCCGCTTTGCCCCCAGCTCCCAGCAGACCTGGGCCGCGGCAAAGTTCACAATGCCCGTCTGGGTGGAGATGTGTCGCTCCACCTGGGGGGCCACTTTCCCGGCCAAGGCCAGCACCCCCAAATCGGAGATGATAAAGGCGTCCACCCCCGCCTCTTGGCAGGCGGTGAGGAAGCTGGGCAGCTCCTCAAATTCCTGGTTGCGGGGCAGGGTGTTGCAGGTGACGTAGACCTTCACCCCCCGCTGGTGGCAGAAGTCCACGGCCTGGGCCAGCTGGGCGCTGTCGAAGTTCCCCGCTCCCGCCCGGGCGCTGAAAGCCGCAGGGGGAAAGATCACCGTCGACGGCACGCGCGTAACCTATCCCGAAGTCGAGAAGGGAAAAATCGAATACCGCTCGTTCCTCACCACCGACATCGAGTATGTGAAGGACGACGAGGAGGAGCACCAGTGTAAGGTCAAAACGCCAGACAACTACATCATCTTCGAGACTCGCTATTTCGACTCCGAGGAGGAGTTCGAAGCTTTTCGCGCGCTTTTGGGATAATAAATATAAAAACATACGAACATGATTACCAGACTTATGAAAATTGCCGTGGCGATTGTTGTCGCCGCCTTGACGCTTACGGCCTGCGGCTCGGGCGAAACCTTCCCGATGGCCTCCGATGAGGGACTTTCCAAAATCCGAGAACTCGTTGCGGAACATGTAGACACTTTGAAATACAAGATTTACACGGTGGAGTGGCGCGAGGACAACCGCGACCGCCAACTGGAGAACATCCTCACGCATATCGACGTCTATTATATCGACGCCGACAACAACAACTACCATCTTTCGTTCCAACTCACCGACGGGAAGTTCACGACAGACGGCCCGGAAAAGGACGACCGACCAAACTACTCCTACGCATGCACGACGCCGCTCAGCCTCAATGCCATCGACTTTGACTATCTCCAGAAAATCGGCGAAAAGGCAGACTCTCTGGTTATGTCCGATGAGGAGGGCAAACACCTGACACTGAAGTCGGCCGGGATATTCCGTTTCCAAGTCTGGCCGGTGTCGCTGAGCAACGTCGACCGCTGGAACCGCAGTGAGGAGTACCGTGCAGAGTCGAAGCAAATGCAGGTGCAGTTCGAACTGAATTACGTCGACGAGAGCGAATCGCCCGAATACCAGGGACGCTTCACCGTGACGAATTACTACACCGTCGCCTTCACGGCCGACGCTGCGGGCGAGGTTGCCATCGACGATTAGCGGAGCGAAAATGGGACTGCTGGACGGCGCTCCGTCGACTGCGGGAGCGGATTCAGGACGACTCTTTGCGGCTGGAGTCACCTATATCTGTTGCGGAGCATGGCCTTTGGCCTACGACTGCTTTGCCCGAAGTACGCGAAAGGATGCTCCAACGCGCTACAATCTGGCCCTGTGCTGCTTCCATGTAGGGTGGTACGAAGAGAGCTACCGGCTGCTCGCAGAGGCTGAACGGCTACTGGACGACAAGCCGGGCAAAGGCTCCGGCCTGGGCATCCCGTCCATGCCGCGACTGCAGCCTCCCGAGGCCTTCCGCCGCTGGGACACCGCAAGCGAATTGCCGCGCTGCCCGCTACTGCCCGAGACGCCGCACGACGATGCCCTCACGCTGATCCTCCGCCTGCGGGCCGAGGCCGCCTTCCAGCTGGGACGCTGCGAGGAGGTGCGGGCGATTGCCGCCCGCCTCGGGCACCGATACAAACACCTTGAAAACCTGCTCAAAACGATCGACCGATGACACCACTCCGAGAACTCTACGACCTATATTGCTATCCAAGCCCTGCAAAGGAGGGGCGCCGGCGCGAACTTCTCGCCGAAATTCCGACTGATGCACGCGACGAGAACAACTACGGCCGCACGTCACTGCATCTCGCGGCCGAATTTGCCGACTGCGAGGCCATCGCTTTGCTGCTCGACCGCGGTGCCGGGGTAAACGACCGCGACACGGAGGGGCACACGCCGCTCTTCCGCCTGGCCTCGCGCCGCAGCAGGGTGGCTACACAGGAAGAACAGATTGCCACGGCGGCTCGGCTGCTGCTGGATCGCGGCGCGAACCTTCCGCGTTCGGCCCGTGGTACAACGGCGCTGATCGAGGCCGTGCAAAACCGGCACCACGCGATGGCCGCCGTGCTGATCGACTCCGGACAGCGACTCGACTCCGCGAACAGCTACGGCGACAATGCCCTGCACATCCTCTGCCGCCGCGCCGCCGATACCGCACGAGAGATCGCCGGCAAGGAGTGTTTTATCGCCAGCTTCGGCGAACGATGGGTCTCGGAGAAGCAGCAGCGGGAGGTCCGCGAGGAGCTGGAGGAGCTCCGGGCGGAACAGATGCGCTGTTATGCGACGGCGGCACTGCTGCTCCACAGTGGGCAGATCGACCCCGACGAGAAGAACTCGGCCGGTCGGAGTGCGTTCGACCTCGCCACGGAAGGCGGGGCCAAATGGGTGGGCGCCCTGCTTTCGGGCGAGGATCCCTTCGATGAACTCACGATGGAGACCGGCGGGATGAACCTTTTCCAGGCGCTGCGCAAAAAGGATCGGAAGGCCCTCGAAGCCCTGTTGCAGGCGGGGGTCGATCTTGATGCGGAGTGCGACGACCGCGAAATGAACGACTGGGCGGGCAAAACGCCGCTGGTCTGTGCACTGGAGTGGGGCGAGATCGAAATCGCGGCGATGATGCTCCGGGCCGGAGCCAATCCCGACCGGCGAACGGCAAATGGGATGTCTCCGTTTGCCGTCTGGATCGAGTGGGGATGCCGCGTTTCGGATGGCATGGAGCGATTTGCGCCGCTCCTTGAACTCTTCGAGCAGCGGGCGTGGCACCCCGATGCTCCACAGACGGGGAAAGACGAACGGGCCCTTATGCTGGCGTGTCAGCACGACGACTACGAACTGGCCATCTGGGCCTTGCGGCGCCTGCTGAAACAAAAGGTTGAGGTGAATGCCCGCGATGCGATGGGCCGCACGGCCTTGATGCACCTGCTGGGCCCGCGGAGCGCCGGGCCGTATCAGCCGGAGATGCTGGAACGGTTGCTGGAGGCCGGCGCCGACCCCTGCGCCGCCGACAACGAGGGACGCACGGTGCTACACTATGCGGCGGAAGGCTATACGCAGGCAGCAGCGAGGCAGGCGGTCGAACTGCTCTTCGATTTCGGCCGGCCCGACGCCTCGGCCGCCGACAATGAGGGTCGCACGCCGATAGACATTGCCATGCGCAGCAACAACGAGCCGCTTGTGAAATTTTTGCTCAAACACGTCTGAAATCAACGCTATGGATAATTTCCAAACTTTTCTGAACGCCTGCCGCAACGGGCAGAAGAGCATTGCAAAACTCTTTCTCGAACGGGGTGGCATCGACCTCAACCGGCGCGATGCCGAGGGCAACACGGCGCTCCACTACGCCTGTCGTGAGGGATACCGGGATCTGGCGGTGCTGCTGCTGGAAAAGGGAGCCGACGCCTCGTCCGTAAACAACCGGGGCGAAACGCCCCTCCACGCCGCCGCCCGAAAGGGCAATCGCGAGATCCTGGCCCGACTCCTCGATGCCGGAGCCGATCCGGATGCCGCCGACCGGGAGGGCTGCACGTCGCTGATGCGGCTCGTGGAGAACCGCCGCACGGATGCCGCTCTGTGGCTGCTCGACCGCGGTGCCGACACCGAGGCTACGGACCAGACGGGACACCGCGCGCTGGACTACGCCACGGCACACGGACTGACGGAGGTCGTGGCACGGCTGAGCCGGAGCGGTTCCGGAGGGGCGGACAGCCGCGATGCCGAAGGCAACACGCCGCTGCACCAGGCGGTCTACAACGATCAGGCGGAGGTCGTGCGTACGCTGCTCGCGGCCTCGAAAGCGCAGCTCAATGCGCCGAACGATGCGGGCGAAACGCCGTTGCTGGTGGCGTGCGGACGCGGGAATCTGCACATTGCCCGGATGCTCCTCGATGCCGGGGCCGACGCAAACCGGCCGTTAACCAATGGGACAACGCCGCTACATTGGGCGGCACAGGCGGGCAATCGCTTCCTTGTGGAGGCGCTGCTCGGGGCCGGCGCGGCAATCGACGCCCGCAACGGAGTGGGTGAAACCCCGCTGCTCATGGCGGCCCGCGCCGGGAACAACGAAGTCGTGCGCCTGCTTGTGGAGCATCGTGCCGACGTCAATGCGGCGGACAACCTCCAGCACACGGCACTTTACTATGCCGGCGAACGCGGCTTCACGGAGATCGTCGAGCTGCTGCTTGCGGCCGGCGCCGAAGGATAAAATGGATCGAAAACCTTAAAACATACCGAACATGGCAAACGAGAAGATGAAACCCCAAAGTCCGGAGGAGATTGCCCGGGCGGCACAGGAGGCAGCCCTGGAGCAGATGCGCGCAATGATGGGATCGATTCCGGGGATGCCCGACATGGGCGACATGCAGGCACAGATCATGGCGCAGATGCAGGCTGCCGTGCCCGATCTGGCGGAGATCCAGGCGCAGCAGGCCGCCATGGGAACGCTCGGCGGGGTGGATGCCGCCGCCGTGGCCGAAGCCGCCCGGCAGAACCTGGCACAGGCCGCCGCAACCATGCAGGCGATGCAGGACGGGAGCCTCGAAAAGGAATTGCGCGAGGCAAATGCCGCCGCACTCGACTGGCTGGGGGAGGATGACGGCTGGGAGATCAAGCACGCCTCGGCGTGCCGGCTGACTGCAGAGCAGTGCCGGCTGATGGCCTTTGCCGCACCGCTGCTGGTCTACAACGACGAGGCGGTGGATGCCGTCGAGAGCGAGGTCCTGCCCGAAACCTACCGTGCGCAACTTCAAAGCTGGTGGAACATCACGGACCGGGACTCGACGCTCGGAATCGTGCAATGGCTCCTCCACGAAGGGCATCATGCAGATGCCGACGCGACGCTGGTGCTCATGCGCGGCGGCCAACCCCATACCGGCGATCCCGAAGAGAAAGCCGAGGATGTGCAGGCCATCGCGAAGTTTATGGTCGAAAACGGATATTGCACGGCCGGGACGCTTCCGCAGACGGTCATCGCCTGGGATCTGGTGCGCATTGCCAACCTAGGGCGCTGGGCCTTTCACGCAGGTTATCTCTCCGAAGAGGAGATGTGGCAGGTGATGCAAGTGGCGGCCGATGCGGCCCGCGAGCACTTCGCCTCATGGGAGGAGTACGGACGCAGCTTCGCCATGGGTCGCGGCGTCTGGCACGGCGACGAGGAGGATTGCCAGACAGCCTGGGAGATCGTCTCCGCGCTGCTCGAAGAGGAGACCTCGCCCTGGCGGCAAATCCCGTGGAACGCATAGTCACCCGACAACGCCGAGACGATGGAACGGGGACTCGAATTTTACGTCACGCTGGCCGCCGTGGCGGTCGGGGCCCTGACGTGGCTCTACAAGAAAGGCAGCCGGGTTTGGCGAACGGTGCGCAAACTGCGCCGCTCCTTCCGGGATATTTGCCTGAATCCGAAATCGACGCTCGATGATGCACACTGCCGCCAGCTGGCCATCGGGGCGATGTACGCTTCGCAGCAGGGGGCCTGGCAGAATTCGCTGGAGACGGGGATTTCCGACACGCTGCCCGAAATTCTGGGCGGCTGGTGGGGCATCGACTCCACCGCCGAGGCCCGCACACAACTGGACTACCTCTGCGAAAAGGGATTCCGCTACTACTGGCCCACAGTGCTCGAAGCCTTTCGGCTCGACGACCGTCTGCGGCAGGATGCGTTGTTCCAGCAGCGGATGACCTCGCAGGAGGATTACGACAAGGCGACTTCGCAGCTCGAAAACTTGCGTGAGACTCTCGACGAACTCCTCGCGTGCGGCGTAGTCGCCTCGAAAGAAGAACTCAGTGGCTGCAACGTGACGGGTTGGGATGCCGGGCGCATTGTCTTTCTGGCGCGGGCCTGCTGCGAGATGGGCTACCTCACCGAAGAGGCGGCTTGGCATTACATCGGACGCGCCGACATGCTGGCGCATGAGGCGTGCGGGTCGTGGCGCGAACTGGCCATGAGCTACATCCTCGGGCGTTCGCTATGGGGAGGCAAACGGGCCTACAATTCGGTGATGAAGACGACGGCCGACGTGCTGCTGAGTGACCCCAAGAGCCCGTGGGTGCGCTACCCGTGGTAAGGGCCCGACGAAACAGAGATGAAAGCCGCGCTGAAATACCCGGTCTTCTACCTTGCCCCCGCGGAGCACATGGTCTATGTCTTCTGGCGGGAGGAGAACGTGACTACTCGCCGGCTGCTCGCCGAGGCCAAGGGCTGGGCGGGGCAGGAGGTGGTCGACGCCTCGGGGCGACGCTACACGATCCGCCGCTGTCGGGAGATCGGTCCGGTCGGGCTCTACGGTCGTATCGGCCCGGTTGACCGGCGCACCGTCCACTATGAAACCGTCTTCGAAGAGGAGGTTCGCCGTTGTCCGCTCCCGGAGTTGCAGGCGTGGATCGCCCGTGAATACCTCCAGTCAGAGTGGTTCCGGGAGGCGTGCTGGCGCAATGCCGCCGACTTCCGGCAGGTAGTCTACAGTTGCCGGAGTTTCGAGGAGCTGGCCCGGATGTTCCGCTGCCATCCCGAAGAGGAGCCCTCTATCCGACGCGACCTCGTGCGCTTTCTCATTGTGGCCCTCGTTGTCGGAGTTGTGATTGGGCTGCTGGCCCGCTACACGTAACGGAAATTGTAAAAAAACATGAAAATCAATCATCTCATCGCATTTCTCTTTCTGCTCGCGGCCACAAGCTGCGCAAGCACCCGTAAATCCACGGAAATCAACCCGCCTTTCGTGGCATCCGAATCGACCTGGTTGTATCGGGATGCCGAGGTGGTAACCCGCCGGCTGAAACCCCTCGAACGTCCGCAGGTACGCTTCGATGTCGAGCACGCCATCCTGCACGGGGATTCGGTCTGGGTGGTGGTTCGCGCGACCATTCCCCACCGCTCGATCCGCCGCGGAGAGTGTTTCAAGGCCATAAGTGTTCTTCAAGCCTCCGAGGGCATCATGGAGCTGGGCGAGCTGTCGCTCGACTCGGGCCATTTCTTGCCCGATGAAGATGGAGACGTGGCGGTGGCAACCCGTCCCGGACGGATGCAGAACCTCTATCTCTCGTGGCGCTTTGCCTGGGACGAACGCATGCGGATGAATACCTTTATCGTGGTCTTTGCAAGCCTGACCGACGGCCGCCACCTGTTCCAGTATCTGCCCCTGATGCTGCCGCTCTTCTGGATTGATGATACGGAGGATGAGTTTTACTGGCCCCGGTCGGCCGAGATTCCCGAGGAGGCCCTGCTCGATCGTTCACCCTTCGAAACTGCCGTCGAGTGATATGGAAAGAGTTATTCGGTGCGGATTCGTACTACTGCTTGCGCTGACAATTCCTATATGGAGCGCTCGGGGTAAAGAGATTCAGGCGGACAACCATTCCGCCTTCGATGTTGCCCCAAGCAATGCTGCTCATACGGTCCTGCTCCACGCCGCCACACAGGAATGCGACACTGTGCGCTGCTCTCTCTCGATCGATGCCGGGCAGCCGCGGGCTCGGGGCAACTACGAGATTCTGCTCTCCAGCAACCAATATACCGACCGAACCCCGACCATCGTCACGGAGGAGGGGACATCGCTGACATGGCTTCGCAGTTCCTCTTCCGAATCCTGGAGCAACGGCATAACCACACGTATCTGCCGGCACTTCTATCGCTTCTCTCCCGCCAAAAAGGGTGAATACCGGCTTCGTTGCCGGGACCTCTCGTTCGACGGGGTGGCCTACGACGGCGTATTGACGATCCAGGTCGGAGCACCGGAGCTAAATGCCGTTCCTACCTTCCTTTTATGGGTGGCGGGAATCGGTTGTCTGCTCCTCGTTGAAGTATTCATTCGGATTGGATGCCGCAACGAAGCCCGAGTCGATACGGCCGACTTCATACGGCGACACCGCAGGCTGCCGCTCAACGCCGAAGGGATCTGGATCCATTACCTGCTTCCAATCATGCTTCTCTATCTTCCGCTCTTCATGGTCATCATCACCCTCACGGGTATGGTGTCTATCTCGACCAGCGCGCTTCTCTGGATCGCGGCCGTTTGCGCCCCGGTGGCTTTCGTCCTCTTCCGCCTCCAATACCGCAGGCTTTTCTTCCACTGGAGAAAAACGGAGCTGCCGCCGGAGCGGATCGACGCATTGCTTCGGGAGCTGGCCGAGCAGTACGACTGGACGATCGACCACATGGACCGGGATTTTTTCGTCGCACACACCCATCCCGCATGGTGGAATGCCACGTGGGGTGAACAGATCTTCGTCGCGCACGACCGCGGCGGCATCTGGATCAACAGCATCAATGACCTCGGCAAGCGCAGTTCGATCGTCTCGTTCGGATATACCCGTCGGAATATCCGCCGGGTGACGGAGGCAATTGCAGCACAGGAAAAAGATACCCATTCATTCACCGATGTAAGCCCGATACCATGACACCACTGAAAATCACCCCGCTGCCCGGATGCACTCCCGGGACGGCCGAAAAGATCGATGCACTCAACCGCAAACTTGGATCGTTCATTCACGCACCGCTCAATCTCAAGGAGGTACTGCGCATGGAGCCGTTCGCCGCCGACGCGGAGGTGGTGCGGGCCGTTGCGGTCTCGCTCGACAACTACGCCATCCTCCCGACCTCGACAGAGGAGTGCGAACGCCAACGCACGACGGGTCTGCCGAAGGACTACGATATCGTGGGGTTCTGGTACTGCGTGGCGCTTCTCGCCCTTTCGGCAGAGCCGGAGGCCGTGCGTTATCTGCTCGTGCTGGCGCGCATACTGATGGTCGAGGATCCCGCGGAACTGTTCCTGCTGCGGCGCATTGTCCGCCTGCTGGAGGGATTTCCATTTTCCCACCTGCAGGAACTCAGAAGTCGGATTGAAGGCTTCTACGACACCGTTACGCACCAATTGGAGGCCTTCCGATGGCTGGAGGCCGCCGGGATTCCGTGGCCCGAGTCATACGAATGGGAGGTCATCGCGCAGTTCTCCTTCGACGGCGAGCCCTATGCCGACCCGGCGGCTCCGAAGGAAGAGCGGCGCAGGCGTGTGGTGCTGACACTCCGGCTGAACAGTCCCCGCAGCCTCTACGGCAGTTGCCGCCAGCACAACAGCTACGAGATCTCGCTCCGCAACGAAGACAACACGACACGCGGCATGTGGAACGAAGGCCACGGCGATCTCTTCATCGAAGATCGTCCCGTGATGCAGCACCGGATGTTCACACCACTACAGCTTCCGGAACTGTTCGACGCACTGGAAGGGTTTGGCATCCGGCTGGTGCGCAAGCCCGTGATGGTCTACACGAGCCAGGGAATTCGGAATGCCCACGTGAAGGTATTTCAGATGCTGGAGGATCAGCTCGGGCACAAGCCTTCGGCGTTCGGACAGGCCGCAGAGGAGGCGCTGGGCCAGCCGGAGGCAGCAGACGATGCGGACGGCATGTCGGCAGGAAAAGCAGGGAAAGGCCAATTCCCGGAGGTCGAGCGGGCCGTAGAGGAGGCGCTGGACCTGCTCAAATACGACGGGGATGTAAACGACTCGCTGGCTGAGATGCGGAAAAAGTGGGGCGAAGAGATTTCAGTGCTGCACGACGCCCGATTCGACGAGATCGGGGTGCAATATGCCTGCCGCTCGCACGAAGAGGGACTTGCGGCTGTCGGACAGGAGCTGACCTGCCACGGATACCGGCTCTACGACCTCGACGGCGACGAGATCTACCTCCTTACGTTACTTCCCGAGGTGGAAGCCGCAAATCTCGAAATGGTCTGCCGGAAGGCGGGGCAATATTGCCGGCTGTTGAAGCAGCCGGGGCGCGCTCCGGGCACTCCGGCCCGAACGCTCGTCCCCGAACGCACGATGCCCTGCGAAGAGGTGCCATGGCCCGATGATGCCGACTACATGCTCGACGCGTTGGCCGGCGACTTCTGCAGCGGGAGGTGGAAAAGCCGCGATGCGGAGGAGTGGCAGGGAAATTTCGTCGCCGACCTCCGCCAGCGGCCGCTGCAACCGGTCAAGGTGCGCTGGAACCGGTTTTGCTGCCTGACCTACTCCCCGGAGATGGATTTCTATGCGGCGTTCTACTACATTCCGCCCATGCAGTGCTGGATGCTTCTCGGGGGCAAGAATCCCCTGGGAGCGAACAGCTGGAAGCGGCTGTGCGACCTGCCGAAACTTGAGTCGCCCTTTCTTTTCCTCGACCAGCGTCCCCGATGGTTCGGCCGCTCACTCTGCTTCGGCGACCGGCAGAGTGCCACGATCCTCACGATGAATCCGCAGGGAGTGGAGCGCGTCCAGCATTTTCCCCTGCCCAAGGCACAGCACCCTTGCAAGTTCGCTTGCGACGGACTCGGTCGTGTTCTCCTTGCTCACGGCGAAGAGACCTATCGTTTCGAAAACGGCTCGCTCTCACCGCTGGGCTTCCACATATTGAGCGGCGACGGGTTCAACGGCTCCATCCCTGTCCCCGGAACCGGCCGACTGGTGATGTGCGGCTTCTCGGACCGGGAACTGGTCGCCCGGTTACTGGAGCTTGATGTTGACACGCGCCGCTGCCGGACTACCCGCATGCAGAACGTAGATCCCTGGTCAGGCCTCTTTCCGTTTGGTGACGATTGGGTATTGGTCAAAGGCGCATGCGACTCGATGCGGCTGGATTTCGCCCGGCTCTGGAATCGCACGACGGGCGAAGTGTTACGCATCCGTCCCGGGATGTTCGGCAGCGAAAAACTCGAACACATCGGAAGGCTGAGCGATGGCCGTGTGGTGTTGACCACACTTCGCTCCCATGTGGGACAAGTCGTGCACTTTCCCGCAGATTTCTGGAATTTTCTCCGCACGGCTAGCTGTCCGCAAATGCTGGAACCGATGCAAGCCTGCGAAGCGCTCTATCCGGATATTCCGCTGACACTGCCCGAATAGAAGCGATCATTTTAGCCATCGGACTGTCTCCTTAACTAATACGATCATAGTACCAGTTTGAAAAATAGCCAGCAATGGTTAATATAATTTCCAGGCAGTTAAAATATCGCTTGCAACAGTCAGTTTTTGACTGAATAAATAATATTGGACCGACAAACCACACCATCTGAGGCTATAAAACACCAGCGCGACAAACAAATTTTCATTGGTTATCGCGCTGATATTTAATTGTTTTATCTATTCGAAGATCGTCAATGCTTATTATTAAGGGGTATATAGATTTATATGCATTGATTACCAATAAATTATGTACAAACAAACTTCACCGCCTATGAAGGACTGAAACGATGGGAGGAATTAGTGGACAAACAAACTCAGACATAGGATTGAGAATCGCACGTCTTTATTATTCTTTCGTTATACTTCATAATTGCAAGATATTTACTACATTTGTATATTACTAGTTAGTGGAGTGCTGTGCAGTAATCGGCCCTCATTACAAGACTGCAACTGTTAGTAGTTTTGCCGTCTAAACTATTGTCCGATGCCGTAGCTTGGTGTGATGTATTCACCATAGGAAGTAATGGTGTATATGGATAGAATATTTATATTAGAAAATATATATTAATAATGTTGAGGATACTATTATTATCTGACATTCATTTCATTCATTGCGAGGACGATGAGAATGAATACCGCTCATTAGAAACGGCATTCATAGAAGCGATGGATGACATCCGAGATGATGGTGGAGTCAATCAGATATTGATATGCGGTGACGTTGCCAATAGAGGTAAGGCTGAAGAATATGAAAAAGCGGAGGCGTTCATTAAAGATATTTTTGAACATCTGGATTGCGACGAAAGACAAACTCAGCTTTACGTCGTACCTGGCAATCACGATATTGATCGCGATGTGAATAAAGCATCACGTCGGTCGTTTCGCTCTACACTACTTGACCCTGCGAAAGGCGATGATTTTATTTATAATGCCAAGCACAAAGAACTTGATGCTCTTCGTATATTGTATTCGCCATTGGAGGCTTATAATAAGTTTGCAAACATGCATTCTTCCGCAGACGCTATTGCTGTAGGCATTCTTGAAGGAGTTCCTAATTTCAACGACAAAGGGTTTCGCAAGGAAGTTAAGTTGGGAACTCTTGATAACTATGTCATCAAACTCCACTGCCTCAATTCTACATTAGCTTGCGACGAGGATGAGGTAAATAATCCAGATGCTATAGCACCCAATGAACATAAGCTTTTTTTGACAAAGTACGCATATAACCCTGACACCCCAATTACTACAGTCAATATTTCTATGATGCATCATCCACTGGCATGGTTTGAGAATAATAAAGCCATGCAGGAAGAATTTGACCGTAAGTTTAAGGTGCAGATATATGGACATGTTCATACTCAGTCAATCCAGCAAGACAGGGAAGAGAAGTCTGCCATTAGATTGCAGTGTGGATCACTACATCCCGGTAATTATGGTGACCCTGAACGTTATCCACCAGTCTATAACATATTAGAGCTCAATGTGACAAGAGAAATACTGCGCTTGAGCGTGATATGTTATAGCTGGAATGGTGAGCAGTTTATGAAAGACGACCGTTTTTGTTATACTAGAAAGATAATCCTGCCTAAGAAGAACAAGCGTTCGACCCATCAACGAAGGGAAGTGAGTCAAACAAAGTCAAAGGAAATGAATGCAAAGGAAATGTACGAAATAAGATACCGTTTTTTCAGTTCTCGTCATATCAAGGAAATCATTCTTGCTATGAAC
>OJRP01000868.1_pt1 | contig 18507 bp, 16 predicted proteins | sample 1599201 | NCBI WGS metagenome assembly OJRP01 (sample SAMN03922534, study PRJEB24848) | human gut metagenome | isolation source: stool sample | host: Homo sapiens | place: Germany | collected 2010-05
GGCGGGCGGTGGACCTGGCCGAGGGCATCGCGCGCGAACAGGGCTTTGAGACCCGCCGCACCAACAAGGGCAATCTGTTCGTGAACGTGCCCGGCCGGGAGAGCGGCCGCCGCGTGGGGCTCTGCGCCCACGTGGACACGCTGGGCCTGATGGTGCGCTCGATAAGCGACAGCGGCATGCTGATGGTCACCCGGGTGGGCGGACCGCTGATGCCCACGCTGGACGGCGAATACTGCCGCATCTATACCCGCGCGGGCAAGGTGTTCACCGGCACGGTGCTCTCGCTCTCGCCGTCGGCGCATGTGCAGGACGACGCCGCCACCCGCGCCCGGGACGAGAAGAACATGGCGGTGCGTATCGACGAGAAGGTCCGCAGCCGGGAGGACGTGCAGGCGCTGAGCATCGCCCCCGGCGACTACGTGTGCTACGACCCCAAGACGGTCATCACCGAGAGCGGGTTCGTCAAGTCCCGCTTCCTGGACGACAAGGCCAGCGCGGCCTGCCTGCTTACCTTGCTCTGGCGTATGCACCACACCGGCGAGCGCCCGCGGTACGACACCTGCATCGGCTTCACCGTGCACGAGGAGGTGGGCCACGGCGGCTCCACCCTGCCGCAGGTGGACGAGCTGCTGGCCGTGGACATGGGCTGCATCGGTGAGGACCTGTCCTGCACGGAGTATCAGGTGTCCATATGCGCCAAGGACAGCAACGGCCCCTACGACTACGGCATGGTCAGCCGCCTGGTGAAGCTGGCCGCCGACAACGGCGTGGACTGCGCCGTGGACATCTACCCGCACTACGGCTCCGATGTGGCCGCCGCCTGGGAGGCAGGCATGGACGCCCGCGCCGCCCTGATAGGGCCGGGGGTGCACGCCTCGCACGGCATGGAGCGTACCCATATGGACGCATTGCGGGCCACGCTCAAGCTGGCGGGATTGTATCTGGAGCTGGAGTGACCGCGCAGCGCCGCCGAATATAGAGATATCCGGGGCCTTTCGGGGCATCTGCCTCTCAAAAGGTCCCGGATATCGTTCCGGCGCCGCTTTCCGCGCGGCTCAGGCCTCATCCAGTGGCCCGAGCTTCGCGCCGAGTATGCGTATCATCTGCTCTGCGAGCCGGTCAGGGTCGAGATCTGGCTCGCCGCAGTGCTTTAGCAGTATGCCGACTAGGCCGAAGGTGAGAAAGTCGAGCGCGATGTCCGCGTCGCCGTACTCGGCCCGGAAGGCCGTGGGCCTGCGCCGCGCCAGCTCCTCCAGATAGGAGCGCGCAGCCTCGCCCAGAATGCGCTGGATCTGTTCGTGCCTCTGCGAGTTCATCAGCTTGCGCAGCAGGGTGTAGTTTTCAGCCGTGGAGCGGATTAGCTCGGCGAGCGCTTCCTGGGGGGAGGCCGCGGCGAGACTGCGCTCCACCATGTGCGCCACCGCCTGACGGGCGCACCACTCCACAACGTCCATTATGTCCTGAAAGTGATAATAAAAGGTCTGCCGCGAGATGCCGCAGTCCTCGATGACAGCCTTGACCGTGACCTTGTCTATGCCGCGCTGGCGCACAAGAGAATTGAAACTCTCTGCGATGGCAGCCTTCATATCCAGCGCCAAAATACCGCCCCCTTTCGCGCATTATAACACAGCGCCGCGCGCGAAAGCAAACCAAAAAGCGGCACAGATGTGGTATAATGTCTGAAAAGGAGGGATAGGGTATGGAGTATATCAAGCGCCTGACCTCGCCCGTGGGCGAGCTGACCCTCGCCTCGGACGGCGAGAGCCTCACCGGGCTCTGGATTGCGGGGCAGAAGTACCACTCGGCGGGCCTCGCGCCGGACGCCGCGGAGGCGCAGCTGCCCGTGTTCGCCGCCGCGGCCGAGTGGCTGGACCGGTACTTTGCCGGGGAGAGCCCGGAGCCGGGTGAGCTGGCGCTCGCGCCGAGGGGCAGCGGGTTTCGCCTGAGCGTCTGGCGGCGGCTTTTGGAGATACCGAGCGGGGCGATCACGAGCTATGGGGAGATAGCGCGCGCCCTGGGAGCTCCGGCGCGGGCTGTCGGCGGCGCGGTGGGCCACAACCCCATCTCGATAATCATACCCTGCCACCGCGTCGTCGGCTCGGACGGCGCCCTCACCGGCTATGCCGCGGGCCTCGACGTCAAGCGGCGGCTGCTGGAACTCGAGGGCGTGAGACTTGAACAAGGCCCGCGCGGGTGGTATACTGCGTGAAAAAGGGGGTTGCGCCTTGAAGCGTCTCGGAGTCAAAACTGTCGTCATCCTGGCCTCGGTCGTTTTCATATGCGGCCTCGCCGTCGGCCTCGTCGGCGCGCTGTCGGACAGGTCGCTCATAACGGCGGTGGGCATAGTCATCATGGGCATCGCGGTCCTGATGCGGAAGTTCCTCAGCTTCTGCCCTCACTGCGGCGCCTCGCTGGCCAGGGCGCGCAGCAGCGCCTGTCCCTTCTGCGGCAAAAACGTGTACAAGTCCTGATGAGCGGCGCCCCGGTCCAAAACGGACCGGGGCGTTTTTTGCTGCAACGGGGCGGCCTGACGGCGGGAGAGAGCTAGCGCTGGTCGCTGACCGTGGCGGAGCTGTTGCTCGCCTCCAGGGCGGAGAGCGGGTCGTAGGGCGCGCCGGTGAGCGTGCCGGAGAGCAGCGCGATGTCCACCGCGTTGGCCGGCAGGCCCCAGGAGTTGCCCGAGAAGAGGAATATCGCCCGGTCCACCACATAGCCGCGGGTGTTGTAGCAGACGTTGCCCATGAACGTCCCTGTGGAGCTGGGGTTGAGATACGCGGGCTGGCGCAGGGTGTGGAAGATGTTGCTGCGCGCCAGCAGATTCGTGGCGCCCACCTGCGTCACAAGGCCGCGGTTCACCACCCAGGTCGAGGAGTCGCCCGCCTGGGGCGGCCCGTATATCTGGCAGTTGAGCACCTGGTTCCCGTCCCCGGCGACCTGAATGAACTCGACGGGATAGGGCTGGTCGCTGGTTATTGTGAGACCGTCCAGGGTGTCGTCCCCGCCGGTCAGCAGGAAGGGCACGATAGGCACCTTGAGCAGCACCTCCGCCCCCGCCGTGCCCTGGATGGTCACGCCGGGCTTATTCACGACCAGCTGCTGCGTTATGGGATACGTGCCGCGCAGGACGTGGATGGTCCCGTCGGGCTCCACCGCCGCGAGCGCCTCGTCGATGGTCTGGAACGGCGCCACCTGACTGCCGTCCCCGCCCGCGGCCGCGTCGGACTGGACGTAGAGATCATAGGGATTCGGCTGGACGCTCCCGGTGGCTCCGGTCGGCCCGGTGGGCCCCGTGGGTCCCGTCGCCCCCGCCGCTCCCGTGGGTCCGGTTGGCCCGGCGGCTCCGGGCGCTCCCGCCCCCGTCGGTCCGGTGGGCCCGACGGCTCCCGCAGGCCCCGTAGGCCCGGTGGGCCCCGTCGGCCCGGACGTGATGTCCCCGGCCGGACCCGTCGCTCCGGTAGCGCCCGTGGGCCCGGTCGGCCCCGGAATGCCCGCGGCCCCCGTCGGCCCCGTAGCGCCGTCCGCGCCAGACGGCCCCGTGGGTCCAGTGGGTCCAGTCGGCCCCGCAGGCCCTGTGAGACCGGGCGGCCCGGCCTCTCCCGACGGCCCCGTAGGCCCCGGCGCCGCGCAATAACAGCAGCAGTCATCCTCCCGGCAATTATATCGCTTCATAGAACCCGCCCCCCCAATTTTGAGCCTTGCAGTATTCTATGCCGCCGGAGACACGTCTGTTAAAACATGAGCCGGAGACTTGCCGTGTGTGGCAGCCTCCGGCTCGTTTATTAACTCATGCGCAGGATTTTATCCGCCTGCCGTTTTGCAAGGGCGAGGTATTTCCTATAGTATCCCTCGTTGACCTCGCCGTATTTGTTGCCGAGAAAGACCCATTCGCAGTACTCGTAGAGCAGGAAGAGCTCAAGGGTGCGGCGCCATTCCTCGCTTGCGATGCCCATCTCCTTGAGCAGATTGTCGTAGTAATACTGTATCGCAAATTCCCTGTCTGCCTGCGTCATATAGAAAAAGGCGTTTTCATCCTCCTCGCCGTGGGCGATGAGGCGCGCGAAGGAGGCGGGGGAGGGGAGTATGCCCGCAAATTCCCAGTCTATCAGCACGGCCCTGTCCTCCGAGACGAGGACGTTGAACGGGAGCAGGTCGTCGTGGCACAGGGCCCTTGGCACGGAAGCGTACTCGTCCAGAAATACCGCGTATGCCGCCTCGAGCCCGGCGTCGTTGAGGTATTTCCCGCGGTGCTCGCGGTCTTTCAGGCTCTTTTCAAACGTGTACGCGCAGCCGGACAAAGCCCCGTCGTTCCAGGTGGCTTTTTGCATGTATATCAGGGCATCCAGCGCCAGAGTCAGCCCGCGCCGGCTGCATCTGCGCAGGTCGGAGCCCTCCACGAACTCCATGAGCAGGTATGTCTTGCCGTCGATGTCGGCGGTCTGATAAAGCGCAGGCACGCTTCCGCCGACCTTGGGGAGAATGGCCCGATAGACCTCGGCCTCGTACTCCTTGGCCTCCTTCAAAAGGTATACGGCGCCGCCGCAATCGAGCTTCCAGACCCGGTAGGGCTCTCCGTCCTCCTCATGCGCCAGCTGCGTGACGACCGGCCTCGCAGCGCGCAGCAAGTCAAAATGCCTGATTATATCGTCCGCTTCCATGTGAAGCCCTCCATGCGTTTAAAAAAATAAGGGCCGCGACCATTGCAAATCGCGGTCCTTATATGGTGGAGTACAGGACTTCAAATCCGAACCGAAAGCCGCAGAAACGTCCGCCAACGACACTGTTTGGGTTCCGTTTTTGTAATTGTAGGTGAAAACCAGCCGGTCGTCAAATACATAGATGCTGTTGAGAAAAATATCGATGATCTGCCGCTGGTATTCCTTGTTGCTTGGGTCGCCATATTTGAACCGGCTGATCCATTCGATAATGTCTTCCCGGCTGTATTTTGGCCTTTCCAGTTCTGCCTGTAAAATGCTGGCCTTCAAATCTTCCCGCAGCTTTTCCAGTTCCTCCAGCCGCTCTTTGGTACTGTTGGTCAGTATCCCTTGCTGAATGGCATTAAGCATATTCTCAATCCCACGGTTGGTGTCTGCAAGCTGTTTGCGCAGCAGAGGGAGAGTATTGTCCTCTGTGTTCTGCAATTCCACCAGCTTGTCCGCAATTTGGGCGATCAGTTCATCCTGAAAGACACGCTGTATTGTGTACTGTACAGCAATACACTCTATCCAGTCTTTCTTCACCGCTTTCTTGCGGCAGCCCAGCTTTCTCTTGGCTCCGCTGCATTTGTAATAGCGATAAATCGCACCTGTGTGGGATTTGCCGCTCTCGCCAATCATCATCCGCCCACAGTGGCCGCAAAACAGCTTGGTGGTCAACAGATATTCTTCCTCAGCCTTGGCCCTTGCCGGAGTCCTTTTGTTCTTTTCCACTCTCATCTGCACCCTTTCAAACAAATCCTTTGGGATAATACTCGGTACACCGTCAGGGATGATGATGTCTTTGTACCGATATTCTCCGATGTATTTCCGGTTACACAAGACACTGTGAAGGCTGTTGGGACGGAATGGCTTCTGTTTTTGCGTCAGGATATGCCGTTCATTCAGAGAAGTGATAATGCTGCGAACCGTTTCACCCTCTGCATATCTCTGGTAGATCTCCCGCACAATCGGGGCGGTCAATGGATCAATTCTGAGATGTTGGTCGTCGGTCAGTTGATAGCCGAGCGGAATCCCGCCGCCGTTGTTTTTTCCCTTCAACGCATTTTCCGTAAGGCCCCGGTTGATTTTCTGCGCCAGCTCCGCTGAATAGTATTCCGCCATTCCTTCCAACATAGATTCCAGAATAATGCCCTCCGGCCCATCGGATATGTTTTCCGTGGCAGATACCACCTTGACGCCGTTTCGTCGGAGCACGGCTTTGTAATGGGCGCTGTCGTAACGGTTACGGGCAAACCGATCCAGCTTCCACACCAGCACAGTGTCGAACAGTCCCTTTGCGCTGTCCTGCACCATCTTCTGAAATTCCGGGCGGTTGTCTGTTTTGGCCGACAGCGCCCGGTCAATGTAACTGCACAGAATCGTAATCCCGTTTTTATCGGCGTATTCTTTGCATTCCCGAAGCTGCCCTTCGATGCTTTCCTCCCGCTGATTGTCGCTGCTGTATCTGGCGTAAATCACCGCCTTCATCCACATCACCTCCGTTTGTCTGTTTTAAGGGGTTTGAGTTCTCCCAAGGTGCGTTTGGTGGATATCCAGACGCTATGCTTGCGAAACCAGTCACCGGCTGGAAAACCGTTTTCCCAGCACCACACACTACCACAACTGCTGCCAGAAAGCTATCACCAACCCATACAAATTCCGGCCTCAAATCTATCAAAAAAGTACCGGCTGGGAAAGAAAAACTCTCCCAGCCCGGCGGGAACTTTCAACTGTGCCGCTCCCTTTCTTCATGCCATTCCTTCAGTGCCTGTTTGCCCTGCTCACTCTCAAAAAACGCCTGCATCTGGGGAAGCAATGTGCGGGCAAGGCTTTCCACCGCTGACTGTGGTATTGATCCTGCCTTATTTTCTAAAACTGCTCGATTACCGGACACCCCTCCTTTTCCGTAATACTCTTTTTCTTTCCCAGCTGGTAAGAGATTTGGGGTGGGAAGCGTCAGCTTGCCACCCCCTGTAGTCCCCCTCCAAGTAGGAAAGATTGTATGCCGTAGTCTAACACGGGAAGCTTGCCATTTCAAGGTTTTTGCAGTATAATATAAGAAATCATAACTTGTAAAATTATAATTCCCATAAGAAAGAGAGAAGCCATGGAAGAATATCGCTTTGAACATAAAGAACCTTTGACTCAGCGAGTAGTCTTAGCGTTGAGAGTCAATACCAAACAGCTGAAGGAACATTTGTGGCTGGGAACAGAATACGAGGTAGGGACCGCTTTGCGTAGTTTGGATAAACCCTTGTGTCTGGCCCAAACCCGCCCGCTGGGGGCGTTTTGGTGCGAGTTCGGGAAAAGCTCCGCCGAGGGCTGGACAGAAGCTGTTTGGGCCCTTTGTGAGGCACTGTCGGCGAGGAAAACGGTAGAGCGTGACGAGCAAGAGCAAAAGGCGGCAGAGCTTCTCTCCCGGCTGACCGTTGGAAATGCCGCCGCCCTGTATGCTGCCATTCAGATTTGGGAGATGTACCTGCGCTGCTGTCGAGGAAGGGACAAACATAAAGCGGAAGCAGCCCTGCGGGATTATGCGCAGCTGCTGATCTTGCCCTTTGGGGAATACTCGCCGGAGATGGCTAACTGGAAATGGGGAAAGACTGTCGTACCCGTGTGGAATGCTCGGGAAGACGCCAAGCTGGAGATTTGGTATCCCCATGGAGAAGTTCCCTTTGAATGTGCGGTGGTAAGCGGTTCCCTGCGGCCGGCTCTTATCTATTACCGACAGCGGATACTGGATGCCGGCATGGTCATGCGCACCTGCAACCAATGTGGGCGGGTGTTCTTCGCCCCGGATGCCCGCAGTAACTTGTGCAGTGAACGGTGCCGCAAGGCCAGTAAAAGGGCGGCAAGAAAGAGTTTTGACCGCAAATCCAAAGAGGCGGAGTATGAGCAGGCCTACAAGCGAGAGTATATGTTCTGGTACAACCGCGTCAAGAAGCTGGAAAAGAACCATGTCTCAAGGGAGCAATTGGAGAAAGCGCAAAGTGCGCTAAAACAATTCCGAAAGGAAGCTGGCCAGCGCAAAAAACAGATTCAGAACGGGGAGTTATCTACGGTACAATTTATGAACTGGATGATTGGGCAAGAGGCTATTATTCAGGAAATTTGCGGCGGGTAAGAGGAACAGACTATCCACATGGATAGCCTGTTCCCGTTTAAATGTATTGGATTTGGATGGTTGGATGGCCAGGTGGATAGCCATCCAGTCTGATTCTTTCCTTGCGTTACGGCACAAAATGGACGTGCAATCGGCCCAGGCTGTGCCGGTATAGAGTTCTCCTCTTTTTCGAATCCACATCTTGACCAGTTGCCTACGGCTAACTATAATAAAGAAAGAACTCCCCTCCCAGCGCAGTTAAGTGGGATGGCGGAATACTGGATACTAAGCGCATATTGGTTAGCGTATACTAACTTATAAGTGAAAGGGGGATATATGTGAACTGGATGCGCACCATCCTGGACGGGATTGCCATGGCGGCCTGTTTTAACCTGTTCGCCGCGGCGGTGGCGCTGTATAGGCCCCGGCTGATGTTTCCCTGCTATCCGCCCGCCATCATCAAGGCGGCAAAAGATCCGCCGACAAAGGCCGAAAACCGTTTTTACCGGCTTTGGATCTGCTTCGGGGAGTTGCTGCCCCTCCTCCTTTATGGTGCGGTCAGTACTGTGGAGGGCGGGACAACAGGCTTCTGGCGTTTGGCCCTGACGGGGTATATCCAGTGGATGATCGTCAACGTCTGTGACCTGTTCTTTCTGGACCTTTGGCTGATACAGAAAAAAGCAAAACGCCGTTTTATCATCTCAGGAACCGAAGGGCATCCAGGCTATGGGTTCAAAGCCTGGATGAAGGGATACGCTCTGCCGGAGCATCTGCTCCAGTGGCCGCTCTTGCTGTGCCCCCTCATGGCGGCGGCCCAGGCGGGATTGTGTCTGCTGCTGCAAAAAATTTGATCATAAGGAGATGGTTCAAATGAAGCAAAATCAAGTTCAGCAAAAAGAAATCCGCCTTGGGACGCATGGGGAACATTACGGGAGCTGGATGTCAAACCCTGTTTTCTATGTGATAGGCGCCCTTTTGGCGTTGTCTGTGGTACTGGCGGTACTGTCCTTTGCGGTGTTACATATCACGGCGCTTGGTGTGGTGTTCGTGATTGCCGCAGTGATTCTGCTGGCGCTGCTCCTGTGGTGCGCCTGGATACGGCGGCAGTATGCCTTTGGGGGCGGCGGCATGATGGATCGGACCCACCTGGTTGTCCTCTCCCATCTGGATTTTGACGGGCAAGGGCAGCTTCTGGAAGTAGGCTGCGGCTCCGGGCCATTGTCCATCCGGGCGGCCCTGATGTGGCCGGAGGCAAAAGTAACGGGCATTGACTATTGGGGCGCAGACTTCGGCTACAACCAGACTATGTGCGAGAAAAACGCCGCAAGCGAAGGTGTAGCCGCCCGGTGCCGGTTCCAGCATGGGGACGCCAACAAGCTGGACTTCCCGGACAAGAGTTTCGACGCCGTGGTGAGCAACTATGTCTATCACAACATCATGGGTTCGGATAAACGGGCGCTGCTGCTGGAGACCCTGCGGGTGCTGAAAAAGGGCGGCGTGTTCGCCATCAACGACAACATGAAGCCCCGGGCGTACGGAGACATGGAGGCCTTCGCCCAGGAGCTGCGGGACATGGGCTATGAGGACGTGCGCCTCATCGACACCGCCCAGGAGGCTTTCGGTTCCCGCCGCCGGGCGGCCATGATGATGCTGGGCGACTCCCGGATGCTGGCGGGGCGCAAATAATCGGGAGATGGAAGATGGTTCAAATGCTGCTGGCAGAGGGTATGCTCCTGTGTTCCTTGTTTTGGGCTTTTTGCTGGCTGGGCACCGGGAGCGACGAGAAAAACATCCGTAATTTTTCTACTTACCCGGACGAGGTACAGAAGATTGTGAAAGCCCGCCCGGAGCTATCAGGAAATATTCGGCAGCGAGGTCCTGCGGCCATCTTCGCTGGAAATCTGCTTTTGTTTACTGCGCTCCTGTTTGCGATGGGGCTTCTCACCCGGCAGGAATATTTTGCAGGCAACTTTTTGAACACTCTGCTTTTAGGACAGGCGCTGAATCTGTTTGATTTTTTGGTGATCGACCTGCTTTGGTGGCGGCACACAAAACGGGTGCGGTTTTCCGGCACCGAGGAAAGTCCGGAATTATATGCGGACCCCCGCAAACACTTTTACGCTTTCCTGCGGGGAGTTCTTCTGTTTTTGGCTGTTGCTTTAATCAACGGGTATCTGCTCACCTGGATCTGAAAGGAGGAGTTCCATGACACTTGCAGAATTTCGCCGGGTTTATCCAACCGCTGCCTTCACGGTCAGCAGCGGGAAACTCTTTACCTATCGCTACTATCAAAATCCCCAGGCCAAAGCCACGCTGGTCCTGCTCACGGGCGGCATTGGGCTGTCCGACCTGTTTTATAAGCACTTTGCCCGGTTCGCCAGGGATTTTTCGGTGCTGACCTTTGACTATCAGATCCAGTTCGGGGACAATGGCGAGTTTGCCGACGCCGTGGCAGAACTGCTCCGCCACCTGAAGGAAAAGGTCTGGCTGGTAGGCCAGTCCCTGGGCGGCGTGGTGGCCCAAGTCATCGCCTCCCGCCACCCAGAAATGGTGGAGGGGCTGGTTCTCTCAAACACCTGCTCGCTGTCCGGCAGCATGAGCGAGACCGGGTATCAGGACCTGATGAAGATGATTAAGAGCCAGCGGAAGTTCAAAAAGCGGCTTGCCTTCCTGCCGTTTCCGCTCATCAAGCGGATGATGAGATGGGCGGTGATGAAAAAGAAAACTGATGGCTTTACACCCCAGGAAAAAGCCGCTATGGAGGAGCTGTGCGGCGCTATGATGGAACTGCTCACCAAGCCCTATGAACAGCACATGATTGACTTCCTCTGTGACGCTGAGCACTACTTCGGCATGACCTGTGACGATTTTGCCCCGTGGGAGGGGCGGGTGCTGCTGATCCTGTCCGAGGACGACACCACCTTCACCCCGGCCTGCCGGGAGGACCTGATCGCCCTGATGTCAAGTCCCACGGTGGTCACCGACCTGTGCGGCGGGCACCTGGCGCTGATGGTGCGGCTGGAACAGTACGCAGATCTGAGACGAGATTTGTCAAGGAGTGTTTTTGCAAAGCAGTGTGCAATTCGCATTGACAAGCAGCAAAAAGAACGCTATAATAATGTCGTTATCGATAATGATGTTATTATTTAGGCGCAGAGGAGTGAAGACATGGCCAATAGGGATCATTCCCTGGATGATGGGATCATTCAGGCTGCTTATTCGGAATTTCTTGCTTACGGCTTTCAGAAAGCCTCTCTGCACAAGATCGCCGAAAAAGCCGGTGTTACTACGGGGGCAATCTACACAAGATACAAGAATAAAGACGCGTTGTTTGCCAGTCTGCTTCAGGATTTTTTTGAGACGATGCAGGTTCTCTTTGCTCCCATCGCGGAAGAATACGAAAAAGCAAAGTGCAGCGCGCAGCCGGATGATATCCTCCGCGCCATAAACGCCGAAGAACAGGTATATTTTCAACTGCTGACCGAGCACTGCAATGACTGCACTTTATTTTTCTGCCGCAGCGATGGCAGCTCCATGGAAACCGTGCTGCATAAACTAATGGATCAAAAAGCGGAACAAACGGTGGAATTCTTTTCGCATATCTATGGGAAAGCGCCAAATGCCGATGCGATCCGTCTTTTGATGGGCTCACAGTTCTGGTACTTCCGCCAGCTGCTGGATCAGCATATGGAGGAAGGCAGAATGCTTACCTGCTTACAGGCAGTCCTTGATTTCACCAACGCTGGCTGGCGGCAGCTATGCGATACCTTGCAATAAATCCGAAAAGTTAATTCGGACGGTCCATCCGTCCGTTTCTTATGGCCGCTGGTTAGAGACGGCTAACTAATAAGAAAAGAGTTTGCGATGATAGATTTTGAATTTGAATTTCAATATGCAGAAGAAAAGCAGCCCACCTTGCAAAAAGTCGGCGGCAGCATCCCAGCCGGACGCTGTGTAGTGCTCTGCGGCGGCAGCGGCTGCGGAAAGTCCACACTGCTACGGTGCATCAACGGATTAATCCCCCAGTTTTACGAGGGAGAGCTAAAAGGCTTTTGCCGCCTGAATGGGCAGGACACCGCCGGAATACGTATCGGCGAGATCGGCGAGTTGGCCGCCTCGGTCTTTCAGGATCCTCGCAGCCAGTTTTTCACCGTGAACAGCTCCAATGAAGTGGCCTTCGGTCTTGAAAATCACGGTCTGCCGCAAGATAAAATCCGACGGCGGGTAGATGAGGCCTTCCGGATCTTTCATCTGGAGCGGCTGAAGGATCGCAATGTCTACGAGTTGTCCAGCGGCGAGCGACAGCTCATCTCCATCTTGTCCGCGTGGGCAATGGACACAGATATTTTTCTGCTGGATGAGCCCACGGCCAATCTGGACTTTGCAGCCACGCAGCAGTTAAAAGAGATTCTGCTTGCCCTGAAAAAGCAGGGCAAAACGCTGCTGCTCAGCGAGCACCGACTCTACTATCTTGCCGACATTGCCGACGAATTTTGGGTCATGGCAGACGGCGAGATCAAAGGAAAATATACTGCCGCAGAGGCAAAGGCGTTCTCAGTGGAGCGGAGACAAACACTTTCTCTGCGCACGCTCGACCTTGCGGAGATCACCGTGCCGGAGAAAGAGCCGCTGCCGAAAACCGCGCCGACGGCGCTTGCCGTCTCAGATGTCTGCTATACATACGGCAGGAAGGCCGGAGATACCCTCTCTGGTGTCAGCTTTTCCGTCCGTGAGCATGAGATCGTCGGCCTTGTGGGCGCAAACGGCTGCGGCAAAACGACCATCGGCAAGCTGATTGCAGGGCTTTACCGCCCCTCCGGCGGCAGGATAATGCTTTTCGGAAAGTCGCAAAATCCAAAGCAGCTGCAAAAGCAAGTGCTGTTCATCCTTCAGGAGGCGGAGTTCCAGTTCTTCACAGGCTCCGTCCTGCACGAACTGCAATACGGCCATGCGGTGACACCGGAGTTTGAAGCAAAAACGGAAGCGCTGCTGAAAAGTATGGATCTATGGGACTGCCGCAACCGGCATCCCTTTTCCCTCTCCGGCGGGCAGATGCAGCGTCTGACGCTGATGATGGCGTATCTATCCGACAAGCCGATCGTCATACTGGACGAGCCGACAGCAGGACAGGACGCGGAAAGTCTGGAGCGGTGCGCAGCGCTGATCCGGGAGATGCGGAAAGAAAAGACTGTTCTCATCATCACCCACGACCCTGAGCTAATTGCAGGTGCGTGTGACCGCTGCATTGGGCTGTCGGATGGGCATGCAGAAATAGAATTTCCCGTTCATTCGGAACGAGATTTGCAAGCGGTACGGCAATATATGGAGCGCTTCCATCTTTCCAATGCTCCTGCGAAAAAACAGCATAAAGAACGATTCCACCCGGCAACGAAGCTGCTTTACTGGCTGGCCCTGCTGGTCGTGATCTCCACATCCAACAACCACTTAGTTTATGCCGTATATACGGCACTGATCCTGCTGACCGCAGCGGACGGCTGGCTCGGAACGGCGCTGGCAGGCGGGATGAGCTTTGGGCTGCTGTGGGCGGCAAACGCTCTGCTGCCGGGCACGGTGTTTTCCTTTATGCTGGTGCTGTTCCCGCGGATCATTGCCGTTGGCATTTCCATGCGGACGCTGATTGGGCGGAATGAAGCCAGCCGTACCCTGGCAGCGCTGCGCAATCTGCACCTGCCGGAGCGATTTATCATGATCGTGGCAGTGATCTTCCGCTTTTTCCCGGTGCTGTCCGGGGATATGAAGCTGCTGCGGCAATCCATCCGCACCCGGGGCGCGTTTGTGACGCCATGGCAAAAGTTGCGTGCGCTGCCATCCTATATCGAAATACTGACCGTGCCGATGGCTTTGCGCGTTATCCGCATCGCCGAGACGCTGTCCGCCTCCGCCGAAACACGGGGCATCGACTTAACCCGCCGCAAAAGCAACTATCTGTCGCTTCGGTTTTCTGCGTGGGATGCTGTGTTCTGCGTCCTGCTGGCGGCATCGATCGCCGCCGGCCTTATCCTGTGATCGCCGTCTCTGCGACGTTCAACCATATTCCATTCAAAAAGGAGTCTTTAACCATGAGTACTGCAAACCCCAATAAACTGAAAATCAAGGACATCATCACCGTTGTCCTGCTGGCTCTGATCAATGTGGTCATTTTCTTCGCCAGCTCCGTCCTGTACGCAACGCCCATTACCATCATTCTGATGCCGGTGTTTTTCGCCCTGCTGGAGGGCATCGTCTACTTCATCATCGGCACGAAGGTGAAAAAGCCCGGTGCGATCCTCATTTACAGCATTGTCCGCGCCATTATGGGCGGATACCTGCCGTACATCATCCTCTTTATTCTCTCCGGTGCCATTGCCGAGCTGCTGCTGTGGAAGATGGGCTACGGCAACGCGAAGGCGCTGACCGTCAGTTATGTCATCAATCAGGTGCTGGCTGCATTCGGCAGCACCATCATTCCCTACGCCATCGCAGCCAAGGCTATGGCGGATCAGATGGTCACCGATGGCCGTCAGGACGCCATCCTTGCCGCATCCCAGATGCTGCAGTCCTGGGTATCCGTGGCACTGGTGGCCGGTGTGATCGTGGCCGCATTCATCGGAGCAGCTATCGGCAAGGGCATCGTGAAGAAGCATCTGGCTGCCTGATCTGCCTTGGAGGAATTACCCATGAATCAGAACACGAAGCAAAAGCGCTCCGCCGCCTCGTGGCTGGCAGAGCTGGCAAAAGGGCGGTACGGCGAGTACGCTTTGAGCGTCCTTACGGCGCTGCTGGGCGTTGCCTGCTCGCTTATTCCGTATTTCATCATCATCCGGCTTATCACCGCACTGGTAAACGGCACGGCGGAGCTTCCCCGCTGCCTGACGCTCTGCGCATGGATGGCGGGCTGCTGGGTGCTGCGCTATGTGCTGCACAGCGTGTCCACCTCTCTCTCCCACCATGCGACGTTCCATGTGCTGGCCAATACCCGCGTCCGGCTGCTGGACAAGCTAGCGACGCTGCCGCTGGGTACGGTGCTGGATCGTTCCTCCGGCTCGTATAAGAACATCATCGTCGAGCGGGTCGATTCCATCGAAACCACCCTTGCCCACCTGCTGCCGGAGATGACCACCAACATCGTGGGGGCGCTGGCGGTACTGGTGCTGCTGTTCATCGAGGACTGGCGCATGGGCCTTTCCATGTTCATCGTCCTGCCGCTGGGCATTCTCTGCTTTATGTCCATGTTCAGCGGCTATAACGAGAAGTTTCAGCGCACGGTCACCGCGACAAAGACACTGAACGACACGGCTGTGGAATACATCAGCGGCATTGAGGTCATCAAGGCGTTTGGTCAGTCCAGGACCAGCTATGCAAAGTTCGTCTCCGCCGCAAAAGAGGGCGCGGACTGCTTCATCGACTGGATGCGCGGGAGTTTGTTCGGACAGGTGGCCGGAATGGCGATACTCCCTTCGACACTTCTCGGCATCTTGCCGGTGGGCTGCCTTCTCTATATGCACGGCACACTGTCGGCGGAGACGTTTCTCGCGGTCATTGTTCTGTCCTTCGGCGTTATGCAGCCGCTGATCACCGCTTTTTCCTACACCGATGACATCGCGCAGGTGACGACCATCGTGGGTGAGGTGGCGGAGGTGCTGTCCGGCGAGGATATGCAGCGTCCGGAACGTGCGGAAAAGCTGCCTGCGGACAACGCCGTCGAGCTGAAAGATGTCCGCTTTGCCTATCACGACAAGGAGGTACTGCACGGAATCGATCTGCACATTGCCCCGGGGACGGTCAACGCATTGGTCGGGCCTTCCGGCAGTGGAAAATCCACCATCGCCCGGCTCATCGCCTCCCTGTGGGATGTGAAGGACGGAGAAATCGACCTGGGCGGCGTGGACATTCGCACGCTGCCGCTGGCGGAGTGCACGAAGCACATCGCCTATGTGTCGCAGGACAACTACCTCTTTGACCTTTCTGTCATGGACAATATCCGCATGGGCAGAAAGGGTGCGACCGATGCGGAGGTCATTGACGCCGCGAAGAAATGCGGCTGCCACGAGTTCATAATGGGGCTGGAGAACGGCTATCAGACCGTATGCGGTGCATCCGGCGGTCACCTGTCCGGCGGTGAGCGGCAGCGCATCTCCATTGCCCGTGCCATGCTGAAGGACGCGCCGATCGTCATTCTCGACGAGGCAACGTCCTATACAGACCCGGAAAACGAGGCGGTCATCCAGTCGGCACTGGGAAGGCTGGTGCGGGGCAAGACGCTGCTGGTCATTGCCCACCGGCTGTCCACCATTGCGGACGCCGATCAGATCATTGTTGTCAATCAAGGCAAGATCGAAGCGACCGGCACGCAGGCGGAGCTTCTTGCTTCCTGCCCCCTTTATCAAACCATGTGGGAGGCCCACATCAGCGTCAAAGACGACGGGGAGGTGGCGTAATGCTCAAGACACTGAAAAAATTTTTTGCCTTCTGCGGGGTGGACAACCGCAGGCTGTTTATAACATCTATCTGGCTGGGCGTGGTCAGCGCCATTTGCTCTGCCATGCGTATTCCGGCAGCCGCCATCGTCATTCAGGCGCTGCTGGAAAGGAACGTCACTATGGCAACTTTATGGACGAGCCTCGGCATTATCGTGATCTCATTGATCATTACGATTGCCATCAACATGAAGGCTACCATGCTCCAGACCCGTGCGGGCTACCGCGCCTGCGCCAACAAACGCATCGAGATCGCCGAGCACCTGCGCTACCTGCCTATGGGCTGGTTCAATGACAACAGCCTCGGCGAGGTCACGTCCGTCACCACCAACACCATGGAAAACATGGCGAATGTGGCTACCCGCGTCGTCATGGTCACGACCCGCGGCTTTCTGACCTCCGGCATCATCGCAGCGATGATGTTCCTCTTTGACTGGCGCATGGGGCTGATCACACTGACGGGACTGGTGCTGTTCTTTGCCGTCAACGCCGCCATGCAGCGGGCGGAGCAGACCCTTTCCCAGCGGAAGTTCAATGCCGATGAGCGCCTTGTGTCCAAGGTGCTGGAATATGTGCAGGGCATCGCCGAGGTCAAGAATTTCGACCTGACCCACGATTCCGCAACGCAGGTACACGGCGCTGTGGAGGAAGCCCGCAGGGCGTCCTTTGCTATGGAGATCCCGTCGGTGCTTTATATGCTGGCGCAGTTTGTTGTCAACAAGCTCACCGGCGTTGCCGTCTGCGTGGCCGCCATCGTCTTTTACTTCGGCGGAACGATGGAGCTGACAAACTGCCTTTTGATGCTGATCTGCTCCTTCATCCTCTTTGAGCAGCTGGATTCTGCCGGGAGCTTTTCAGCTCTGTTCCGCTCCATCGACATCGGCGTAGATAAGGCAAGCGCAATTCTGCGCGTAGAACCCATGGACATTGACGGGGAGGAGCTTTCGCCGGAACGGGAGGACATCACCCTGTCCCATGTGGATTTCTCCTATGACAGCAAGCCCATTCTGCACGATGTGTCCCTGACCATCCCGGAGAAAACCACCGTGGCCATCGTCGGTCCGTCCGGAAGTGGCAAGACCACGCTGTGCAATCTCATGGCGCGGTTCTGGGACGTGCAGGGCGGCAGCGTGCGCCTCGGCGGACGGGATGTGCGGGAGTACAGCTACGACAGCCTCATCCGCAATTTCTCCTTTGTGTTTCAGCGGGTCTATCTGTTCTCCGACACCATCGCCAACAATATCCGCTTTGGCAAGCCCGACGCCTCCATGGAGGAGGTGCAGGCCGCCGCGAAAAAAGCCCGCTGCTACGACTTTATCATGGCATTGCCGAACGGCTTTGACACCGTCATCGGCGAAGGCGGTGCTACGCTTTCGGGCGGCGAACGTCAGCGAATTTCCATTGCGCGCGCCATCATGAAGGACGCACCCATCATCATTCTGGACGAAGCCACCGCCAATGTCGACCCCGAAAATGAAAAGGAGCTGATGGAGGCCGTTGCGGAATTGACCCATGATAAGACGGTCATCATGATCGCCCACCGGCTGAAAACCGTGCGCCATGCCGACCAAATTTTTGTGGTCGATCACGGCGAGATCGTTCAGCAGGGCACCCATGACGAGCTGGTTGCTGTTGACGGGCTCTACCGCCGCTTCGTGGTGGAGCGGCAGCAGGCCGCCGGGTGGAAGGTCTGAAGAAACACAATCTAAAAAATATGAAAAGAAGCTCGTATCAGCTATTGACCGATACGAGCTTCTCCGTTTATTCTCTGTTTCCGGTAATAAAGTAGTCGCAATACTCTCCGCCATTCGCCAGCGTCTGTTTTCTGTGCAGCACGCCGTGCTGAAGCGTGATCATCACTTCATCAAGTTCGCAGAACAACGGCATGAGTTCGGAAACACCGAGTTTCTCCGCGTAAATGCAAATCGGGCAGCGGGTAATGCGGTAGTAACAGGCACCCTCATACGGCTGCCCGACAAAATCCACCTTGAAGGAGGTCGGGTATTTCGCTTCCTTTTCGGGCGTGTACCATTTGGCGTATTTGACAACGCTCTTTTTGTTCTCCGCCTTGCCCTTGTCGGTATTCAAGTCGGTCTTTGCAAAATACCACTTGATATGATAGAGTGAGCGGCGCATCATTTCCTGCACGGCCGTTGGTGGAATTTTCTTTTCGCTTGCCACATAGGGCGCAACGAAGGCAAGGGCGAACAACTCGTTGTATGCCATAGGGTTA
>OJRP01000882.1_pt1 | contig 18323 bp, 9 predicted proteins | sample 1599201 | NCBI WGS metagenome assembly OJRP01 (sample SAMN03922534, study PRJEB24848) | human gut metagenome | isolation source: stool sample | host: Homo sapiens | place: Germany | collected 2010-05
ATTTTGTGATAATAATCGGCTTGCAAAAGTACGGCTTTTCTTTGAATTGGCAAACAAATTCTTCCTTTTTTTGGATTTATTCGGTTGAATGACAAGGAGTAGATAATAAGGTATACAAAAGTCCGGCACCGGGAAAGACACCGTCCGGCACCGGGGAAGGCATGGTTCGCCACCGAAGAACACAGGCTCCGGCACCGAGAAAAAAAGTACAATTCCCCCCCTTCCACAAGCCCTCTGTCGGGTATCGGGATAAAATCAAAAAGCTTTTAGACGAATTCAAAAGCTTTATACCTGTTTCCATAAAGAATAAAAGACATAATTCAACGACCGAATGCAAGAATTACGATAAATTAGCGGCAAAATTTCAAAGTCAAGACTCAATGCTAATCTAACCATTAAAAACATGAGAAGAATTTTATTTCTAATCGCAGGGATCGGTCTTTCACTGACACAGCATGCGCAACAAAAGAATTTTTCAACCAAGGATCACGGTTTTGTACATAGCGCATCCAAACAATACGAATGGCCTACTGATCCTAAAGTACTAAAGAAACTGGACGAATGGCAAGACCGTAAGTTCGGAATTATGTTCCACTGGGGCGTCTACTCCGTTCCCGGAATCTCGGAATCATGGGCACTTTGCTCGGAAGACAAATTTACGGCACGACGTAAGAGGATTCGTCCGGGCACAACCTATGGAGATTTCAAGAAATGGTATTGGGGACTTGCAGATTCCTTTAATCCTACCAAGTTTGAACCTTCCGAATGGGCTTCCATTATGAAAGACGCCGGTTTCAAATACCTTATATTTACGACCAAGCATCATGACGGATTTTGTATGTTCGACTCCAAATACACTGATTACAATATTGCTAAAGGTCCTTACAAAGATGGGAAGTATAGTAATGTTGCCTATCACTTGTTCGACGCATTCAGACAAGAGGGATTTATGATAGGCGCTTATTTTTCCAAGCCGGACTGGCACTGCGAGGATTATTGGGATCCATATCTGTCCACCCCGACACGAAATCCGAATTACGATATCAAAAAATATCCGGAGAAATGGGCTAAATATCAGCAATACACAGCCAACCAAATCGACGAATTGATGTCTAACTATGGTAGCATGGACATCCTCTGGTTGGATGGAGGCTGGGTAAGAAAGCCTCAACAGAGCATCAAACTGGATGAAATCGTTGATAATGCCCGCAAAAAACAGCCCGGTCTGATTGTCGCAGACAGGACTGTTCCCGGACGAAACGAAAACTATCAGACACCGGAACTTACTATTCCCAAGACCCAGCTAAATCATCCCTGGGAAAGCTGTATCACCATCAGCAATAGCTGGGGATGGAATCCTAAGCCAAAGCTTAAATCTGCAGCATGGGTTATCAACACCTTAGCAGAGGTCACTGCTAAAGGTGGATGTCTAGCCCTGAATGTAGGACCAACGGGAGAAGGCGTCATCGAAGAGGAAGTCATAAAATGCCTGAAGACCATAGGAGCATGGTTAAAGAAAAACGGCACAGCTATCTATGCGACACGCCCCACTCCTAACTACCATAGTGGAAATGTATGGTTCACAGCCAACAAAGACAAGAAGACTTTGTACGCCATCTATACCCTGCCCGAAGGAGAAGATTTGCCGTCAACCATCGAATGGGAAGGTAACGAACCCACCGGGAAGATGACATTGTTACAGAATGGAGCACGAGTGAAATACACTTGTGAGAACGGCAAAGTAACAGTTACACTGCCTAAAGACTTAAAAAAAGAAGCTTTGGCATTCAGTTTCAAAGTCAAACAACAATAGGTATCTATTACAACTACCACAAATACAAATATTCAATCACTCATAATAGATAAATCCTAAAGGTTTTTACATAAATTCTAAAGCCCATTATCAGTTTTCAAATAAAGGAAAGACAATAGGGAAACAACATTTATACGAAAGACCCATACCTTTGCCATAGATTCTTAACTCAGAAAACAACGAATAGAATTGATATGAAAAACATTCAAAGAATTCTCCTTTTTGCGGTTTGCCTTTGCACCGCATTTACGGTTCAAGCCCAAAGCCTGACGGTCACCGGAAAGGTGGTTGATGCGGAAGGTTTGGAAGTCATTGGAGCCAACATTACCCTCAAAGGTGCTTCCGGTGTCGGTTCAATCAGTGATTTAAGCGGAAATTACAGGCTGAAAGTCGACAATGCCGCCAAGGCTATCCTTGTATTTTCTTATATAGGAATGAAAACACAAGAAGTTCTCGTTAAAGGGAAAGCGGTCATCAACGTGACGCTGCAAAGTGATGCGAAAGCATTGGATGAAGTGGTAGTAGTAGGTTATGGAACAAGCAAGCGCAGTGACCTGACAGGCTCCGTCGTTTCCGTAAAGAGTGAAGACCTAATGAAAATGCCTACCTCCGATGTCGCCCAAGCATTGGCGGGAAGAGTGGCAGGTGTGCAAATCACGCAAAGCGAAGGAGCCCCCGGTTCTGAAATATCCATTCGTGTACGTGGAGGTATTTCCATTACTCAAAGCAACGACCCCCTTTATATCATCGACGGCTTCCCCAGCGAAGACGGGATGTCAACTCTCGACCCAGCGGAAATCGAAACCATTGATATCCTGAAGGACGCTTCGGCAACAGCCATTTACGGTGCACGCGGAGCAAACGGAGTAGTAGTCATTACCACCAAGAAAGGAAACAAGGACGATAGTAAAATGTCGGTCAGCTTTGACAGCTATGTCGGTGTAAAGACATTGGCGCGTAAGCTTCCGGTACTCTCCACCAAAGAGTTTGTATTGCTCGACTATGAACGCAGATTACAGTTTGACGGCGAATCCGGAGTAAAAAACTTCCAAAACACATACGGTTCATTCCTCGACATTGACGAAAACTACGGAAGCCGTCCCGGCATTGACTGGCAAGAAGAGACTTTAGGCAGGACAACGACTTCACAAAACTACCGTATCAACATATCCGGTGGCAACAAAGACTTGAAATATTCTCTTAACTACAGTTATTTCAAGGATCTCGGGGCAATGGTATATAGCGGCAGCGACAAGCACAACATATCATTCAGCATTTCCCACAAATCCACCAAACGCCTTTCCATCAATGCACGTGTGAATTATAACCAATCTCGTATTTATGGTATGGGAACTTCCGAAGAATCCACCCGCTTTAATAAGATGGAACATATTCTCCAGTATCGTCCCACAGCCGGTATATATAAAAGCGATGAGGACTTTCGGAATAGCGAAGATACCATAGAGGACGACGACTCCAACCCGATGCAGAACCCGTTGATTTCCGCATCGGAAGAAATCAATAACAAGCAATTGCGTACCTTTCAAGCAAACGGAGGACTAACGTTTAAGATATTCAAAGGCCTGACGTTCCGCAACAATACCGGAATGCGTTACCAGACGGTACGTAATGACATTTTTTATGGCGAGCGTTCCAGTTTCGGTAAACGTTCCAACGCCAACGGCTACATCCAATATGCGGAAAACAGCAGTTTCCAGACTTCCAACGTACTTAACTACGAATACAAAAGGAAGAAACACAAATTAATCGCCATGCTCGGACAGGAATGGGTATCACGCTGGACACGTAATATGAGAGCGAGCGCTACCAATTTCCCTAACAACGATATCAACCTGAATGATATGGGCTTGGGAATTCCCGGCTCCATCACTTCCAACTTCAACGACGACGACAAACTGTTGTCTTTCTTCACACGGTTCCATTATAATATAGGAGAGAAATACCTGTTCACAGCCACCCTGCGCGCGGACGGTTCTTCCAAGTTCAGCGCAGACAAGAAGTGGGGATTCTTCCCCTCTTTCTCAGCGGCATGGCGTATGGGGGAAGAAGAATTTATCAAGAAACTAGGCATATTCTCCGATCTGAAACTACGCGCAGGATACGGTATGGCAGGAAACAACCGCATTGGCAGCTACGCTTCTTTGGAACTTCTGAATTCCATAAAGTATCCCAACGGTGAAAATTACACACCGGGATATGTGCCGGCCTCCATTCCGAATGAATATCTGCAATGGGAATCGAATAATACGTTCAATCTCGGAATAGACCTTGGATTCCTCGAACAGCGACTCACCATCTCGCCGGAATTCTATGTCAACCAAAGTACACACCTGCTTTTAAACTCACGTATCCCCAGTTCTTCCGGTTACAGCAACATGGTACGCAACATCGGAAAAACACAGAATGTAGGTGTAGACCTGACAATCAGCTCCGTCAATATCCAGAAAAGGAACTTTACCTGGAACACCAGCCTGAACCTTTCCCACAATAAGAACAAAATCAAAGCCCTCTCCGGTGAAGAGTTCTTCTTGGAAGAAGCAAAATTCGGATATAACCAGAAGACCCATAAAATAGAAGTAGGCAAACCCATCGGGCAGTTCTACGGATATCGTACTTTGGGACTCTACCAGATAGAAGATTTCAATTACGACCCGAACACAAAGAAATATACCCTGAAAGAAGGCATTCCATACAGAGGTTCACGCAATGATATACAGCCAGGTATGTGGAAATTCGCCGATACGGATCATAATAATGTAATCGACGAGAATGACCAGACGGTCATAGGCAACGCCAACCCCACCTTCTATGGTGGATTAAACAACTCTTTCACGTACAAAAACTTTGATCTGAGTGTGTTCTTCACTTTCTCATACGGTGGAGAAGTACTGAATGCCACGAAACTGACCAATACACAAGCCGGAAAATCCAACTATAACGTACTGGATGTCGCCAATAGCCATAAACGCTGGATGACCATCAACGCCAATGGAGATATCATCACCGACCCAGCGGAACTTGCAGCGTTGAATGCAGGCAAAAGCGTAGCAGCCGTTTACGATATGGAACAAGGAGATACCTACATCCATTCATGGGCTGTAGAAGACGCGTCCTACCTTCGTCTGAGTAATATAACCATCGGATATAACTTCCCCAGACAATGGATACGGAAAGCGTCCATCCAGAAACTCCGCCTATACGCCACAGGCAGCAACCTGTTCGTATGGACTCCCTACACCGGATTCGATCCGGAAGTATCTACCAAAGGAAACAACTTAACCCCCGGCGTAGACTTCGGAGCTTATCCGAGAAGCCGTAGCTTCGTATTCGGTCTGAACATAACATTCTAATTCATTCAAAAACAAGATAAGATGAAAAGCTGTAATACCTATATTTATATATTAAGTCTCTTGCTGGCAGGCGGACTATCCACCACATCCTGCTCCGACCTATTGACGGAAGACCCGAGTTCCTATTACGAAAAGAAAGAAATATTTGCCAGTGAAGAGAAAGCGGCAATGGCGGTCGTCGGGGTATACGATGAACTTCCGACACTTTACAGTTATATGGATATGGCATTTCCATGTTCGGACGATACTTACTATGTATCCGGCTTAACCGCCGACAAAGGACGACGCGACATCGCCCATTATAAACTGACCAGCTCCAACACGTGGGTAAATAGTGTATGGCAAGGCAATTATACCGGAATCGAACGTGCCAACTATACCATCGAAGGAATCGAGGGTATGGAGAATTACGAGGGAAATGAAGGTTTGCAGTCACTGGTTGCGGAAGCAAAATTTCTGAGAGCGTTGTATGCTTTCAACCTTGTGCGCTATTGGGGAGACGTGCCGTTCAAAACGACCTCTACCAATGTGAATAAAGATATTTATCAGCCACGTGTCAGCCGTGAACTCATCTACGACCAGATGATCGATGACCTGAACTTCGCCAAAAATCATCTCCCTTGGGCTACCGCAGCCACCAGCCCCGAAAAAGCGACCCAGGGTGCTGCCCGTGCACTTCTGATGCGTGTCCTGCTCCAACGTGCCGGTTATAGTCTGCAAATGGACGGAAGCATAACCCGCCCCGATGACGCGAAACGCAAGGAATACTTCGAAGACGTTATTGAAGAATGGAAAGCCTTTCAGGAGAACAAATACCACGATTTCTATCCCGGCGGTTATACGGAGCTGTTCAAAGGCTTTTCCGCCGGAACGATTGACTCCAAAGAAAGCCTGTTTGAAGTAGCGTTCTATAGTGCCGACGGGAAGAGCGGAGCCAAAGGATATTGGGGAACCTATATCGGACCATCCGTAGCGCAGCCCAGTATCAAAGTGACGGAAGTAAGTCATTTCATGGGACGTGCCAGCGCCATGTTCCGTGCAGTGCCCGAATGGAGAGATTTCTTTGATGTGCAGGAAGAAGACGAGGATGGTAATATCATCAAAGGTGACGAACGCCGTGACGTGATGATTTGCAACTACAAATTCACTTGGGATAAAGAGGCATACAATCACAAGAAAGTAGTCAATAAAAGCGGAAAAGACTGGTATCCGGGCAAATGGCGCCGTGAATGGATGCCTATCGGATACAAAGACCCGAACGTGACCGATGTCAACTTCTGCTACCTGCGCTATGCCGACGTAGTATTGATGGCTGCCGAAGCCTATAACGAGACAGAAAACACCGCCGAAGCCTGGAAGCTGCTCAATAGTGTGCGCAGACGTGCCGGTGCGCGGGAAATCACAACGGAGAACTATCAGGAACTGATGAAAGAGAAAGTCTACAAGCTACGGTTTATTTCCGACAGCGATGATGCAGGCAAGTTCCGTACGGCATTATTTTGGGAGCGTGGCTTTGAGTTAGCTTTTGAAGGACAACGCAAATACGACCTTATCCGTTGGGGCATTATCAAAGATGCCTTGTCGCTGTTTGGCAACCGTTCAGAAGTGAACACAAGTACCACAACCGCCTACCCTGCCGGAGAGAATTTCCAAAAAGGAAAGCACGAACTGTTCCCAATCCCATTGGATGAATTGCAATTGAACCCGCTGTTAGAAAATAAGAACAACCCTAATTATTAATAGTACCATGAAAAGATCAGTTAGCACCATACTATTCTGCTGCCTGGCGGCAATCTCCGGAATGCAGGCACAGCAAAAGTCCGCACGGATCAAGTTGAACGAGGTAACTCTCATGCACGAGATGCGCTCCACCCCATCCCCGCTGGACAAAGCGACGGTAAACGACCGTGCCGTTTCGTTCCAATGGCCGCTTCATGCAGATGTAGATACTTCCGAAGAGGTATTGGACGGAATGAAATCCACCAAGAAGAAAATAGACAAGGCGCAATTGAAATACCAGTTACGCTATTCACAGGATGCAGCTATGAAGAGCAATGTTGTGCAGGTGGAAAGCCGTTGGCCTTTCTTTAACCCGAAAAAGGATCTGGACGCCGGTGTATGGTATTGGCAGTACGGATATGTAGAAGACGGAAATACTTTATGGTCTCCTGTCCTGCAATTCACCGTCAAAGCCAATCCTGACAAATTCTGTCCGCCATCATTCAAGACGATGCAGACACGTTTGCCTAAGAATCATCCGCGCATCCTGGTACAGAAAGATAAATGGACGGACTTTATGAACAACAGCAAGTCCAAGCCCGAACATCAATGGTATCTGGAACGTGCAGACAAGGTTCTGACAATTCCGATGCAATCCGTTAATGACATCAAAGCCGACCTTGCCAAAGGACTGAAGAGCGAGATGCAGCGCAGCGCCATGCTAACCCGTGAAAGCCGCCGCATCATCGACAAAGAAGAGGGTAACGTGGAACTCCTGATACGCGCCTACTTGCTGACCAAAGATACCCGTTACAGCAAAGAGGCTATCAAACGCATCATGGAAATGCTTAGTTGGGATAAAAACAAAAACGTGATGGGGGACTTCAATGCCGCTACTATGCTTTCACTCAGTTCACTGGCATACGACTCATTCTATGATCTGCTGACCGGGCCGCAAAAACAGGATTTATTGAAAGAAATAAAAAGACGCGGAAGTGAGTTCTATGCGAACTTCAACAACCGGCTGGAGAACCATATTGCTGACAACCATGTCTGGCAAATGACACTTCGCATTTTCACATTCGCCGCATTCAGCGTGTATGGTGATCTTCCCGAAGCAACGGTATGGGCGGATTACTGTTACAATGTATGGCTGGCACGATTCCCCGGTCTGAACAAGGACGGTGCCTGGCACAATGGCGACAGTTATTTCGCTGTCAACTTCCGCACACTCATCGAAGTTCCTTACTTTTACAGTACCGTTACCGGTTTCGATTTCTTCAGTGATCCATGGTATCAAGGTTCTGTCATGTACACCATGTACCAGCAACCTCCTTTTTCCAAATCCGGAGGAAACGGTAGCGGACATCAAGGCAACCTAAAACCGAATTCGATTCGTGTAGGCTATCTGGACGCATTGGCACGACTAACCGGCAATACATACGCAGCCGATTATGTACGTCGCGTCGCCACTACTCCCGACTATCACAAGCGTCTTATAACCGTAAAATCCGGTAGCCTGGCATGGTTCCGTCTCCAATGTGACAAACCTTTGCCGACAGGAGAAGGACTCACCTCACTCCCGATGGGATATGTCTTTCCTCAGAGCGGTCTTGCCTCTTTCATGACCAACTGGGATCGCGTAGGCAGCAACGCCATGTTCAGCTTCCGCAGCAGTCCTTACGGCAGCACGTCACACGCCATAGCCAACCAAAATGCGTTCAACACCTTTTTCGGAGGAAACTCGCTCTTCTACAGCAGTGGTCATCACATCGCCTTTGTAGACAAGCATAGTATGCTTTGCCACCGTTCCACCCGCGCTCACAACACAATCCTCGTGAATGGTATGGGGCAGCGTATCGGTACAGAGGGTTATGGCTGGATTCCACGCTATTATGTAGGCGAGAAAATCGGCTATGTGCTCGGTGACGCTTCCAATGCGTACGGAAAAGAGGTTTCCCCCCTTTGGCTGGAACGTGGCAAAGAGGGCGGCATCGAATATACTCCCGCCAACGGCTGGGACGAGAATCATCTGAAAACTTTCAGACGACATACGGTTGCTTTAGGCAAATCGGGACTGATGTTTATCTACGACGAACTGGAAGCGGACAAGCCTGTCACTTGGGATTATCTGTTGCACACAGTCATCAAGCCGATGAGTGTTACCAAGAAAGATAAGTTCGTACACATACAGGCCACCAACAAGAACGGCGCTTCCGACGCTTACCTCTTTTCAAGCGGTGCATTGAAAACGGATACCACCAGTCAGTTCTTCGTTCCCGCCGTCAACTGGCTACGGGCGGATGCAAACGGTAAGTTCGCTCCTTACCCCAACCACTGGCACTTCAAGGCTACTTCCGAAAAGAAACAAATATATCGTTTCGCAACGGTCATCAACACACATGCGCTGAACAAGCCTGCCGCCGACCCGCAGATACTGCCCGACGGACGTATCAAGATAGGTAGCTGGATTATCAAAGTGAACATATCATCAGAAGGCACTCCGTCTTTCTTCATCCGTTCCACCCGAAAAGGGGAAGATGTGAACATTACTTATAAAGGCGGAGCTACCATCGTACGCGAAGACGGTTACGAAACGACTTTAGTAGACAAATTGCCTGAACTGGAAATCTAAAAACAACCTGAAAGATATGAAAACAAAAAGATACTTGGTACAAGGCTTCCTGTTGCTACTTTGCTCTCTGACAGCAATGGCGGGTTCTCCGTCTGAAGGAACACAACACCCGCAGGAACCGCAGAAACAAAACGGGAAACGCCCGCGCATACAGACATCGGCGAGCGAAAAAGAAATCGTATTCAAGCCCGTTACCGGACAAGGGCAAACAGTTGTGAACGATTCTCCTAAGAAAAAGGAAGCGAAAAGAGAGTCCCGGCAACCTAAGACTAAAGTCTCTCGGCAACGCAAAGTTTCCGAACGTTATATGGCACTCAAAACGAATATTGCCTACGATGCCATTGCTGTGCCGAACCTTGCATTCGAAATACAGTGCAGCAAACATATTTCCGTTGAACTGCCCGTCATGTTCAGTGGCTGGGATATCAGTAGCGAACACGCAGTCCGTACCTTCGCTATCCAGCCCGAAGGACGCTGGTGGTTGAAAAAAGCCGGAACAGGCCATTTCTTCGGAGTACACGCCCACATGGCATTCTTCAATGTGAAATGGGACGAGAACCGTTATCAGGATACCGGCCGCCCACTATTGGGAGCAGGTGTAAGTTATGGATATAAGCTTCCCTTATCCCGCCATTGGGGAGCGGAGTTTACCTTAGGCGCCGGATATGCCAATATGAAGTACAACACCTATTATAATATAGACAACGGAGCTCAAATAGAAACCCGAAGCCGTAACTATTGGGGAATTACCCGTCTCGGTTTGTCATTGTCTTATCACTTTTAAGCCAGTTCGATTATGAAAAGAAATACATATACCTCTATTATTCGTACGCTGGGTTGCCTGCTGTTATTGCCGGTATTTGCAAGTAGCTGTATTCATGAAGATCCGGAGCTGACGGCTGACGGAGAAATCGGAGTAGACCCTACCGCTGTCAATATCATGACCAACCTGATTTTGGAAACACCCTTCGACCCGATAGACATCAGCCGCAACACCCGTGCGGAAGAAGAAACTGAATTCCTGCATCGTTTCACGGTTTCTGCCTATGAGGGTACACAGAAAGTAGCGTCGCAAGTTATTTTCCAAAAGGTGCAGACAGGAGAAACCACCATCAGCATACCCGTCAGACTGAAGCTCCACGCCCGCAAGTATCAGATTGCCGTATGGGCGGACTATACAGGTAAAACAGGAGACACTTACCAACTCTTCTACAATGCGGAAGACAAAGGATTTATCATGCGAGCCACTCCTTATAAAGCCAACTCCAAGTATTATGACGCTTTTTACGGAAGCACTTCGTTGGATTTAAGCGCCTATCGTGACCAATGGAATGTCACCGTGCCGTCCGATGGCACGCTACAACCTGATAGCCACAGATGTCGAAAAGTTCCTACAGAAAGTGGACAAGAAAGAAATCACGGGAAAGAAGTTTACTATTACCGTGAAGTACAACTACTATCTGCCCACCGCATTCGATGCACTCACCGGAAAGTTGAAGCGTTCCCTGCAATATATGGAATATAACAAGACGGTTGAACTAGCAACACTACGAGGATTAGAGAACAAGGACGAGTTCACTATCGGATTCGACTATCTGCTCATCAATAACGAGAGCACAGCTTCTGTCCCGGTGACCATCGAGATAACCAATGAGAGCAAGAAAGTCGTGGCACGCTACCAAAATCTGAAAATACCCTATGAACGGAACAAGGAGACCAATATACGGGGACACTTTATGACCGCCAGTCCGGGTATTGATTTCGATCCTGACTTTGAGGACGAGGACATCATTATCGATGTTACTCCCATCACTCCAACCGAATAATAATTATAATACACTTTAATCATTACCATTATGAAAAAGAACTTTATTTATTTCGCAATCACGCTGCTCATGGGGCTGTTTGCCGCATGTAGCCAAGAAGAAGCTCCGGGAGCTTCAAGTAGCTCTAACAATTTAGTCAACATCTCGGCTGAATTACCCTCTGAATTTGCACAAACACGTGCTATCCCCGAAGTGACCGACCACTACCTGCGTTGTATCCTCGAAATCAGCGATGCAGATGGTAATCAGGTCTATCGGGAAGAAAAATTAGGAACCGAAGCCACTAACGGAAAGCTTTCTTTCACCTTTGCACTCGAAAACGCCGGGACTTATAATTATATGATGTGGGCGGACTTTATCCCCGCTGAGGGACAAAGCAAAGACCAAGTAACCGGACGCTACGCCGACAAGTTCTACAATACGGAAGACCTTACCAAAGTCACAATCAAAGATGCAAGCCTGCTCTACAATAGTGACGCTTGCGACGCTTTCTCCGGTCAAGGTTCTTTTGAAAAGAGCCAAGCTTCTTTAGAGAACCCGCTGAATGTCACCCTGACCCGCCCGTTCGCCAAACTGATTGTTTCGGACAAGAGCAAGGCAAACTTCGACAAATGCCAGACAGTAGCTGTCAGCCAGAAGATTCCAGCCGCTTTTAATGTTTCAACAGGCAAGGTTTCTACGGAGATGATTGACGCCATCATGTCAGCCACCGAACCAATCGGAACAGGCGAGACTACCGGTGAGACAACCGATTTGCAACTTTTCTCTTGTTATGTCTTCGCAGAAGACGATGTTTTAGGAGAAATAGCCCTGACTTTTGTAACAGAGGACGGCGGACGCACCGTTGCTATCCCCGCCAATGTGCCTGTCAAGAAGAATACACGTACACAAGTCAGAGGATATTTCATAGCGGAATCTTCTGCAAACACACAAATTGATACAGACTTCGGAGAATGGAATCCGGACATAGACGGTGGAGACCTCGAGCCTGTCGTACCGACAGTAAATCCGGAAATTGGTGATTTCTATTATAAAGACGGTACATATTCCGCAGAATTGAAAGAGGATGCAGAGAATCCGTGTGTCGGTATCGTATTCGCAACAACACCATTGGATGGAGATGTAGCATCTAACTACGGTAGCGAATATACGGCTATTAAAGGATATGTAGTCGCACTGGAAAGCGCACCGACTAATACACGTCTGGAATTTTGTGCTAAAGGTAGTGATATTGATTTCACAGGAATGGAGTTAAACAAAACTGGATATGAAAATACAAAGGCGTTTTTTGCAGATGAACGTTATACCAATAATACAGACAAATATCCCGTAATTGAGAAATACCTTGCTTTCAAAACAAATACGCCTACTCCTGAAAAGTCAAGCGGATGGTACATACCTTCCATCAATCAATTAAAAGAAATGACAATCGGATATTATGGTTTCGAAGAGACTGCTAAAAACGAGACATTTGTCAATGCCATAAACGCAATAGAAGGCGCTAACCTATTTGTTCATACCACAACATCGGCACGCTACTTACTTTCCAGCAGTGTCAGCAACAAATCCATCAGTCCTATCACACTTACTAATAATGTATTGGACGCTAATACCAAAATTCAGCCCATTTTCAACACAGCCCCCGACAAAGCCGGTGTACAAGGACAAATCCGTCCTATCCTCACCATTTTAGAATAAACAGTCAAAAGCGAACACAATAATCAAGTCAAGATAAGCAAGGCCCCCCAATGCCTTGCTTATCCTTTACTTCTTTTCATTCACTTTTTATCAAACCATCTTATGAAAACATACTTCCGCTTCCGGGACCTCTTTTACGTCCTTATCTGTTCAGGGATATTAGCTACCTCATGCAGCGATGATTCCCTCCCCATGACAGACAACAAAGAAATAGCCGACAGTACCGAATCTCCCGATGCATGGCACGACAAGATTCGCGAGAAGCCATACCCCAAAGCGGACAATGAAATATTCATTAACCCTGCCCCGTTCATCGTGCCCCAAGATATGATGACCGGAGAGCAGCTTCAATTTTCCCTCTCACAAAAAGAAGACTTTCCGGATGCGGAAACCATCGTGTCCGAACCAAAGCCGTGGTGTATGTTCAATCCACACCAAATAATGAACAGCGGTACCTGGTACTGGCGTTTCCGTTCCATCGTCTCCGGCACGCCACAGTCCTGGAGCGCTACCTACTCATTCGAGATAAAGGATGACACTCCTAAATTTGTAACACCGACTTTCGATACATTCTTTCTTAATATCCCCCACACCCATCCCCGTTTATACTGTTTTCTGGACAACTACTTGGAACAGGCACGCAAAAACGCCTCCAAGCACCGGGAATATAAGGCTCTGACCGGACGTGCCAATACCGCAGCAGGGATCGATTATACTACCGCCTATCCCAACCCGTTCGACTTTGAGAGCACCGAAGACATAAAGCTCCATGTAGATATGCTCTATCAAGCCTATCATCTGACGCAGAATACAAAGTATCTGGACAAGATGAAAGAGATTCTAAGATATATGCGACAAAAGCTTCCAAGTCTCACCGATAAAGAGCTATTCGCAACCAACTTCGGCTCCACCAACATTGCCATTATCTTTATCGAAATATACGACATCGCTTTCAACGAGCTTTCCGCAGAGGAGAAAAGAGATATTGAAGAGCTATTGATGAAGATTGCCCGCCACTATTATAAGATGTATCGGGGAATGCAGGAAAACCGCTTCTTCGATAACCACTTCTGGCAACACAATATGCGCATTCTCTTCCAGTCCGCACTCGTCCTGTTCGACAAAGACGCATATACGGAAGAATGTTCCGAAATGCTTGAATATTATTACGAGCTTTGGACAGCCCGCGCTCCGGACGCCGGATACAACCGTAGCGGGCTTTGGAAAAACGGTGTGGGATACTTCACCGCCAATGTGAAAACTCTTTTTTATATGCCGTCGCTGTTTTCCACACTGACAGGCAGTAATTTCCTTACTCATCCGTGGTATCGGAATGCCGGTCAGGCACTTGTATACGCCTGGCCTCCTCAATCCAAGAGCACCAGCTTCGGAGACGGCAACGAGAAAGCAAGTACCCCCGACCGGCAACGGGTAGCTTTCGCCGACTTCCTCGCACGGGAGACGGGGGACGCATACGCCTCTTGGTATGCCAAGCAATGCGACGAGACATTAGTCACAGACGTAGATATGCGTCTGTATCGTATGATCAGTCCGAAAATTTATTCGGGAGAGGAGTTGCCGTCTTATTCTCCCAAGTTACTATGGTATAAAGATGCAGGAGAGGTGGCCATCCACTCGGACTTACAGCATATAGACAATAACCTCTCACTCGCTTTCCGTTCGAGTACATTCGGGTCCAACAGCCATGCCGTTGCCGATCAGAACAGTTTCACCTTGCTCTATCGAGGTCATGACGTATTCCGAAACGGCGGCTATTACATCGGAGCCAACAACACTCCCTACAATCTGCTGTGGTATCGGCACACGCGCGGTCATAACAGCATTCTGGTGAATGGTATCGGACAACCTTATTCCTTGACGGGATACGGACAAGTACTGAGGGCCATAGGCGGAAATCACATCGCTTATTGTCTGGGAGACGCATCGAAAGCCTATAACGGTATCAGTGAAGAGAAGTCTTGGACCGATTTATTCGCAAGCGCAGGCATTGCTCAAACTCCGGAAAACGGTTTCGGTAAAACTCCGTTGAAAAAATACAAACGTCACATACTGGTACTTTATCCGCAGACCATGCTCATCTACGACGAACTGGAAGCAAACGAGCCTGTACAATGGGAATGGCTGTTGCATAGTCCCACCCCATTCTCTATAGACAACACCCGCAAAAGTTGGAAGACAGCAAATACGGAAAAAGGGTTCTATACTAAAGTTTCTCAATTCAGCGACATATCTTCCGATATTTCGCAAACCGACCAGACCATTATACCGATAACGGAAACGCCTGATCCCCAATATCCAACCTTATGGCATTTGACCGGTACTTTCGCGCAAAGCGAACGGAACCGTATATTGACCATTATCCAAATAGCTTCGAATACGGAACAGGTACCCGCAATTACCCGTCAGGGAGATACTTTCTACTGTGGCGACTGGGACATAACAGCTATCCTTAATCCGCAGGAACCGGCAGAATTGATTGTGACTAACCGTAACACTCCTACCGTATTCAGTTATTCTCCGGGTAACCCGACAATCGAAGGAAGCACTTATCTGCGTAGATACGCTTCTTCTTCGCTACTCTATGACGAAACGAACGGGAAATACGGTGTAACGGAACAAACTGACTATATACCGGCTTCCACCCGGATGGCGCAATAACAAATACCATGCAAACGAGCAGGATAAAGCAATATTTCGATACGATGTTTGGCTATTGAATGAAAGATGTTTATCTTTACCTTCGCATTTATCAGTAATCACATTGATTATCCAACGTTTATGAAGAACCGAAATATGCCCGCAAACATCCTGCTCAGCATTTGTCTCTTATGCTGTTTGTCTCTCTGCCAAGCGGCAGCCCATAATTCCAGTCGTATTCATTTCAAACGACTTTCGGTAAACGACGGAATGTCTCAAAGTACTGTTCTTGCCCTGACGCAAGACCATAATGGAAAAATCTGGGTAGGAACAATGGATGGGCTGAATTGGTATGACGGTTACCGATTCGCCCCCTTTCATAAGGATCTGAATGACAGTACCAGCCTCAGCAACAGTCATATATACTCTCTCTACACAGATGCGGACGGCACGGTATGGGTAGGAACTCTGACTGGATTATCGCGATACAATATCGTAGGAAACAACTTCACCAATTATACTTTACCCGAAGGAACGCCTGTACAGATTTTTGCCATTGAGGAACTCAAAGACAAGCAACAGCTTTTGCTTGGCACGAACAACGGACTGGCGGTCTTTGACAAGAAGACCGGACTGATGCAATTACATCCTCACCTGCAAGCAACAACCGTTTATTCCATCCGCAAAGCAAACGACGAGGTTCTGCTGGGTACTCACACCGGTATTTACCATTACCTGCCACAAGATAACTCCATAGTCCGGCTGCTTCCGGAACTGAAAAACGAAGTAATCTCCTCCATCGTCTACGATCCCAGAAAACGTGTCTACTGGATGGGCTCTTTTATAAACGGAGTATATTGCATGGACGACAAATTCCAGATAAAGAAACACTACCCATATACAGACAGACAACAAAAAGAGCCGTTAGGAACTGTACGCACTCTGGCGCAAGACGACAAGGGGAATCTGTGGATCGGAACCATCAACGGGTTGTTTATCCTTGAACCGGAAACCGAAGCAATGGAAAAATACACCTTCTCCCATGAAAACGGAAACTCGCTAGGCCACAACTCCGTACGTTCTCTTCTGAAAGACAATCAAGGCGGCATATGGGTAGGGACATTCTACGGAGGACTGAGCTACTATCATGCTATGGCACCGGCATTTGACACCATGACTTATTCCGCCTATAAAAATTCACTTAGTGACAATACGGTCAGTTGCATTGTAGAAGATCCCTTTACAGGAAACCTATGGATCGGAACCAACGATGGCGGACTAAATGAATATAACCGCCGCACCAACCATTTCTCCGTCTTCCGGGCCAACCGCAAGGATGCACACGCATTGCAGTCGGACAATATCAAATGTGTACTTCCCGACGACGATGGCGTTTATATAGGGAGTCATGGAGGAGGGTTAAGCTATCTGTCCACCCGCACCCGACAAATAAAGAATTACACATTTCCGGGAGCTGTCTCGTTCAACAACAGTTGCTATTCGCTGCTCGACGGACAAGACGGAACTATCTGGGTAGGCGCCATCATCGGATTGTATCAATTCAACAAAAAGACCGGTTCTCTCTCTTTACACCCGCTAGCGCAAAAACATCCGCGCTTAAACAATATGCTCATTTCCGTTCTCTATCGCGACAGCAAGGAGCGGATATGGATTGGCACTGAAGAAAGCCTGTTTGTATATGCCGACGGCAAATTGGAGGAATGGAAAGATGAGACCTCCCGGTTTCCGGCACTGGTACAGGCATTTTGTATCCATGAGGATAGCAATCACCATATCTGGATCGGTTCTTCGGTAGGCCTGTACAAGTCTGACAATACTACTCCCCGACCGCTCACCCGTTATTCCACCTACGACGGACTACCCAACAATTTTATCTATGGTATTCTGGAAGACGGACGGGGACGGCTTTGGATCACTACCAATCACGGACTATCCTGCTTTGACCCGTCGGAACAAACTTTCCTCAATTATAGCGTCAAGGACGGACTCAGCCACAACCAGTTCAATACATACGGAGCGTGCCAGACCAAAGACGGTATTATTTATTTGGGAAGTCTGAAAGGTATCACTTATTTCAACCCCTATCAGTTTGTCGATAACCCCTATTCTCCGAACGCCGTCATTACCGGAGCGACCATCCAGAACCAGCCGGTAACGAATATCAGGGACGGTGTATCCAAATACTTCCAGGCTAGCAACGGAAAACTGCTGGGGATGTCTTTCCCCGCCAACCGGAAGACGTTCAGTATCCGCTTTTCCGTTATCAATTATCTTTCCGGAAGACGTAATCTCTTCGCCTACCAATTGGAAGGATTTGATGATAACTGGATTTCTTCCGCTCAGGCTATCTCGCAACGAGGTGTCACTTACTCCAATCTTCCACCGGGAAAATACACATTCAGAGTAAAGGCGTGCAACAATAACGGACGATGGAGCCTCACTCCTACCGAGTTTTTCGTTCATATCACTCCCATGTGGTATCAGACGTGGTGGGCAAAGACACTCTACGTCCTACTCACTTTGGGCGGAATCGCTTTCATACTCTACTTCTTTATCGCACGCGCCAAAATGAAAATGCAAGT
>OJRP01000895.1_pt1 | contig 18130 bp, 9 predicted proteins | sample 1599201 | NCBI WGS metagenome assembly OJRP01 (sample SAMN03922534, study PRJEB24848) | human gut metagenome | isolation source: stool sample | host: Homo sapiens | place: Germany | collected 2010-05
GTTGACCCGGATAAAAAAAGTTGGTAAAATAAATATATTTAAATTAATAATAAACAAATCGGCTGCTGAGCGGCTGTATATCGGACAGAGGTGTTTTTGTGTATAAAACTATTATTGTTGAGGATGACCTTATGGTCTGCTCCATCCTCGAAAAGCAGCTCGGTAAATTTACCCAGCTCAAGCTCGAGGGAGACTTTCGCCGATGCGGCGATGCGCTTGAGTATCTGCGGCAGAAGCCCGACGGTGCGGATCTTGTGGTGCTCGACTATTTCATGCCCGGCATGAACGGCATCGAGTTTCTTGCCGAGCTGCGGAAATTTAATATTGACATTCAGGTGATCATGATAACCTCGGCCGACGATTATCAGGTCATCCGTTCTGCCATGTGCTACGGAATATGCGACTACATATTAAAGCCGTTTAACTCCGCGCGCCTTGAAAAGGCGATAGCGCGCTTTGACACGGTAATGAAGCTTGTAAAAACCACCCATGTCTGGACGCAGGATAAGGTGGATATTCTGCTCTGCCCACACAGAAATTACAACACCGATCAGCAGACTGTAGCCGGCGTGCCGAATCCGGGTAAGATAAACAAAACAACGCTCGAAACCGTGCGCGGCTTCATGCGCGCAAGGGTCGGCATAAAAATGCCGCTTACCGAGATAAGCGACGGGCTTGGCCTGTCAACGGTCACTTCGCGCAGATATCTTAAATACATGCACTCTCTCGGAGAGGTTGACATAACACTTGACTGCAAGACCGGCGGACGCCCGTCGGAGATATTTGAGTATAAGGAGACGGCAAATGGCTGAGCTTAGATTTGCATATGCCGCTCGCGGATATGACTATGCCGGCGCGATCGAGCGCGTAGCCGGAGACGAGGAGCTTCTGCACAGCCTGCTTGATATGTTTGCCGCCGACGAGAGCTTTTTAAAGCTCATGTCCGCGCTGGATGCGCACGATGCACTTGAGGGCTTTCACGCCGCGCATTCGCTAAAGGGCAGCTCCGGCATGCTCGGCATGACCGGCCTGTATGAGGCGATGAAGCTCATAACCGAGCCGCTGCGCAGCGGCGATGCGGAAAAAGCGCTGCAATACCGCGCCGAGGTCGAGCGCGAGTATGCAGCAGCTGTGGGCATGATAGAATGCCTGTAATGCTTATCGGTGCGGCGGCGTTTTTGCTTATGCTGCTGGGCGATGTAAACGATGCTGTGTGGCACAAAGGAGCGCTTCGCCTGTTCTTTCCCATTGGATTTGTGCTGCTTGCGGCAGCAACTGCGCTGAGGCTTGATTATTCAGGCATTGATGCCGCGTGGTGCGCCGTTTCGGGCGCGTTCCTGCTCGTGCTTTTGTATGTGCTGTTCGGCTCGTTTTCGGTGAAGGACGCATATGTGCGTCAGGATAGCGGACGCCGGGTGTATGACAAGGGCTTTTACGCTTTGTGCCGCCATCCGGGAGTGTTGTTCCTTGCGGGACTTTATGCTTCGCTGCACTATGCTTTCGCCCTTCCGTGGCCGGATGCCGCGCTGTACAGTGCGCTCAACCTTCTGCTTGCGTCGGCAGAGGATAAGTGGTTTTTCCCACGCTCCATCGGCGGATACGATGAGTATAAAAAACGCGTTCCGTTTCTCATACCCACATCCGCCGGAATAAAAGAGATCTTTAAAAAATAGTTTTTTGGATGAAGATATGACATTTCAACAGAAACTGCGGAAGTTCAGCAAGCAGCAGCTATGGAACGAATACTGCGGCTACCTGGAGCTTAATATAAAAGAATATATGTACATCCAGCGCAGGCTCATGCAGGAGCAGATTAACTCGTGGTGCGCATCCGACCTCGGCCGGCACATATACAAAAATTCCGCGCCCGAGAGCATAGAAGAGTTTCTGCACAGCATGCCGCTGACAGGCTATGCCGATTATGCCGATGTGCTGTTTCGCCGCGATCCGGACACGCTGCCCGAAGCGCCGGTAATATGGATAGAAACCACCTGGGAGGGCGGACTGCGCCCGATAAAAATTGCGCCGTATACGCGCAGCATGCTTGATTCCTATAAGCACAATATCATGGCCATGGCGATGCTCGTATCCGGCCACGGAAAGGCCGACTTCAACATTCGCCCGGGGCATAGATTTCTTTACGGCGGCGCGCCGCTTCCGTATGAAACGGGGCTTATACCGAGTCTTATGAACGAGGAAATGCGCTTTGAGTGGCTGCCCGACAGCGACGAGTATTCCGACCTCAGCTTCAGCCAGCGCATGAAAAAAGGCTTCAAAATGGCCTTTAACGGCGGCATTGACTATTTCTTCGCCATGGGCAGCGTTGCAAACTACATAACCGAAAATTTTGACAAACAGATATCCTCGGGCGGCGGTGGGGGAGTGCAGATATCCCCGGTCATTGCCGCGCGATACATAAAGGCAAAATACAATTGCCGCAAAGAGCACAGAAAGATCAGGCCTTCCGATCTTTTTAAGATCACGGGCTTTGCCTGCACGGGAACGGACGGTAAATGCTATAAGGATAAGCTTGCCGCCGCGTGGGGCGTAACGCCTGTTGAGGTCGCGGCAGGCACGGAGTCGACCTGCGTCGGCTGCGACACATGGGAGCAGCGCGGCATGGTGCTGTTTCCCGATTCCTGCTTTTATGAGTTCATTCCCGAAAGCGAGATGCTCCGAAATCTTTCAGACCCTGCGTATACGCCGCTGACCTGCCTTATGGACGAGGTCTGCCCCGGCGCAAAGTACGAGATAGTAATAAGCGTCCTGCACGGAGGCGCATTCATGCGCTATCGCATCGACGATGTTTACAGATGCACGGAGGTTGATAAAGCGACTGGCGTGCCGCGCTTTACCTATGTTGACCGCATACCCACGGTCATAGATATAGCCGGCTTTACGCGCATAACCGAAAACTCCATATCCGAGGTCATACGCATGTCCAAGCTCGGCATAGGCGACTGGATAGCGGCAAAGGAGTACGATGAGGACAACACGCCGTTTCTGCACATTTACCTTGAGGTAACGCCGGAGGCAAGGGCAAACGACGTTGTCACAAAGCAGGTGCTCACCGAGCATCTTTCGGTCTATTTCAGGTATTTTGACAGCGACTATAAGGATCTGAAAAAGCTCCTTAATATCGAGCCGCTTCAGATAAGCATACTGCCATATAAAACTATCGAAAGCTTTGAGCAAAAGCAGGGAACAAGGATAAGCCGAATCAACCCCGATCCGCTGTGGCTCAAGGCCATGCTCGGCGGAATAAAGCCAAAGCAGCATACGGAGGCGGATATATGAATGTATCATACATATACATAAATATTGCGGCGTTTTTGTGCTTTGCGCTGATGTTCGTTGCCTTCTGTGCGGCAGAGCGCAGCCGCGAAATGCGCGCATGGCTCGTGCTGCTGGGCGACCTCGTGCTGTGGACGGGCGGAACGGTGTTCATGCGCCTTCACGTTTTCCCGAGCTACGAGTTCTGGTATTATGTTTCGCTGCTCGCGCTGTTTTCCATCGCCTTTCTGGTGTATAACTACGTTTATCAGTTCGCTAACGTAAAAAACGGGCTTGAGCGCCTTGTGTGGTTTGCCGGCACGGTCATAATCCTCATCGTTTCGGCAACCGGCTTCTTCCTTGCACCGCCGACGGTGTCGGTTGACGGCAGCGGCATGGCCGTGTTTACCTACGCAATGGACTGGAAGATCGGTATTCCGACGGTGTTTTTCATGCTCATCGTCGGCTCTATAATAAAGCTTTTTAGAAAAATACTTGACACTAAGGGCAAAAAAGCGCCCGGTGTCAGCGAGCTTATCATAGGCTGCTTCCTGATGGCGATCGGCAACATCGTGCAGATACTTCCGGGCAACACCTTCCCGTGGGACACTCTGTTCGGCCTTGCCTTTGCGGTGCTGTTTATCCGCTCGCTGTATAAGCGCAGAATGTTTAATACAACGCCGGTCATTTCAAGCAGCATACTCATGCTCGTTTCGGCTGCGATGTGCGTCGGCGTTGCCGCACTGTTTTTCGAGAAAACGGTTGAGCTGTTCAGAAAAATCGGCGGCCATCTCGGAAATCCCGGGATCGAAGCGTTTCTGTTCCTGGCGATCATACTGTTTGTCGCCATATCCGCATTCCGCAAGCTGCTCACGTCTATCTTCTCGGATGAAGAGCGGCAGGGCAGCCGCATAAAGCAGTACAGCGACAGTATTTCCAAAACGCTGGATATCGACAGCATTCTGCGCCAGACTGTCAAGGTCATAAAAAATGAGATACATGTAGATCAGCTTTACATATGCCTTCTGCAAAACGGAAAATATGTTCCGATGTGCAGCGCGATGCCGCTAAAGCCTGCGGCGTTTACGATTGCCGCAGATCATCCGTGCGTAAAATACTTTGAAGGCGACGGTTCAGGTAAAAATCATATAGTAATAAAGGAATTTGAAACCGATCCGCTGTATAAATCAGTGTGGGGCAGCGAGCGCGAGCTTTTTGCAAGCTACGGCATATCCTGCATATGCGCACTCAAGGACGGCGGCAGCGTTGTCGGACTTCTGCTGCTTGCGGATAAGGAAAAGGGAGTGGGCTACACCTATTCCGATTTCTCGTTTTTGAGCACGGTTTCCGCAATAGCGTCTATCGCCATCAAAAATGCGGCTTTGTATAAGCAGGTGGCCGAGCGAGAGCATCTTTTCTCAAGCATGACGGCGTTTATCCCTAATGTCATTTTAATAAAGCCCAAGGGTGAGAGCAGATATTGCTTTGTCAGTGCAAACACAGAAAAGGTGCTCGGGCTCCCGGCAAGCTATTTTACCGGGCGCTCCGCTGTCCGTACACTCAGAGAAAACGTTGATGTAGAGACCGCGGATGAGGTAATAAAGGCGCTTTCAGAATCCGACGGCAGCGGCGGATATACGGTCGACATTCCTTTCAAAACCGGCGACGGCAGGGATATCACACTCCGATGTGCGTTTTCTCCGATCGTAACGGGCGGTGTGAAATCGCACTATGTCTGTGTTGCAACGGATATAACAAGCGATATCGACGCTCAGCTTCTTCTGCGCAATTCCGTTGAGCTTGCGCAGGACTCCAGCCGCGCAAAGGGCGAGTTTTTGTCGCACATGTCGCACGAGATACGCACACCCATGAACTCCATAGCCGGGCTTACATATCTTGCACGCGAGATGGTCGGCGAGGGCCGCGATGACGAGCTGCGCGATTATCTTAATCAGATCGACCAGTCGTCACAGTATCTGCTCAGCCTGCTGAACAATATCATGGACATGAGCAAGATCGAAAGCAGCAAGTACGAGATAAACGCAAAGCCGTTTAATATCTCCTCGGTACTCGACGAGGTCTATTCCGTGTTCAGCGCAACTATGAGCACAAAAGGCATAAAGCTTACTATAAATTCTGACGCAGTAACAAGTCCTGATGTTATCGGCGACGAGATATCGCTTCGGAAGATACTCAACAACCTTTTGTCCAACGCAAACAAGTTTACAAGATCCGGCGGCAGCGTAACGATTTTCGCCTCGCAGAAGCAGATGAATGAAAAATCATCTATCCTACATCTGGAGGTCGCCGATACCGGAGTCGGCATAAGCGAGGAGTTTATCGGCCATCTGTTCGAGCCGTATACGCAGGAAATGAGCGAAAACGGCGGCAGAGCGGCCGGAAGCGGCCTCGGAATGGCAATATGCAAGAGCATGATCGACCTCCAGGGCGGCAGCATATCCGTTCGCAGCAAACTCGGCGAGGGCACGACGTTTTATGTCGATATCCCGTATTCGCTCGGCAAAGCCGCAGTCAAGAAAACCGAGGAGCTTGACTGCTCCGCGATAAGCGGGCGCAGGATAATGGTCGTTGACGATGTTGCCATCAACACAACTATCACTTGCCGCTTGCTCGAAAGGCACGGAGCCGTCGTCGATTGTGCCGAAAACGGCAGGGAAGCGACAGAGCTTTTCGCCTCAAAGCCAGATTATTATTACGACTGCATCCTCATGGATATCCAGATGCCGGAGATGAACGGCATAGAGGCGGTCTCGCGCATCCGTGCCTCCGGCAAGCGATACGGGCCGACGGTGCCGGTGCTCGCGATGACGGCCGATGCGTTCATAAACGAGCAGGGCGGAGCTTTGAGCGATTTCTCGGGCTATATCATAAAGCCCGTAAAGCCGGATGAGCTTTACGCAAAGCTTGCCGGCATATTTGAAAACCAGCGAGGTATCCATGCTTAAAACACTATTCAAAAAAGGGCAGACTGCTGTCGAAGCGGTCTGGAACAGCAAGTATTATCTGCCGTTTCTGCTGCTGACGGAATTTGTCGCAGTGTTCTGCGATGCGGCGTTTGAATGCATGTGTTTTTATGTGTTCCTGTGTGTCGTATTCATGATATTCTCAGATGATCTTTTGTCCATCATGCCGACCGTCATGTTCACGCTTCTGACTGCCGTGTCGTACTATAAGGACTTTTCCGTTCTGACGCAGTACATGTGGTACGCGATAGTGCCGTTTGCCCTCGCACTTTTGTTTAACCTTATCTATTACCGCCGAAAAATCGTTTTCGGCAAGCTCACCTATCCTTATATTGCGGTTTCGGCGGCGCTTATCATAGGAGGTGTCGGAGTAATATCCGCAGATGATTACTTTGAGCCTATTGGGCTTTACTACACTCTCGGTCTCGGCCTCGGTCAGTTTGTACTCTATCTGATCTCTCGTTCGCGGCTCGAGAACGAGCGCGGCTACGACCGCGTCGAGCGTGTTGCCCGAATCCTGTACACCGGAGGACTTTTGTTCGTTGTCGTGGTCCTTGGATTTTATATTCAGAACCTGGATAAATTTATAGAGAAAGGCGGCGTGCTGTTTTTCAAGCAGCGCAACTTTGTCACAAGCGTTTTCCTCATGGTCATACCCATGATCTGCATCCTTGTCCGCCGCAGCAACCTGTATCTTATCGGCACGGTGCTTATGTACATTGCAATGATAATGACCGGCTCGCGCAGCGGACTTCTGTTCGGCTCGTTTTTGCTTCTGGTGTGTCTTGCATACATTTATATGAAGAACAAAAAGTACCGCCGATTTTACAATTGGCTTTTCGGTGTGTCTATTGTAGTGATTGCCGTGCTTGCGATCACATTTTTGCCGCAGCTTTACGCCGCGCGTATTGAAAATGCGGCGGTCGGAGACAAAACGCGCCTTGAGTTCATAAAGCTCGGCGTTGAAAATTTCCTGTCGCATCCCATATTCGGCATCGGCATAGCCAACATGAAGGATGTCGGTATATTTAAGGCATACGTTCCCGGAAGTCTTATGTTCTATCATAATGCCGTTATCCAGGTCATAAGCTCGATGGGACTCGTAGGCGTTGCGGCCTATGGATGGATGCTGTTTTCACGGCTCAAAATGCTGTGGATAGGGCGAAAACGCAAGCGCATTGCCGTTTTTGCGCTGTCTTACATAGGCATAGGCTTAATGAGTATGACGAACCCCGGCATATTCTGCCCGTTCCCGGAGGCGGGACTTTTGACGCTTATGTTTGCAATTGTAGAAAAAGAGGAAGAAAAATATAAAATGGAGGAAGAAAAATGAAAAGAGCACTCAGCATCGTGCTGGTACTCGTGCTGCTCGTCTCAATAGCGCCAATGTCGGTGTTTGCGGCGGATAACGGCTACGATACCATCACAGGCACCGTCATGTTCAACGCGGGACATGATGACATGGAGACGGATCACCCGTGTCCGTTTACCTACAGTGACGGTTACTTTACCGAAACTGCGTATAAGTACAGGCAGGATCTCGCCGCGGTTACCATGGCGATGTGCCTTGCCGCCGGAAACGTCGCCGACCCCGAGCGATACAGGGAAGGCCCGGCAAATCTTGAGGATTTCTTCAGGCAGATCGGCTTTGAGGACTTCGAGGCGAATGCCGACTTCACGAATCGTCCGGGACGCAACACCTTCGGCGTTGGTATCGCAAACAAAGAGATCCGCGTAAACGGCGAGAAGTACACCGTCATTGCCGTCGGCCTGCGCGGCTGCGGCTACTACGCCGAGTGGGCAGGGGATCTGAATGTCGGCCTTGAAGGCGAGCACACCGGCTTTGCCATCTGCCGCGAAAAGGCGCTTGCCTTTATACAGACTTACCTTGCCAAGCACAGCGAGATCGCCGGCAAAATTAAGATCTGGTGCACAGGCTACAGCCGCGGAGCTGCAGGCGCAAATCTGCTCGGCGGTCTGCTTGACGACATGTATCTCTCCGGCGCTTCCGTCGGCAAAAACGTGACCCTCTCTCCGAAGGATATGTACATCTACACCTTTGAGGCACCCATGGGAGCCGATGCATCCAAAGTCAGCGGCAGAATATACGAAAACATCCACAACGTCATTAACTACAACGACCTCGTCGTCCGCGTAGCGCCCGACTGCATGGGCTTTGCGCGCTACGGAGTTGACCACGTTATGCCGTCGGCAAAGCTCGACTCGAACTACGCGCAGCTCAAGGATAGCATGCTCAAGGTGTTCTCGACCTTTGAAAACGCCGGAAAATACCGCATTGACGACTTCAAATACGTCACCGTTACCCCCGGCGCAACTGCCGATAAGATCATTTCGAGCATCCGCGGAGATGTGATGACTCAGGGCGAGTTCCTCGATAAATTCGTCGAGAAGCTCTTCACCAAGGTGTTCACCACCCGTGCCGAGGTCTATGCCGCGCAGGACGATATTCAGGAGCTTGTCCTGCCGCTGATCGGCACCTATCCCGACCAGTGGGAGACCGTCAAGCAGAGCCTTGCCGTCAATGCAAAGGAGAACATGGCAAAGCTCATATCCTCGCTGATGAAGGGCGAGGACAGCGCCGTGACCGTCGTTGCGGATATCCTGCTTGACACCATGCGCGAGGCCGGCATCACCGAGTATAACGCCCAGCAGGTCAAGGAGATGGTGCGGCCGCTGGTCAAGATGCTCATGAAGCTCGTCTCGGCCTGCCCGGACGAGACCGCCACGCTTCTTTACAACATCGTCGGCATCATGAGCGCGCACTACGGCGAGCTGGGCATGTCCTGGATGCTGAGCATCCCGTCAGACTACATGACCTCGAAGCAGTCGGGTGACATTTACGAGCCGCTGCCGTTCACCGACGTCGCCGACGATGCGTGGTACCGCCCCGAGCTTGTCTACGCCTACGAAAACGGCCTTGTCAACGGCACGACGGCAAACACCTTCTCGCCGAACGCCATCGTAACGCGCGCGCAGGTCGTAACGGTGCTCTACCGCATGGCAGGATCGCCCTCGGTCAGCGGCATGAAATGCCCATTTGCCGACAACACCGCCGCATGGAGCCGCGACGCGATCACATGGGCATATAACGCCGGCGTCGCCAACGGCTTCACCGACTCTCGCTTTGCAGGCTCTGCTACCGTAACTCGCGAGCAGCTCGCGGCGTTCCTGTTCCGCTATGCCGACAAGGTCATATCCGGCGGCACGCTCAAAGCGCCCCTGTCATATGCCGACAGCTTCCGCGACGCCTCCTCCGTCAGCGCATATGCAGTCCCGGCCATGCGCTGGGCGAATGTAAACGGCATCATAAACGGCCGCACCGGCGGTATCCTCGACCCGACCGGCAGCGCAACTCGCGCGGAATTCACCTGCATGATCTCCCGGTTCTCAATGGCGAATTGACGCACCTACGGATACGCATATTTCCGCCATCCCGACCGGAAACTGCATAAAAAACCATAGCTGCCTCGCACTGCATAAGTGCGAGGCAGCTTTTTTTGCACCGCACCCCATTGGCTCCCATGTCAAGGGGAGCAGTCGGTTTTGCCGACGAGGGGTTGAATTCAAACCTATTAACTATCAGCTATTAGCTCTCCGCTGCGACAACCGGTCGCTCGTAGGGAACGGATTCATCCGTTCCGCCTGCCACGGTTTTGCCGGTACTTAAATCTATCGCTCGTAGGGAACGGATTCATCCGTTCCGCTTGCTACGGTTTAGTCGGCAGTTCCCGGTCGGGCTGACGCAAATTATGTATCGGCACAATGTAAATACGCCACTAAGATCCCACCGAGGCATCCGCTGCGCGTCTTGCCCCACCTCCCCTTGGCAGGGGAGGCGAAAAGAACCACACCTTATCGCCGCTCACCGCATTGGCTCACCTGTCAAGGGGAGCAGTCGGCTTTGCCGACGAGGGGTTGAATTAAAAAATCCGCAACCAAAATTACACAACGACGCCAAAAACCGCCAAAAACCGACACCTGTCCGAACAATGTAATGATACGGGATGTAAAATTTCGCTTAAAAAACATATTTACTATTGATTTTTTTGCTAACTTTTAGTAGAAAAAAACCACGCAATAGTATGCGTTCGCGGCAGGCGATACAATATGTGGTGCTCTGCCGCAGGCGGTGGATTTTTTTAATTAAAAGGAGGAAAACTAATGAATGTAAGAAAACGCGGACTTGCGCTTCTCATGTGCATCTGCATGATCTTCACGCTCCTGCCGTTCTCGGCATTTGCGGACGGAACATCAGAGCCCGACGTTGTCTACGGAACGTATGACGAAAACGGCACCACATGGACGCAGAAAACCGGCTTGACCGCAGTCGGCGAACCCTACACAAACAGTGCTACGGGCGCCAATGTGAAATACAGCAAGACGGCAACTCCGGTCGAGGGTCAAAAGGATACGTACAAAATCACCCTCAAGATCGAATCCAAGACATCATCGACTGCACCCGGCGCATCCGCCGTAGTGCTCGTGATTGACAAATCGTACTCAATGAATTGCTGTGCTACTTGCAACAATGATACATACTATGGCAATTTTAACTATCTTCATTCCAAAAAATGCTCAAAGGGTAACGGTACGAAATGGGATACCGTTAAATATAACGACACTCGCTTAAAGGCAGCGAAGGATGCGGCAATTGAGTTTGCAACGAGCTATGGCGCTACCGGTACCGGACGCTATATTTCAATAGTCACGTTTTGCGAGATAGCTAACCGTGTGAAGCTGGATAAAAACACATACTGGCTGGACGTATCAGATTCTAGCAATCTTGCAAAGGTTACTAAGGCGATTAATGGCATTGAACTTAATTCTGCGACGAATCTTTCCGATGGTTTAAATAAAGCAAATGAAAACTTTAAGGATAATACCGTTAAAAACATAAATAGCAAATACACCGTCCTTCTTACCGACGGTGAACCCAATGAGCCCGGCGGAGGTTCACAACCTGCAACAGCGGCAGTTAACAGTGCTACCAACTTGAAGAAAGCATGCAAACTTTACACTGTATGTGTCGGTGCAGAGAACACTAAGTTCAATGGAACAACTGTTGGTGCATTCCTTAAGGACAGCATTGCAAGCACAGGCTCGGAGAAATATGCATATAACACCAGCAGCCGAGATGAGCTTATAAAAGCATTTGAGGATATCTTCAAATCCATCGAGCAGGGTCTTAGCTCCGGCTTTACCGTGACCGACCCGATGGGTAAGTACATCCAGCTTGATGAGTCGTCAATCAAGGATGCAACTGCAAATGTGAGTGATAACACCATCACTTGGACACCAAAGGCAGGAACCCCCACGACGAACCCCGATGGCTCCAAGACCTATACCTACACGCTTACATACAAGGTGATGCTCGGCGAGGTACCTGATGACGGCACATATCCCCTGAACAAGGATACCACCCTTGCATTCAAGGACGGCGACGCCGACAAGACCCTCCACTTCAATGTCCCCGGCGTACAGGGCACGGCTCCGAGATATAATGTCACCTATATGTTCGATGGCAATTACCCCGACAGTGTTGCAGTGCCCGCGAGCGAGCAGCACAAGGCCGGCGATACGGTCACAATGCCTGAAATTACCGCACCCGAGGGCTGGATATTCAACGGCTGGAAGTACAATGGCAACGCGGTTACCAGCGTTGAAATGCCAGCCGGAGATATTACCATAGTCGGCACGTTCACCGAGCAGAAGGCTTACACTGTCAAATATCTGCTTAATGGTACCGATATTTCGGTCAAAGACGCCGACACGGGAACAGAGAATGTCGGCGAGAGCGTTGAAGCAACTGCTCCCGATCTTGCTGGCTACACATTCGCCGGAACTGATGCCGAAAAAAACCAGACCATTACCGTTGTGTCGGATGCATCAGCAAATGTGATCACGTTCTACTACTATAAAAACGTAACCGTAACTGCAAATGACGATACCAAGGTATACGGAGACAACAATCCTGCGGCATTCGGCGCAACTGTAACCGGCACGCGCGACAATGAGACTGTTGTTTACACAGTCGGCAGACAAGCCGGTGAAGATGTCGGCAATTATGCAATTACTCCGACAGGCAATGAAATTCAGGGATACTATAAAGTCGAATATAAAAACGGCAGTTTCACAATAATCGCTCGCCCTGTTACCCTCACCGGCGAGAGCGACACCCGTACTTACACCGGCCAGGAAATCGAGCTTACCGACATTAAACAGAGCGGTCTGCTCGACGGTCACGAACTCTCCGGCGTGAGCTACAGCGCCAAGGGCACGGACCCCGGCGAATATAACGGTGTCTTTACCGGCAATGTGGTTATTAAGGACGCACAGGACAATGACGTAACCGCAAACTACAGCGTCACCAAGACCCCCGGCAAGCTTACTATCAACCCGGCATATCAGATTACTTATCAGTATAGCAACACACCGGAAAATGCACCCGCATGCCCCGTTGATGATACTTACTATGCTGACGGCACTACAGTAAGCCCACTCAAAAATCCCGGCACTCTTGAAGGCTACATTTTCTCCGGCTGGAAGATCAACGGCGAAGGCGATGCAGTCAATAGCGTCACTTTTGATGACGCGAACATAACGCTCATTGGCGAGTGGAAGCCTGTTGAAGGTCTGACTTGCACCATCAATTACTGGTGGATGGGCGATAGCGAGAAACCGATGAAGACCAAAACGGTTGACAACCTTACTTTTGGACAGCCCTACTCGGCTTCCCCCGAAACCTTTGATGGCTACACAGTAGAGAATGGTAATGAGCAGACAATAACTATAAAAACGACCGGCAACGTTATCAACTTCTACTACTACAAGAATGTTGTTCTCACTGCGAACAGCGACAGAGCTACTTACGATGGCAATACTCATCAGGTCAAGACCTTTAAGGCAATTGTAGCCGCAGACCGTAATGCAGATATAGCTGCTCAGCTTGGCAACTACATCTCCGCTCTCGGCGAAGGCAAGAATGCTGATGAATACGACGTTCTTTTCTATAGAGGTAAAGAAGTAATTCCTGTCACTGACCTTATTGGCCGTCCCCTTGCAGATATTTACTATGTAACTGATGCAAATACCGGCACCCTGACCATCACTCCGCGCTCCGTTACTATCACCTCCGGCAGTGCAAGCAAGACCTATGACGGCACTCCGCTTACAAACGATGAGATCACGATAACCGGCGACGGATTTGTTGATGGCGAAGCAACAGCCATAGCAACCGGCAGCCAGACCGATGTCGGCCACTCGGATAATACGATTGAGATAATAAAGAAAGACGGCTTTGACGCAAATAACTACGCTATTGAACTCAAAGAGGGCACCCTTACTGTTGAGAAGCGCCCCTATCGTCCGAATCCGCCGATAACCGACAAGATCACGGTCGAGATCACCGGCAACAGCGACAGCGTCGTGTATGACGGCACCGAGCACAGCGTCAAGGATTACACCGTGAAGATCAGCGACTCGCGCTACACCGAGAAGGACTTCACCTTCAGCGGCAAGGCACTCGCAAGCGGCGTCAATGCCGGAACCTACGAGATGGGTCTCAAGGCCGATCAGTTCAAGAACACCAACGCGCGCTTTACGAACGTTGAGTTCATCATCAAGGCAGACGGCGTTCTGACGATCACGCAGCGTCCTCTGACCATCACCGCCGGCAGCGCCGAGGGCATAGCCCCCGTTACCTGCGATAAGTACACAGTCGAAGGTCTCGCAACCGGCGACAAGGTCGATTCCGTCAAGATCACCGGCATCCAGAGCGAGCCGGGCGAATCCCCGAACGTAGCGTCCGACGCGGTCATCAAGAACGCAAAGGGCGAGGACGTCACCGCAAACTACAAGATCACCTATGTAAACGGTGTTCTCAAGGCCATCGAGGTCCTCAATAAGGAGATCCACTTCAACTACGTCATCGGCTACACCGACGGCACCATCCGCCCGAATAACGACATCAGCCGCGCAGAGGTCGCAACGATCTTCTTCCGCCTGCTGACCGACGAGGCACGCGAGCAGTACACAACGACCGCAGGCAACTTCACCGACGTTAAGGCCGGCATGTGGTGCAACCGCGCGATAGCAACGCTTACGAACATGGGCATCATCAAGGGCTACACCGACGGCAGCTTCCAGCCGAACAAGAGCATCACCCGTGCAGAGCTTGCGACGATCATCGCGCGCTTTGCAAAGCTTGATGTGAACACCAAGACCTTCAGCGACATCAACGGCCACTGGGCACAGAAGAACATCGAGCTTGCCGCAGGCAACGGCTGGATAAACGGCTATGAAGACGGCACCTTCCGTCCGAACAACAACATCACCCGTGCAGAGACCTTCGCAATGATAAACCGCGTCCTCGATCGCCAGACCGAGAGCGTATCCGACCTCCTGCCGACGTCCGAGATGAACATGTGGAGCGATAACCTGAACGAAAACGCATGGTACTACAAGGACGTACAGGAAGCGACGAACTATCATAAGTGCGACCGCGTGGGCGACAGCGTCTACGAGAAGTGGACCGAGAAGGTTCCCGACATCGACTGGGCGTCTTACCAGATCTGATCGCAAATCCAAAACCTATCACAAGGCAGCTTGTCTGCCTTGTGATTTTTTTATGTGCGTGGTATAATAAAATAATAATGCTATGCGGAGGCTGCCCGATTTGGATAAATTCGTTTTGAAATCTTCATATTCGCCGATGGGCGATCAGCCGGAGGCCATAGAGACGCTCGTGCGCGGCATCGAAAACAGACTCGATGAGCAGGTTTTGCTCGGCGTGACCGGCTCGGGCAAGACCTTCACCATGGCGAGCGTTATCGAAAAGCTCAATCGCCCGACGCTCGTTCTGGCGCACAATAAGACCCTTGCGGCGCAGCTGTGCTCGGAGTTTCGCGAGTTTTTCCCGGATAACGCCGTGGAGTATTTCGTCTCGTACTATGACTATTATCAGCCCGAGGCGTATATTCCGCACACGGATACCTTCATTGAAAAGGACAGCGCAATAAACGACGAGATCGAGCGCCTGCGCCACAGTGCAACATCGAGCCTTTTTGAGCGGCGCGACGTCATAGTCGTTGCATCCGTCTCGTGCATCTACGGTCTCGGCGACCCGATCGACTATAAAAACATGGTCATATCCCTGCGCCCGGGGCAGACGCGCAATTTCGACGAGCTTCTGCGCAAGCTCATCGAGATACGCTATGAGCGAAATGACATTGCTTTCGAGCGAAATATGTTCCGCGTCCGCGGCGACACGGTCGAGATATTCCCGGCTTATGCGACGGATAAGGCCATCCGCGTCGAGTTTTTCGGCGATGAGGTGGACAGAATAAGCGAGGTGAACGTCGTGACCGGCGCGCCCGTACGCTATCTGAACCACGCTGCGATATATCCGGCCAGCCACTATGTCGTAAGCCGCGATAAGATGGCGCGCGCTATCGACGATATCCGCGCCGAGTGCGCCGAGCGCGTAAAATACTTTCAGGATAACGGCAAGCTGCTTGAAGCGCAGCGCATATCGCAGCGCACAAATTACGATATCGAGATGATGCAGGAGTTGGGCTACTGCTCGGGCATCGAGAACTATTCGCGCATAATCTCAAACCGCCCGGCAGGCTCCGCGCCTATGACGCTGCTCGATTATTTCCCAAAGGATTTCCTGCTGTTCGTTGATGAAAGCCACGTCACGCTGCCGCAGGTCAGGGCGATGTACCGCGGCGACCACGCGCGCAAGGAGTCCCTGGTTGAATACGGCTTCCGTCTGCCGTCGGCGTATGATAACCGACCGCTCAAATTCGAGGAATTTCAGAAGCGCATAAATCAGGCCGTGTATGTCTCCGCAACGCCCGGCGATTACGAGCGCGAAAGGGCAGGGCAGATAGCCGAGCAGATAATCCGCCCGACCGGCCTGCTCGACCCCGAGATATCCGTTCGGCCGATAGAAGGGCAGATCGACGATCTTATAAGCGAGATCAATATACGCATCGAAAAGGGTCAGCGCACTCTGGTAACGACGCTCACAAAGAAAATGGCAGAGGATCTTACCGAATACCTCGGAGCAGCCGGCATAAAGTGCAGGTACATGCACCACGATATCGGCGCGATAGAGCGTATGGAGATAATCCGCAGCCTGCGCCTCGGCGATTTTGACGTGCTTGTCGGCATAAACCTCCTGCGCGAGGGACTTGACCTCCCGGAGGTGAGCCTTGTTGCAATTCTCGATGCCGATAAGGAGGGCTTTCTTCGAAGCGAAACGAGTCTTATCCAGACCATCGGCCGCGCGGCACGCAACGCCGAGGGCCTGGTCATCATGTACGCCGACAGCGAAACGCCCTCCATGCGCGCGGCCATTACGGAGACGGAGCGCCGCCGCAGTAAGCAGGACGCCTATAACAAGGCACACGGCATCGTCCCGCAGACGATAATCAAGAGCGTGCGGGATATCATAGAGATATCCTCCGAGGCCGACAAGGGTACACGCCGCCGCGACGGGCTGAAGATGACGGAGGCCGAGCGGCGTGAGGAGATACAGAAGCTGGAGAAGAAGATGCGCGAGGCGGCGAAGATGCTCGAGTTCGAGTACGCCGCCGTGCTGCGTGACCAGCTCATCAAGCTGAGGGGTGAAAAATAATGAAACGCGCCGCCGCGGCGCTGCTTTGCGCCGCACTGCTCCTGACCCTCGCCGCCTGCGGCGAGGCGCCTGCCCCCGCCGAACTGCCAGAGCCCGTAAGCGCCGCGACGCCCGCGCCCGTGTCCACGCCCGAACCTACGCCTGAGCCGACACCTGAGCCGACGCCGAGCAGCGTGACGCTCACGCTCGCGGGCGACCTCGTCATGCACACCCCGCTCAACGACGAGGCGCTGACGCCCGAGGGCGAATACGACTATGCGCCCATCTTCGAGGACGTAGCCCACTATGTCGCGGACGCGGACTGGGCCCTCTGCTGCTTTGAGGGCGCCTTCACCGGCGACGGCAAGTGGACGGGCTATCCGCTTTTCCACGTCCCGGACGGCCTTGCGTATTCTCTCAAGGAGATAGGCTTCGACCAGGTGAACATGGCCAGCAACCACGCCATGGACGCCTGGCACGAGGGCATAGTCCGCACGCTGGATGTCCTCGACGACGCGGGGCTCGAGCACGTGGGCGCTTACCGCACGCAGGCGGAGCGTGACGAGAATAACGGCATCCTCGTCGAGGAGCTGAACGGCATAAGCATAGCCTTCCTAAACTACACCTACGGTACCAACGGCATACCCGTGGACGGCGTGGAGTACGGGCTGAACGTCTACACTACGGACTACATGACCTACTGCTCCAAGGTCGACTACGACATGCTCGACGCCGACATGGCCGCGGCCAGGGCGCTGGAAACGGATATCATCGCCGTCAGCGTCCATTGGGGCGGGGAGTACGTCACAGGCGCGACGCAGTACCAGCGCGACCTGGCGGACTATTTCTTCGCCCAGGGCGCGGACCTTGTCATCGGCGGCCACCCGCACGTCCCGGAGCCGATGGAGCTGCGCACCGTGACGGACGAAGACGGCAATGAGCGCACGGGCTTCCTCTGCTACTGCCTGGGGAACCTGCTGTCCTGCCAGACCCGCCAGTACACGGACCTCACCTGCATGGTGCAGCTGGAGCTGACGAAGGACCCCGCGACGGGGGAGACTGAGATAAGCTCCTGCGAATACATACCCATGATAATGCTGAACATAGGCGACTTCGGCATCTCCCGCCAGGCGGCGGGCTGGGGCCGGAGGCTGTGGGATATCCGCGCCGCCATAGCGGACTACGAGTCCGGCGACGACCGCGGCGGGATAATAACGCCGTATATGTACAG
>OJRP01000907.1_pt1 | contig 17868 bp, 11 predicted proteins | sample 1599201 | NCBI WGS metagenome assembly OJRP01 (sample SAMN03922534, study PRJEB24848) | human gut metagenome | isolation source: stool sample | host: Homo sapiens | place: Germany | collected 2010-05
TTAATAAGACAGAATCGTACTACTTGTATTGTTTATCAATATTTCAAAGAACTATGGTTGCTTTGTTTTCAAAAGCGGGTGCAAAGGTAAGGGGTTTATTTTAAACCGCCAAATATTTCGGAAGTTTTTTTTTCGGGTTGCGGATTTTCTACTCTAAGACTCTCTTGCGAAAGGGAAAGAAAGAACCGACACACCAAACCGACCTTTTTTTTTGCGAACCGGACTGCAAAGATAACGAATTTATTGTTTTACTTCCAAAACTTTCAGGGAGTTTTTTTGTTTAAACCGTTAACTTGGAGAATGCGCTTTCAATATGTCAAAGAAACAGGCTCAGGCTCTTCAGCTAAGCGGATGCAAAAGTAGGCCTTTTTACGATACAAGCAAAAGATTTCAATGTTTATTTTTGAATAAAATGAAAATAAATATGTAAGGGGCTGATTATGAAACATGTTGTAGAACATAAAAACAGAGGAAGGGAAAGGAAGGGAAAAAGGGCTACACATTATAATATATATACGCGCGTGAAAAGGGAAAAATGAAGGAAAAAAGGGGACGATGAAGAAAGAAACGGATTGAAAGGAAGGGAAGGTTTGTGGAAAAGAATCCGTTGCCGCATGGAGAAGCATTTATCATTACACAAGGAGAAAGGGAAAGGAAGGGAGGAAAGAGGGGGATGTAACGGATTAGAAACAAGGGAAGGAAGACTCTACGGGAAAAGGACGGAAACCCGTAGAGGAAGGAAGGGAGACTCGTAGAGGAACGGGGAGATTCTCTACGGGAAAAAAGAAGAAAAGGCAAGAGGTTGGTAAACAGCACATTAAGAAAGAAGACGGATGTATCTATTTTTCAATAGAGAAAAGGAGCCTTTCAGGATGGAGAAAGGAAGAAGCCTTGTGACAAATATTGACAGGAAGGGGAAATGGAGGCCGGATACAGGAGGGGATAAAAAAAAGAAATTAACGATGTTAAAAAGAGGATGCTCACTATTTTGTGGCTACTGCCTACTATTTTGTGGGAACAGAAAAAAACACAGATTAAAAAGAAAAAACGGAATGAGGAAAAAAACAGGAATCAAGTATGAAACTTGAATACTGAAGTTTGATATTTACACAAAAAAGTGGACAAGGCAAAAGAGTGGACAAGGCAAAAGAGTGGACAAGGCAAAAAATGAAGTGCACCCCAAAAGTTAGACATAAAACTTTTGGGGCACACTTCAAATAGTAAACAGTACCCCTTTTTTCCAATCACGAAGAAGCAAACAAGGTGTTTCGATATATTACTTCACAGACTCACCCACACTTCGTTAATTGAAGTAGTACAAAAATATGGCAATACCCTCAAGTGCTTTCTTGGGTTGATCCTTAATTTCAATAGCAAATTTAATCTCGGCTTTAGCCACACCACGGAGATTAGTCAATGAATGAAGACTTGCAACCAAACGAACACTCTGCCCAGCCAATACCGCTTGTCCAAACTTCATCTTATCCATTCCATAATTAATCATCATTTTCAGATTATTCACCTCGATAATCTGGCTCCACAAATATGGGAGAAGAGACAAGGTAAGATAACCATGCGCAATAGTACTGTGATAAGGACTGTCCGTCTTAGCACGTTCTGTATCTACATGAATCCATTGATGGTCCAGCGTTGCATCTGCAAAAAGACTAATACGGTCCTGAGGGACTTCCAAATAATCAGAAACTCCAATCTGCTGACCTACCAGTTTCTCAAAATCCGCATACGAATTAATAATCACTTTATTCATAATCTTAATCTATTAAAAGTATAAAACCGGTACAAAGATACATTTTTTTCAGGATTTAGATGACAGACGTTTCGTATGCACTGGTCAACATCTCATAATCGGCATCGGTATACTCTGCTTTTTCGCTCACTTTCTGTACTTTACTGATAAAAATTTCAACCTGATCCAGAAAAGCCTGATAAGATTTCATCGCACTCTCATCTCCGGTAATAGCCGGAAGTTTCTTAGCAGCCTCTAACTGATCTTTCAATTCAATTAATTTATAATCGATACGAGCACCTTCAAAAACCGGCCTACGAGCATACAAATTGATTATACTCTGCATTGTAGAAGACATTTTACGAACTGCCATTATCTGATCTTTCAACGGATTATCTGCCAGAACCACCTGCTCTGCCTGTTCGGTGAAAGGGCTCAAAATATCAAAAACATTCTGTTTGTATTCAGCCATCTCCTTACTTAACTGATAGTTAACATCCAAAAGTTTATCGGCTTTAGAATAGTCTTTTGCTTTCAGATAAGACAGATACCTGTCAAAATTTGCATAAAACTTCGTCCGCGCATTGAACAGCCCGACATAACTTTGTTTCAAATTCTGCCGGGTCGCCTCATTAAAGCAACTGCCCGAATTCATCAAGGCGAGAGTATCTTTTTCCGAAACAGCAGGCGGAGCAATGGCGAGCACTGTGGGCACCTTACCCTTTTGTTCCATATATCCCAAAACTGCATTCACATCTTTTTCTTTCACCATATTGCTCAAAACATTGAGCGAAGTATTATAATACTGAATTACCTCAGCCGCATTTTCAACATCTGCCGTCGTGGCAGAAACAGACTTACTCTTACTACCTCCAGAACAGGAAGCAAACAAAAAAGCACTTATCAGCGCTGCAAAACACAATAGATTCTTTCTCATATTCTTTTTTTAATAAATTTGTAAATAGGCAGCCAAAAGCAGACCGACATCGCACTAATAACAATATAAATTGCTTTTTGCTTTCCATTTCTTTAATAAATCAGAAAATAATCATGATATTCCGACAAATAATCAATAGCCGCCATAGGGACTTCTCACTTTAAAACTGTCTTTATAAACAAAACATTTAATTCATAAACAGAAAACAGAAATATATGAAAAAAATTAAGTTTCTCCCCTATCGCCTCCAAGCGCTTTACAAAGTATCTTTCATTATCTTGTTTTTCTCGCTGGTTGGCCGCCCCACGTATGCAGAATCTTCCGACGGAAAGATCAATGATAAATCCATCCAAAACCAAACCACATCCGGTCATAGTATTGAGCTAAACGGCATTGGATTGGCATATAGCTACGAATATGCTTTCTCTCCTCGCGGAACAGTACTTTTCAGTGCAGGAAGTTCGTATACCTACGGGTGGATGTTAGGTCTGGACGTAAACTCACTCAACGAAATCTACATCACAACCAAAGACTACCATCTGATAAGCGGAAATATATCTGTCGAACCGCGTTTCTATTATAACCTGCAAAAAAGACACCGGAAAAACAAACGTACTTTTGGAAACTCCGGAGGATACCTATCCGTAAACTTGGGATATTCTTTTCCAATAGCAATCACAAGTGGCTGGGAAGCTGCACATATATATAATGTCACTCCGTACTGGGGATTCCGCCGGGTGTGGAAACATTTTCTATTCGACCTGGCAGGAGGAGTCGGCTACTTCAGGTCATCCAATGGGTATTCGGGAATATACCCGACATTCAGAATCGGACTGGGATATAGATTCTGATAAACAAAAAATGGCTACGCATCACGCGCAACCAATCCTTGTTAACCTTAAATCTAATACTTATGAAAAAAACACAGTACAAAGATACTGCCTTTTCCATCATTAGCAAATTTAAGAGCCCATACAAGCTATATTATAACATGGTTTAATGCTGCAACCTTTCTATTAACATTTTGCATTCCAAAAGTTAACATTTAACATAATCATTCACATTTCATATTGAAAGCCCAGTGAATGCCCCGTACTACTTTTTGCAGAAAAGCGAGCAAATGGCAGAATTAATAAATTCTTTTTAGTAATTGAGGAAGTTCATTAAAATCCTTAAACCAAATTACATTCAGTCCTAAGTCGTTCATCATATTTTTTAGAATAGTAAGATTTTCCATATCTCTATTACTATCATTAGAAAAATTGCTTCTACGAAGAAAAACATAGTGATTTTTTCCACCGTCTCCTTTACTTTGCGAAATTTCCAACAATCTTCGCAGGTTCGGATCGCTCATGGAAAATCCTATAAAAAAGTACGTTGTCCTGTCCAACGCATGTAACTGCTCAATATTCGACCAATGAAATGCTTCTTTGTAAATATTATGATAATCTTCTTCGGACAAAACAGGAGTAGAATATATTCCGCTTTTTGCATCCATCGTGACTATACCGTGCACATGATATACAGGAAGTTCTCCATACAAAGCCCTATTACCCCCAAAAACAGAAAAATTAGGAACACCTTTTTTTGATAATTCTATTTCTATCAAGTCATCATAATTATAAGTTACAACACTTTCTACTTTGTTACTCACCACCATATTAGTTATCTCATTAATCAACTGTGATTGATTGACCTTCTTATACAAAATAGAATGAATCATGTTATCAAACTCTTTATCAGATGTGGAAACTCCCAACCCTGTTCTGATATACCGTGCAGTTATTATAGATGAACCTGCACACACTTTTTCGACACGTTTATAATCACCTCTGCCTATATTGTGTTTCCGCCTTTTGTATTTATGCAACATCTTTTTCAACAATTCATCCCATGTCGGAAGGCCGGCATCAATGCTGACTCCCGCTCCAAGAAACAATGTATTCTTTCCAATGGAAAACTTATCACGAGCTTTTGTTATCAGATTATCACGTTCATCTTCCCATTCTTCATGGAACTCTTCAACCGTATCAGCGTTGGTATCAGATGAACAAAGTATCTCATTTAAAGATATAATTCTAAAATCTTTGTTGTCATATTTTGCAATAAATTCATCTGGAACATGGCTATTGATATAAACGATACAAAAAGCAGAAACACCCCAATCCGTTTTATTCGTCTTATACATTTCCAGATATCGATGTATCGTGTCAAACAGTAAAGTACCTTTGATTTCCACAATTGTTTTTGGAGGCATTTTCAGTCTTTTACATCCATGAGGGAGCACAATGTCAGCGTAATAGCCTCTGGTTCCCCCAGCAAACATAAATTTCTCCCGTTCTATCGTTTCATCAGAACCGATTAAACTGCTAAATGCTTTATAGACTTCTATTTCTGCAAAACTTCCAAATTCAAGTTTCTTGTATGCAGGTTTCATCTTCGGTGTTGCTTTTATGATGTTGTATATGGTGCGAATATATAAATATTTATTTTAATACAAAAAATGGAAATCATATTAAAGAGAAATTAAAGCAGTAATCTTTTCCATTTCCATATTGTTTTGAATGTAACAATACCCAAAAACATTCCATATGAACAGATTTGAAAATAAAGTAGCTGTTATTACCGGTGCTGCCGGTGGTATAGGCGAAGCAACCACCCGTCGTATCGTCTCCGAAGGCGGTAAAGTTGTTATTGCAGATTACTCAAAAGAAAGGGCAGACAAACTTGCTGCCGAACTGACTCTTTCAGGAGCAGATGTACGTTCCGTTTATTTCTCAGCCACGGAATTACAAAGTTGTAAAGAGCTGATTGCTTTTGCTATAAAAGAATACGGGCAGATCGATATTCTGATAAACAATGTCGGTGGAACCGACCCGAAACGAGATACAAGCATCGAAAAGCTGGACATAGACTATTTTGATGAAGCCTTTCATTTAAACCTTTCCTGTACCATGTATCTCTCACAGTTAGTCATTCCCGTAATGAAAACACATGGCGGTGGTAACATTGTCAATGTGGCTTCCATCAGCGGTATTACAGCCGATTCAAACGGTACGCTTTACGGTGCCAGCAAAGCAGGAGTTATCAATCTTACCAAATATATTGCAACCCAGACAGGCAAGAAAAATATCCGTTGCAATGCTGTAGCCCCGGGATTGGTTCTCACACCTACCGCTTTAAACAATTTGAATGAAGATGTACGGAACATTTTCCTCAGCCAATGTGCAACTCCCTATTTAGGAGAACCGCAGGACATCGCTGCAACCATTGCCTTTCTTGCTTCAGATGATGCACGTTACATCACCGGCCAGACAATTATAGCAGACGGCGGATTGACAATACACAATCCGACAGCAGAACCTGTATAATCTCAACTTTAAGAATAATAACCTTTTTCTATAAAGTTTCTTCAGCCAACAAATACCGGCATTGTAAGGTTTTTAAACATAAATATGATTTACGACTGGTATAATCAGTCAATAGAAGCCTGCCATTGAAAAGATGGCATTTCAGACGTCCGGACCTTATGCTTTCACAGTTCGGATTGCACAAAAAGCAAACTTTCGTGCAAAAAAGATTCGCTTTATTCAATAATTTTCTATATTTGCGCCCGAATTGGTTTGAAATCCGTGGTCAACGGAGGAAGATTAAAAGGGAATCGGGTGTAAGTCCCGGACAGTCCCGCTGCTGTGAAGCTCTGTGAAACATCTTACAAATTAACCGGATTCGTGCCACTGATGGAGGTGAAAAATCCATCGGGAAGGCTTGTAAGATGAGAGTCAGTCAGAAGACCTGCCATTCGGATATATATTTTCCTGTCTCGTGGGTTAGAAAGGAAAGTATCGCTGTTAAGCCCCAAATCGTAAAAATACTGTGTTTCATCGGGTGGAGTGTATCCGCAGGGTGGAAAAGCACTAATATATGCATTTAATTGAGAAATGAATATGATAAAAAGAATCTTAGTTGCCAATCGCGGAGAAATTGCCGTGAGGGTAATGCGCTCCTGCCGGGAGATGGAAATAACGAGTATCGCTGTTTTCTCAGAGGCAGACCGCACCGCAAAGCATGTGCTCTATGCCGATGAAGCTTACTGCATCGGCCCGGCCGCATCCAAAGAGAGTTATCTGAATATAGAAAAAATCATCGAAGTGGCCAAATCATGCCATGCAGACGCGATCCATCCCGGATACGGTTTCCTGTCCGAGAATGCAACATTTGCCCGTCGCTGCCGCGAAGAAGGCATTATTTTCATCGGTCCGGAACCGGAAACCATGGAAGCAATGGGAGACAAAATATCCGCCCGTATCAAAATGACAGAAGCGGGTGTACCGGTAGTTCCGGGAACACAGGAGAACTTGAAAAGCGTGGAAGAAGCCGTAGAATTGTGTAACAAGATCGGTTATCCGGTCATGCTGAAAGCATCGATGGGTGGCGGTGGCAAAGGCATGCGACTCATTCATAACGCCGGCGAAGTGGAAGAAGCTTATACCACGGCAAAGAGCGAATCGCTTTCTTCATTCGGAGACGATACGGTATATCTGGAGAAATTCGTAGAAGAACCGCATCATATCGAGTTCCAAATATTGGGCGACAAACATGGCAATGTAATTCACCTCTGCGAACGCGAATGTTCGGTTCAGCGCCGCAATCAGAAAATAGTAGAAGAGAGCCCTTCGGTGTTCATTACTCCGGAGCTCCGTAAGGATATGGGTGAAAAAGCAGTAGCTGCCGCCAAAGCCGTAAACTACATCGGTGCGGGCACTATTGAATTCCTTGTCGATAAACATCGCAATTATTATTTCCTGGAAATGAATACCCGCCTGCAGGTGGAGCACCCGATTACCGAAGAAGTAATCGGTGTGGACCTCGTAAAAGAGCAGATTAAAGTGGCCGACGGACAGGTGATGCAATTAAAACAAGAGGATATCAGACAGCGCGGACATGCCATCGAATGCCGTATCTGTGCAGAAGACACGGAAATGAATTTCATGCCCAGTCCGGGTGTTATCAAGCAAATTACCGAGCCGAACGGCATCGGCGTACGTATCGACAGTTACGTATACGAAGGCTATGAGATTCCGATATATTACGACCCGATGATCGGTAAACTGATTGTATGGGCTACGACACGCGAATATGCCATCGAACGTATGCGCCGTGTGCTTCACGAATATAAACTGACCGGCGTAAAAAACAACATCAGCTACCTGCGTGCCATCATGGATACCCCGGATTTTGTAGAAGGAAACTACAACACGGGATTCATTGCAAAAAACGGAGAATTGCTGCAACAAAGCATCACCCGTACCAGCGAACGCGCCGAAAACATTGCCATGATTGCCGCATACATGGACTATCTGATGAACCTTGAAGAGAACAACAGTGGACTGGCAGCCGACAACCGTCCGATCAGCAAGTGGAAAGAGTTCGGATTGCATAAAGGGGTGCTCAGAATATAAATAACATCAATTATGGAAATTCATATAGGAAACCGCGTGGCCGAAATAGAACTGGTCAGCAAACAAGATAACAAGGTGGTACTCACCATTGACGGAAAAACGTTTGAAGCCGATGTCGTCATGGCGGAAAACGGAACCTGCAACATCCTTATGGACGGCCGCAGTGCCAATGCCCAACTGATTCGCAGCGATAACGGAAAAAGCTACAAAGTGAATACACACTACAGCAGCTTCAACATCGACATCGTAGACAGCCAGGCCAAATACCTGCGCATGCGTAAAAAAGGGGAAGAGGAACAAAATGACCGCATCACCTCGCCAATGCCGGGAAAGGTGGTAAAAATCCCTGTTACTGCAGGACAAAAAATGAAAGCCGGCGAAACAGCCATCGTCATCGAAGCCATGAAAATGCAGAGCAATTACAAAGTGACTTCAGATTGCCGCATTAAAGAAATTCTGGTACAAGAAGGTGACAACATCACCGGTGACCAGACATTGATAACCCTTGAAACAATAGAATAATGGAGGAAATGAATAAAGCATATGCCACGTTCGAAGAGCGTGACCGTATGGCTTCCCTCGGTGGAGGCATCGACAAGATAGAGAAACAGCATGAAAGCGGGAAAATGACCGCCCGTGAACGGATCGACATGCTGCTGGACAAAGGCACGTTTGTGGAACTGGACAAACTGATGGTGCACCGTTGTACCAACTATGGCATGGACAAGAATAAGATTCCGGGAGACGGAGTTGTTTCGGGCTACGGAAAGATAGACGGACGCCAGGTATTCGTATATGCATACGATTTCACCGTATACGGCGGTTCTCTGTCGGCATCCAACGCAAGAAAAATCGTAAAGGTGCAACAGTTGGCTCTCAAGAACGGTGCACCGATCATTGCCTTGAATGATTCGGGAGGCGCACGTATTCAGGAAGGCATCGAGAGTCTTTCAGGCTATGCCAATATATTCTACCAGAATACGATCGCAAGTGGAGTAATTCCGCAAATCTCCGCCATTCTCGGCCCTTGTGCAGGAGGTGCCTGCTACTCTCCGGCACTGACAGACTTCATCTTTATGGTAAAAGAGAAAAGTCATATGTTCGTTACCGGACCGGATGTAGTAAAAACCGTTATCCATGAAGAAGTAAGCAAGGAAGAATTGGGCGGTGCCATGACGCATAGCAGCAAAAGCGGTGTGACCCACTTCATGGCCAATAGCGAAGAAGAACTGCTGATGTCCATCCGCGAATTGCTCTCTTTCCTGCCACAAAACAATATGGACGAGACACGCAAGCAACCTTGTACAGATGAAATCAATCGTGAAGACGAGTCTCTGAATACCATCGTCCCTACAGATCCGAATGTTCCCTATGACATGAAAGAGATCATCGAACGCGTGGTAGACAATGGATATTTCTTTGAAGTAATGCCCTACTTTGCCAAAAATATCATTATCGGATTCGCCCGTCTGGGTGGACGTTCGGTAGGCATTGTTGCCAATCAGCCGGCTTATCTGGCGGGAGTGCTCGATATCGATGCCAGCGACAAGGCAAGCCGTTTTATCCGTTTCTGCGATTGTTTCAACATACCGTTGATAACATTTGAAGACGTTCCGGGCTTCCTGCCGGGATATACTCAAGAGAACAACGGCATTATCCGTCACGGAGCAAAAATCGTATATGCATTTGCAGAAGCCACTGTGCCCAAAATCACAGTAATCACCCGCAAAGCTTATGGCGGCGCTTATATCGTAATGAACTCCAAACAGACCGGAGCTGATGTAAATTTTGCCTATCCCAATGCAGAAATTGCCGTAATGGGAGCCGAAGGTGCTGTAAACATCCTGTTCCGCAAAGCAGATGCAGAAACCAAAGCCAAAGAACTGGAAGCATACAAAGAGAAATTTGCCACTCCGTATCAAGCCGCCGAACTTGGTTTTATCGATGAAATCATCTTGCCGAAACAGACCCGTAAGCGCTTGATCCAAGCATTAGACATGACAGAAAACAAGATGCAGACCAATCCGCCGAAAAAACACGGCAATATGCCGCTTTGATTATAAAAAAATGAAAGAATGAATAATTAAAGAATGAAAACGAAGCTATAATTGTTAATGTGTAAAACGTAGGAAATATATCCAATATCTTTTCTACACAACCAATTGACAGATTATTCTTTAATTTTTCATTCTTTAATTATTCATTTCTTCATTCTTTCATTAGCATATCGGCACACTATTCAAAGTCAGCATCTCTGCAAAATTCCGAAGATGCTGCTCATTCGTACCACAACATCCGCCACATATCTTCAACGGGAAATCCCATAACAGGGTCATCAATCTGTCAGACAGTTCATCGGGAGAAGAAGAAAGTAAATCGGTACGGCCATTCAATTCTTCGGGACTCAACGCGGAAGCATTGGCCTGGATACCCCGAAAGCGTTCGCGAACTAAAAAAGTATCATTCCTCGGATGTGATAATGCCTGATGCAAAACATCGGGATGTACACAGTTTGCCATATAGCACAAAGGACGGGTGGTCGTCTCTTTATCTACGGTATCGATGGCATCATGAATAAAAGTGCCATCCATCAGCCGTCCGTCGCGCCGAACCATAAAGCTGATAATATAAGGCAAACCGGTTGCCGCCATTGCATTGGCCATGCCGATCGTTTCGGTAAGCTGGGGCATAATACCTGCAAACAGAAAATCGACTCCCGCTTCAGCCATTGCACGAACCGTAGGATAATGAAACTGCATCGCCTCTTCTACGGAAAAATGATAGCGACCATCATAAGCATCACCGCGACAACCTGCCAGACCACCGATATAAACAGGTGAAAGGGCCGATGCGCGCAGTTGCAAAAGAAAACGGACATTATCGGGAATGACACTCCGATTCCGATAAGCAGAAACAGCAATATTTTCGACATTTGCCCTGTGGGTGGGTGTCATCAGCATCAGAGGCAAATCGTGACTGGCGGCAATATCGATGTATTGCTTGTAAAGACCTGCCAGCGTATCACGATGAGCATCGTCATAAATCAAAGCGGCATGAACAAGATGTTCGTCCAAAGGGATATGAAATTCATGGCGTAAACGCTCTACAATAGCTCCTTCGGTAAGGATGTAAGGGAAAGTCCGATACGCATCGACAAAAGAGAGTTGATTCATGTAAGGTGAGTTTTTAGGTTCTTACTTTGCATTTCCGGACAAATATAGAACTTATTCTCACAGTACGGTTATCCGTTCTTGTTATATTCACATCCCTTTATAATCTTTCAGAAAACCCTCCATCAACCAATTCGCAAGTGCCTGTCGGTTAGAAGGTATCACCAGTCTTTTTTGATCGAGTGAATTTTGAATATTTCCCAGTTCCACAAACACAGATACAGGGATAGCACGTGTCAATACATACAGATTCCGTCCGCTCACCGTACCCGTAAAACCACGATTGGGCTGGTGCTTGCCATACTTTGACTCAAAAGTGTCTTTCATCCTGTTTGCCAGTTTCTTACTTTCCGCCCTGCGGTTGGAATGATAAAAAAACACATCGGTCTGCTTGCCCTTGCTGCGACTATCGACATGGATAAAAATGGCACGGCAATATTTATACTTTTTCCGGTCATTACGATACAGAGCATTGATCTTATCACAACGTTGCTGAAGACGCTGTACCTGATTCAAGGGAATGGGAGCACCCATACAGGTTTCACGCTTACTGTTCGACAGATAGGCATCATCACGAATACCATCCTTTGCATCCTGAATGATGATATGTACTTCCGCCCCTTCCTGCATCAGGTTACGTGCCAATCTCAAAGCAATATCATAGGCATATTCATCTTCATGCAGTTCGTGCTTTCCCACTCTTCCGATAGCTCCAGGATCGGGGCCGCCATGCCCACTGACTACATAAAAGCACGCCCCTGCCAGCCGGTTGGAAGTCACCTTCACATTTGCCAGAAGTTTTCCAAAAAGCGGCTCATTTCTTTCCGTCTTCCGGGGCGGTTGTTTTTTTCCTGTATTTTCTTTCTTGGCAGCGCTTCCGGCAGTCGTTACAGAAGCCGGAACCTTTTTTTTCACAGGAGGAATCAAATAAGTCACTCCCAACTTTAATGTCTGCCCCTTTCCTAATTTAGCCTCATTCAATTTGATAAAATCGTCATAATACTTCTTCGGTGCACGATTGTGCCGCAACAGGAAAGTAGAAATACCTTCACCGGGTTTCGGAGTCGCCTTCTGCTGCCCCCACAAAGCAGATACAGAAAACAAAAAGCAGAAAAACAGAAGAATACAATATTTATTCATAATAAAATAATGTGCCAATTAAATAATGTGCCAATATGCTAATATGCCAATATGCTAATATGCCAATGTGCCAATTAAATAATGTGCCAATGTGCTAATGTACCAATTGAAAGAATGAAATAATAGACAATGAATCAATGTACTAATAGGCAAATGCACAAATTAAAGAATATACCAATGCACCAATCAGCTGCGCCAAATGATCCATATATTCCGTTTCATTGCTATATTATTCAATTGTCCCCATTCTTAATTGGCACATTGGCATATTAGCACATTGGTACATTATTATATATTTCACTCGCAAAGATAATGTTTTAAACCAATTATTTTCTCTACTTTTGCATCGATATAACTTTTTAAAGAAATAAAACTGTAACTACAATAACAATTATGGCAAAACAATTCAAGCCCGAAACCCTGTGTGTACAAGCAGGATGGACTCCTAAAAAGGGTGAGCCCCGTGTGCTGCCCATTTATCAGAGTACTACTTTCAAATATGAAACCAGCGAGCAGATGGCCCGTCTTTTCGACCTTGAAGACAGTGGATATTTCTATACCCGTTTGCAAAACCCCACCAACGATGCAGTGGCTGCCAAGATAGCCGCTCTTGAAGGAGGTGTAGGAGCAATGTTGACATCCAGTGGCCAGGCAGCCAATTTCTATGCCATATTCAATATCTGTCAGGCAGGCGATCACTTCGTGTGTTCTTCAGCCATCTATGGCGGCACATTCAACCTCTTCGGTGTAACGCTGAAAAAGCTCGGTATCGATGTTACCTTTATCAGTCCTGATGCCAGCGAAGAAGAGATTTCGGCTGCTTTCCGCCCGAACACGAAAGCCCTGTTCGGCGAAACCATCTCGAATCCCTCTCTTGAAGTGCTCGACATTGAAAAGTTTGCCCGCATAGCTCACAATCACGGTGTACCTCTGATCGTAGACAATACTTTCCCTACTCCGATCAACTGCCGTCCTTTTGAATGGGGAGCAGACATCGTGGTACATTCCACCACCAAATACATGGACGGACATGCCACGAGTGTAGGCGGCTGTATTGTTGATAGCGGCAATTTCGATTGGAATGCCCATGCCGATAAATTCCCCGGATTGTGTACTCCGGACGAATCTTATCATGGACTGACCTATACCAAGGCATTCGGTAAAATGGCCTATATCACCAAAGCAACTGCCCAACTGATGCGTGACCTCGGCAGTATACAAAGCCCGCAAAATGCTTTCCTGCTCAATTTAGGATTGGAGACACTTCACCTTCGCATGCCTCAACATTGCCGTAATGCACAGAAAGTGGCCGAATACCTGTCGAATGACGACCGGGTGGCATGGGTAAACTATTGCGGCCTTCCGGGTAATAAATATTATGAACTGGCTCAGAAATACCTTCCGAACGGTTCCTGCGGTGTCATCTCCTTCGGTCTGAAAGGCGGACGCGACGTATCTATTAAATTCATGGATTCGCTGAAATTAGCTGCCATCGTTACGCATGTAGCCGATGCACGCACCTGCGTGCTGCATCCTGCCAGCCATACTCACCGGCAATTGACAGACGAGCAACTGATGGAAGCCGGAGTTCGCCCCGACCTCATCCGTTTCAGTGTAGGCATCGAGAATGCCGAAGATATCATTGCCGATATAGAGCAAGCGCTGAACGCATAAGTATTTCACGGAAAGAGACAGGACAAGTAAAAATTAAGAGATGAACCGATAGTGTTTGTGGTTCATCTCTTAATTATATTTATCCTACTGCTGATTCTGTTCTTTTATCAAGGTATGTCAATTGCTCCAAAAGAGAAATCAAGTATAGCCCCTTTTTCCATGTCAAAGTCGGAGCCTGCTCGTAACTTGATTAAACCATTGTTCTTGACGATGACCGTGCCGCCTTTTTGCACGACAAGCCTTGCATTCAAAATACTTCCACCATCTACTTCAAGCACAGCACCGGAACGGACGATCACAGAAAAAGTTTTATTCAGCACCATCGTTTTACCGGCAGGAATAAGTAATCGCCCCGACTGCAACACTACATTTCCGCAGGGTGATTCCCCGTCCCATACTTCATTGGAATTTATCAGTGTCGGCTGGCAAACAGTCGGGAAATATTCATTCGTATTCTGTGGATTTCCACGCTTAACACCCCACTCTATGGCCGTAGGAACACCATCGGTTTTCCAGACATACAATTCATGTTCATTACCGGCTATTAACTCGCTTTTACCATCATTATCAATATCTGCCACGCAAGGAGTATCTAAAAATTTCTCATCCGATATTATCGGAAATCCGATTATATCACTACCGTCATTATGTAAAGCATAAATATAATTGTTGCAGCAGAATACAATATCAGGTACAGCATCTCCATCCACATCGGCCAAAATTGGAGTATTCATATTAGACGCATAATTTTCTTGTGGAAATAAGCCTTTAATCGATTTGCTAAAAATAAGCTTCCCTGTATGTGTCCATGCTTTTACCGTTTCATGCCCCAATATAACCACCTCCAAATGCCCGTCATTGTTTATATCACCCACTGATAAAGTATGATCTAAAGTAGATCCAACAGCATTGACTGTATACGGAATTGTCTGACTTCCATCCCACCCTGCAACTGTTTTATCCCCATCCAAACTAATAGCAAATACCTTACTTTCTGCCATTTGCCGTTGAGAAAACAATATCTCCTTTTTACCATCTTCATTTAAATCGCACACCACCGGAGCAGAAGCTAATCTGGGAATTCCTGCTCCCCAAAACGGATTCGTCGTAAAAGGAGTTCCATCCTGCCGCCAAATATAAATTCCTAAAGAATCATACGAAGCTATTATTTCCATCTGACCGTCACCATCAAGATCGGCTACTGTTAAAGCTGAACGATTATGGTCTTTTCCATTCGTAACATGAACGTTAGGATTCAAACGTCTCACTTCATTTCCGTCATGATCCAGAATAAAGATATCAGAAGTTTGATGCGATTTTACAATAACCTCCATTGTACCATCGGCACTACCATCCAAATTGGCAATGACCGGACTTTGAAACATTGAATAAGGAATTCGCTTTTCCCACAACAAATCAGGTTTATGGTCCCCATCCCTATCAAACGGAGAATAACAATAGACTGCTCTTTTTTCCTGATATTTTTTATCATCTTCCCAAGTAGATGCTACTATATTTTGTTCCCCATTTCCGGACAAATCTCCAAAAGCCACTTGCCCTGTCAACATTGTTGGTGTTTTCACAAAGCCACTTACCGTGGTCACATTTCCATCGATATCATATAACTCTTCGCCCGAAGGACGAAATCCCATTATGTAACTTGTATGAGTATCATACCGATCTTCATAGATCCAGAATATCTCTTGTTTGCCGTCATTATCCACATCTGCAATATTTGGACAAGATACAGATGAATAAACACCGGTAGCTAATCTTTTGGGGAATGGACTAACAACCGGATAAGAAGTCCATGTCCGGTAAGCCGCACTCCATTCACTTTCATTTCCGTTTGTTGAAATTGCTGCAACCTTATAATAATACAATGTTCGTTCGGCAAGGCTATCATCTAAATAATATGCAGCCTTCAATGGAAATCTATTCAATCTCCGATAAATGCCATTTTCTCCATTGTCACTACGGTATATATTATATCCGGCCACCTCCTTGACAGGTGTCCAATACACATTGATAGAAGAAGCATAAGGCTGAAAATCAAGAGTCGATGTTTTAATCACAGAGGGTCTTGACAATGGATTTACTGGAAAGTTCCAAGTCCTTCCATACTCATTACTTACTTGTAATGTGAAACTCAATATCCCCGCATAACTGCTTGATGTCTGGAACTGAAAAGCAATTGTATTTGTTTTAGTCTCAGAAAAGGCAATAGAAGGATACACGATTGGCGTAGATGAACATGACACCTGCAAATTATTCGAAATAAGTACAGCTTTCAGTCCTGTAGCTTCGGCCTGTCCTACATTCATTAAATCAATATTCATCTTCACAGTTTCACCCGCTTCTACTGTAGTGTTTCCATTACTCGTCCAAGTAATTTTTTGATTCCCTATTTCTATTTTAGGAGCATAAATATTATCTATCTTAAGCGGTTGAATTTTAGTTTCACCATTTACTGATATTTGTAGATTCAAGTTTATTCCACTGGAGTTATTTCTCAAATGTTCACCACTATCTTTATTTATTTTGAAAACGAACGGAGTGACAGATCTCACAGCAGTATTACCGGCAATATTCCCAAATGTAGCATTAGCATTCACGATCTCTATATCATCGGATGTACTTATTAAAGATGCTGTTACTCCATTTAATGCGCTGTTTCCGGTATTTCTCAATTTTACAGTCAATTCAATCGTTTCCCCAGCATCCAATTGTCCGTCACCATTTCCTATACTTACACCAGTTCCTTTATCATTGTAAATTAGATCTTCAACAGCAATAGTAGACTCACTACCATTTTGCGATACTTGAGCATCTCTTTCCACAGGTCTGAAATTATGGGCAGTGACTGTTATATTCACAACTCCCAATGTCTGTACAGATACATTAATAGTATGACTTCCATTAGCCAATTGATCAACAATATACAGTTCATCCTTTTTTTGAATGCAAATTCTGGCAGTTTCATTTTGTGGTAAACCATTTATGTTTACCATTATCATATTCTCACCCGTTGTTAAGGAAGCAGGCATTAATGTAACATTCATCGTTTTTGGAACATCACTCCATACCTGCATTTCAGGATCACCTAAAAGATGCAAAGCACAATTAGCTAATTTAAGATTTTTATATTTAATATTTTCAAGTGCCTTCTGATGAAGAATGGACAAATCATATCTATTGGTCGCATTAGCAGACGTTTTATAAAGTTCAGACAAAAATTGGCCTAAATGAACATGTTCATTTGCCCAGCCTGTATCGGCATTACCAATAAATGCAACAGCTCCACCTTGAGGATTATTTATAAAATGTTCCGCTATGCAATCTTTTGTTATGTCTGCCGGCGAACAGCCACCCGACATAACTATTTGATAATAATATCCATTATTCAAATTATCCACATCCCAATTGGATATTGATTCATTCTTATCCTTAGAAGAAGTTCCCATTCCTTCCGGCGAAGAATGGTCCATGTGATAAACAAGGTGAAAATGGTTTAAACCCGAATTTCCACCATTTTGTAAAGCGCTTACAAAATGGACCTTATTCAATTCTTCTCCTTTACCGGACTGATCTTCATATACACTATGTTTATTACTACAAGTAGCAATATTACTTTTACAGTTATAATGATCATAAATCAACCAACGATTCAGATTTGTCTCAGAATAAAAACTTGCAATTTCACTTCTTTTTTCATTAGATAAATAACCGGTATTTTCG
>OJRP01000910.1_pt1 | contig 17824 bp, 17 predicted proteins | sample 1599201 | NCBI WGS metagenome assembly OJRP01 (sample SAMN03922534, study PRJEB24848) | human gut metagenome | isolation source: stool sample | host: Homo sapiens | place: Germany | collected 2010-05
ATCTCGAAAAGCACAGCCGACAGGTGCCTTGCAGTTTTGCCGGAGCAGATTTTTGTTCAGGCAAGGCAAAGCTTGAAGAGAATACTGTCGTATTGTCAAGAGCTTTAACGCAGCATGGGCGGAAATCTGCCCGTCAAAACCGATATGCGTTCGACTCTCGTCAGCTTGAGTTAAGTGACAAGAATAAACCCTTGACAGCGAGCGGAGATGATGCTATACTCTGTAAAGCAAAAAACGTTTACAGGGGGGATCGCCGTGGAGAACAGTGCAGTGATGCGTTCAATGCTGTTTGATTTTTACGGCGAGCTGCTCACGGATAAGCAGCGTGAGTATTTCGACCTCCGCTATAACGAAGATCTTTCGCTTGGCGAGATCGCCGAGCAGTGCGGCATATCGCGCCAGGGCGTGTGGGACATAATCCGCCGAGCCGAGGCCGCGATGACCGAGATCGAAGAAAAAACCGGGCTTATAAAGCGTTTTCTCGAGCGCAACGCCCAGATAGACGAAATAATCCGGGAGCTTAGGGATAAGGGCACAGAGCCGCATATCCTCAAGCAGCTTGAAGAGCTTAAGATTTAGGAGGCAGAGAACATGGCATTTGAATCATTGTCCGACAAGCTGTCCGCTGCCTTTAAAAAGCTGCGCGGCAAGGGCAGACTGACCGCAGCCGACGTCAAGGAAGCCATGAAGGAAGTGCGCATGGCGCTTCTGGAGGCCGACGTCAGCTATAAGGTCGTAAAGGAATTTACAAAAAGCGTTACCGAGCGCGCCTCGGGCGCGGATGTGCTTGAAGCGCTCTCGCCTGCTCAGCAGGTCATCAAAATAGTAAATGAAGAGCTTGTAAAGCTCATGGGCAGCGAAAATCAGCGCCTGAGCATCGGCTCAAAGTCGCCGAGCGTTGTTATGCTCGTCGGCCTTCAGGGCGCCGGTAAAACGACAAACGGCGCAAAGCTTGCAGCCTATATGCGCAAGCAGGGCAAGCGTCCGCTGCTGGCCGCATGCGATATCTATCGCCCGGCTGCCATAAAGCAGCTCGAGACCGTCGGCAAGCAGCTCGATATCCCCGTGTTCCAGATGGGAACGACAAATCCCGTCGATATCGCAGAGGCCGCAGTCGAGCATGCAAAAAAGCACGGCAACGACCTTGTGTTCCTCGATACGGCAGGCCGTCTGCACATTGACGAGGAGCTGATGCAGGAGCTTCAGAACATCCGCGATGAGGTCGAGCCGAGCGAGATACTGCTCGTGGTCGATGCGATGACCGGCCAGGATGCCGTGAACGCGGCAAACGCATTCAACGATGCGCTCGGCGTTACCGGCGTCATGCTCACAAAGCTTGACGGCGACGCGCGCGGCGGCGCGGCGCTTTCGATAAAGGCAAGCACCGGCAAGCCCATCAAATTCATCGGCGTCGGCGAAAAGCTCGATCAGATCGAGCCGTTCTACCCCGACCGTATGGCCTCGCGTATCCTCGGCATGGGCGACGTGCTCACGCTTATCGAAAAGGCCGAGCAGAGCTTTGACGAGAAAAAGGCTCTTGAAATGGCCGAGCGAATGAAAGCAAACCGCTTCTCGCTTTCCGATTACCTCGACCAGATGCGCTCGCTCAAGGGTATGGGCGATATAAACGACCTTGCCGGCATGATCCCCGGCGTTGACGCAAAAGCGCTCAAGGGCGCAAAGGTCGATGAAAAGGGCATGGCGCGCATCGAGGCGATAATCCTCTCGATGACTCAGGCCGAGCGCGACGATCCGACGATACTCAACGCCTCGCGCAAAAAGCGCATTGCCGCCGGCAGCGGCACCTCGGTCGTCGATGTAAACCGCCTGCTCAAGCAGTTTGACGCAATGCAGGGCATGATGCGCCAGCTTTCCGGCAAGAACATGAAGAAACTGCAAAAGCGCTTCGGCGGAATGGGCGGAGGCGGCGGCTTCCCCGGCCTCGGCGGATTTAAGCTTTGATTACTCTCGCAAACGCGTTTGTAATATATGAAGAAATAATATGGAGGTGAAAGATAAATGGTAAAGATCAGACTTCGCAGAATGGGCGCAAAGAAGGCACCTTTCTACCGCATCGTCGTTGCTGACTCCCGCTGCCCCCGTGACGGCCGCTTCATCGAGGAGATAGGCACTTACGATCCCATGGCAGAGGGCGAGAACATCAAGGTCGATCTCGAGCGCGCAAAGTACTGGATATCCAACGGTGCTCAGCCTACCGAAACCGTACGCGGCCTGCTTACTAAAGTCGAGGCCTAACAAGGAGAAGCTACCGGCATGAAAGAACTTTTGACCTATATCGTACAGAGCCTCGTTGAAAAACCCGAAGAGGTCTCTGTGACCGAGCGCGTTCACGGCGGCGAGACCGTATATGAAGTACGCGTAGCTGACGGAGACATGGGCAAGGTCATTGGCCGGCAGGGCAGGATCGTAAAAGAGATCCGTATACTCATGCGGGCTGTCGCCCAGAGACAGGGCAAAAAGGTTTCAGTCGATATCATGGACTGATCAAAAAGCAGAACGGAAATTACCGTTCTGCTTTTTTTAGCGCCGCCGCGCTTGTTAAATCGTGAGTATTGTGGTAAATTATATACTGACCAACTATGGAGGTTTTCACATGGAAAAGCAGCAGTATATCGAAGCGGGCAAAATCGTGAATACACACGGCGTGCGCGGCGAGGTCAAGATCCAGGTATGGCTTGACAGTCCGGAGTTCATGCGCCGTTTTAAGACTTTATATATCGACTCAAAGCCGGTCAGGCTCGTCTCATCGCGCGCGCATAAGGGCTTTCTTATCGCCATGCTTGAGGGTGTGGAGGACATAAACGCGGCCATGAGCCTGAAGAATAAGACCGTTTACATCGACCGCGCGGATGCAAAGCTCAAAAAGGGCGAATACTTCCTGTGCGATATCATCGGCTCGCGCGTCGAGACCGAAAACGGCGAGCTTGTCGGCACGCTTGAGGATATCCTCGAAACGCCGGCGTCGTCTGTTTACATCGTTCGCGGCGAAACAGAACACATGATCCCGGCAGTCCCGGAATTCGTGCTCAAAACCGATGCCGAAAACGGGATAATAACCGTGCGCCTGATAGCGGGCATGTAATATATTATGTTAACTGACGATAAGGAGAGTTTCCCCGGAATGAGAATAGATATAATGACGCTGTTCCCGGATACGATGAATGCGATCATGCATGAAAGCATCCTCGGACGGGCGGCGAAAAAGGGGATAATCGAGATAAATTGCGTGCAGATACGCGATTATACGGAAAATAAGCAGTGCCAGGTGGACGACTATCCGTATGGCGGCGGCTGGGGCTGCGTTATGATGGCGCAGCCGCTCAAGTCCTGCCTTGATGATATTATGTCAACCATGCAGGGCAAGCGCAGCCGCGTTATCTACATGTCGCCGCAGGGCAAGCCCTACGATCAGGTGACGGCAAGGAGACTTAAAAACGACTATGACCATCTCGTGCTCGTATGCGGCCATTATGAGGGCATAGACGAGCGCTTTATCGAGCAGTGCGTCGATGAGGAGATATCGCTGGGCGATTTCGTGCTCACCGGCGGCGAGCTTGCCGCGATGGCGGTTGCCGACTCCGTGTGCCGCCTCGTGCCGGGCGTTCTTGCCGATGAGGAGTGCTTCACCGGCGAAAGCCACTGGGACGGAGTGCTCGAATATCCGCAGTATACGCGCCCCGAGGTCTGGGAGGGCAGGGAAGTGCCGAAGGTGCTCCTCGGCGGTGACCACGCCGCCGTTGCGCGCTGGCGGCGCAAGAAAAGCCTTGAGCGCACGATGGACAAGCGCCCGGATATGTTTGCAAAGCTTGAGCTGACGGATAAAACCGACTTGAAGCTTGTTGAGGAGATCAAAAAAGAGCGCAGCCGCATGAAGCTTACAAAGCCCGTGGAGTGCCGTAAGGCCGTGCCGGAGGATATGGATGAGATAATGCTCATCGTGCGCCAGGCGCGCAATTACCTCAAAAAGCACAGGGTCGATCAGTGGCAGGGCGAGTATCCTGCCGAGGCTAACTTCCTGCCGGATATAAACGCCGGAAGGTGCTTTGTTATGACCTACGGCGGCGCGGTAGCAGGCTTTTTCTGCCTCGGCGAGGAGCCTGAGCCGGATTACGACGGCATAACCGACGGCCGCTGGCACGGCGAGGGCAAATACTGCACGCTGCACCGCGCGGCGGTGGCCGCCGAATTCCGCGGAACGGGAATGAGCCAAAAGCTCATGGAGGCTCTTGAATGGGGTTCAAGAGGGCTGGGGGCTGAGTCTATACGCACCGATACGCACAGAAAAAACAAGGCCATGCAGCAGCTTCTGCGCGCAAGCGGCTTTGTCTATCGCGGAAACATGCTCTGCTCGGCCGAGCCTGGGCACGACCCGGCGCGCCAGTGCTTTGAAAAACTGCTTTGACGGAGAAAATGATGGATCTTACGAACATAAACGATATAAAAGCACTGCTTGCGCGGCACGGCTTCCGGTTTTCAAAATCCATGGGGCAGAATTTTCTGACCGCCGCGTGGGTGCCGGAGGATATCGCCGATTCCGCCGGAATTGACAAAGACACCGGCGTTTTGGAGATCGGCCCAGGCATAGGCTGCCTCACCGAGCAGCTTTCAATGCGCGCAGGCAAGGTCGTTTCCGTCGAGCTTGACAAGGCGCTCAAACCGGTGCTTCGGGAGACTCTCGGAGGCTGTGAAAATGTCGAGATAGTTTTCGATGATGTGCTCAAGGTCGATATTCCTTCGCTTTTGGATGAAAAAATGCCGGGAATGCGACACGTTGTGTGCGCAAATCTGCCGTATAATGTGACGGGACCTGTGATATCAAAGCTTCTGGAGATCGGCTGCTTTGACTCCGTCACCGTTATGATCCAGCGTGAAGTGGCACGCAGAATATGCGCAAAGCCCGGAACGGGCGATTACGGAGCGTTCACGGTGTTTGTAAACTGGTTTGCACAGCCCGAGCTTCTTTTCGATGTGCAGCCCGGCTGCTTCATTCCGCAGCCCAAGGTGACCTCGAGCGTAATACGTCTTACGCGGAGATCCGAGCCGCCGGCAGAGGTCAAAAGCGAGGCGATGTTTATGCGCGTCGTAAAGGCTGCATTTGCTCAGCGGCGCAAGACTTTGCTGAACGCTTTAAGTGCAGGATTTGGCGAAATGAGCAAGGAAACCGTCGAAAAATGCCTTACAGATAGTGGTTTTGACCCAAAAGTGCGCGGAGAAGTACTTTCAATTGGTGAATTTGCAAAAATCGCGGATGCTTTTTGCGCTGTTTTAGATTAATTTTTGTAAGCAAAATGCATTGATTAAGAACTATCAAAGATGGTAGTCTTAATTAAGGTGTTATTGGTAATAATTTTTATGAAAATATGGAGGAAAAGATCATGAAACTGACCGATAATGTCCACATTCTCAAGTGGGTCGACGAAATGGCCGCACTTACGAAGCCTGAAAAGATCGTTTGGATCGACGGCTCTGAAGAGCAGCTCGAGCAGCTGAGAGCCGAGGCTATGGGCACAGGCGAGCTTATTAAGCTCAACGAAGAGAAGCTCCCCGGATGCTACCTTCACCGTTCGGACGTAAACGACGTTGCGCGCGTCGAAGATCGCACCTTTATCTGCTCCAAGCGTCAGGAGGATGCAGGTCCGACCAACAACTGGATGGATCCTCAGGAGATGTACAAAAAGCTGTACGAGATATTCGACGGTTCGATGAAGGGGCGCACAATGTATGTTATCCCCTATTCGATGGGTGTTATCGGCTCTGATTTTGCCAAGTACGGCATCGAGCTGACCGACAGCATCTATGTTGTCGTTTCAATGGCCATCATGACCCGTATCGGCACCAAGGCGCTCGATGCTATCGGCGACAGTGCCGACTATATCAAGGGCCTGCATTCCAAGGCTCAGCTCGACCCCGAGAAGAGATATATCGTCCACTTCCCGGAGGACAACACCATCATGTCCGTCAACTCCGGCTACGGCGGAAACGTTCTGCTCGGCAAAAAATGCTTTGCACTGCGCATAGCCTCCACCCTCGGCAGGAAAGAGGAATGGATGGCAGAGCATATGCTCATCCTCGGCGTTGAAAACCCGCAGGGTGAGATTCGTTATGTTTGCGGCGCATTCCCGTCTGCATGCGGCAAAACGAACCTCGCAATGCTCATCCCCCCCGAGGCCTACCGTGAAAAGGGCTGGAAGTGCTGGACGGTCGGCGACGATATCGCATGGCTGCGCATCGGTCCCGACGGCAGACTGTGGGCAGTAAACCCTGAAAACGGCTTCTTCGGCGTTGCACCCGGCACCAGCGCAAAGTCCAATCCCAACGCTCTTGCCGCAACCAAGAAGAACACCATCTTCACCAACGTTGTTCACAATCTTGACGACAACACCGTGTGGTGGGAAGGCATGGACAAGAATCCTCCCAAGAACGCGGAAAACTGGAAGGGCGAAAAGTGGGACTGCACCGACGGCAGCAAGGGCGCACACCCCAACTCCCGCTTCACCGCTCCGGCCGTGAACTGCCCCTGCATCAGCCCCGAGTTTGAAAGCAAGACCGGCGTTCCCATCTCCGCCATCATCTTCGGCGGCCGCCGCGCAAAGACCGCTCCTCTGGTCTATCAGTCCCGCGACTGGGATCACGGCGTGTTCGTCGGCTCCATCATGGCAAGCGAGACCACCGCAGCTGCAACCGGCAAGGTCGGCGTTGTAAGGCGCGATCCCATGGCGATGCGTCCGTTCTGCGGCTACAATATGGGCGACTACTGGCAGCATTGGCTCGACATGGGCGCAAAGCTCACCAATCCCCCGAAGATTTTCAACGTCAACTGGTTCCGTACCGATGACGAGGGCAATTTCGAGTGGCCCGGATTCGGCGACAACCTGCGTGTTGTCGAGTGGATACTCGGCCGCTGCTTCGGCGAAAAGGACGCAGTCGAGACCGAGCTTGGCTATGAGCCCAAGCCCGAGGACATCAACCTCGAAGGCGTTGATGTCACTCTCGACACCGTTAAGGATATCCTCGGAGTCGATAAGGAGCTGTGGCTTGAGGAATGCAAGGGCATCCGCGAGTATTACGCACAGTTCGGCGATAAGCTGCCCAAAAAGCTTGCACAGGAACTCGACGACCTCGAGGCAAGACTTAAAAAGTAAAAAACGCGCGCTTTTGCGCGCGTAAGCATAGAAAGGATGATTACCCAATGAGCAAGAAGTATGTTTATCTGTTCTCCGAAGGCAACGCAAAAATGCGTGAGCTTCTCGGCGGCAAGGGCGCAAACCTGGCGGAAATGACCAACATCGGTCTGCCCGTACCCCAGGGCTTCACCATTACCACCGAGGCATGCACGCAGTACTATGAAGACGGCCAGAAGATCAATGATGAGATCATGGCAGAGATCATGGAGTACGTAGTGAAGATGGAAGGCATCACCGGAAAGAAGTTCGGCGACCTTGAAAATCCTCTCCTCGTATCTGTCCGCTCCGGCGCACGTGCATCCATGCCCGGCATGATGGACACCATCCTCAACCTCGGCCTGAACGAGCAGGTCGTTGAAGTCATGGCTAAGAAGTCCAATAATCCCCGCTGGGCATGGGACTGCTACCGCCGCTTCATCCAGATGTACTCCGACGTTGTTATGGAGGTCGGCAAAAAATACTTCGAACAGCTCATTGATGAAATGAAGGAAGCACGCGGCGTAACTCAGGACGTTGAGCTCACCGCAGACGACCTTAAGGAACTTGCAGGCAAGTTCAAGGCAGAATATAAGGAAAAGATCGGCGAGGACTTCCCGACTGACCCGAAAGAGCAGCTTATGGGCGCTATCAAGGCAGTTTTCCGCAGCTGGGATAACCCCCGCGCAAACGTTTATCGCCGCGATAACGACATCCCCTACAGCTGGGGCACCGCTGTCAACGTTCAGATGATGGCATTCGGCAACATGGGCGACGACTGCGGCACCGGCGTTGCATTTACCCGCGACCCCGCAACCGGCGAGAAGAAGCTCATGGGCGAGTTCCTTACCAATGCACAGGGCGAAGACGTCGTTGCAGGAGTTCGCACCCCGATGCCCATTGCACAGATGGCAGAGAAGTTCCCCGAGGCATTTGCTCAGTTCGAGAACGTCTGCAAGACACTTGAGAATCACTACCGTGATATGCAGGACATGGAGTTCACCGTTGAAAACGGCAAGCTCTACATGCTCCAGACCCGTAACGGCAAGCGCACCGCACAGGCCGCGCTCAAGATCGCATGCGACCTCGTTGACGAGGGCATGATCACCGAAAAAGAAGCCGTTGCAATGATCGATCCCAGAAACCTTGACACTCTGCTGCACCCCCAGTTTGATGCTGCCGCCCTTAAGGCTGCAACTCCGATGGGCAAGGGCCTTGGTGCATCCCCCGGCGCTGCATGCGGCAAGGTCGTTTTCACCGCTGAGGAAGCAAAGGCATGGAACGAGCGCGGCGAAAAGGTCGTTCTCGTCCGTCTCGAGACCTCTCCCGAGGATATCGAGGGCATGAAGGCCGCACAGGGTATTCTGACCGTTCGCGGCGGCATGACCAGCCACGCTGCCGTTGTTGCTCGCGGCATGGGCAAGTGCTGTGTCTCCGGCTGCGGCGACATTAAGATGGACGAGGAGAACAAGCAGTTCACCCTTGCCGGCAAGACCTTCCACGAGGGCGACTTCATCTCTCTCGACGGCTCGACCGGTAAGATCTACGACGGCATCATCCCCACCGTTGACGCTTCCATCGCAGGCGAGTTCGGCCGCATCATGGCATGGGCCGACAAGTACCGCCGCCTCCAGGTTCGCACCAATGCAGATACTCCGTACGATGCACGCAAGGCTCGCGAGCTTGGTGCACAGGGCATCGGCCTTACCCGTACCGAGCACATGTTCTTCGACAGCGACCGTATCGCAGCATTCCGCGAGATGATCTGCGCCGACACTCTTGAAGAGCGCGTCGCGGCTCTTGCAAAGCTCGAACCCATGCAGCAGGCCGACTTCGAGGGCATCTATGAAGCAATGGAAGGCTGCCCGGTAACTATCCGCTTCCTCGATCCTCCTCTCCACGAGTTCGTTCCCACTGAGGAAGCCGATATCGAGGCTCTGGCAAAGGCACAGCATAAGTCCGTCGAGACTATCAAGGCTCTCATCGCATCCCTGCATGAGTTCAACCCCATGATGGGCCACCGCGGCTGCCGTCTGGCTGTCACCTATCCCGAGATCGCTGCAATGCAGACCCGTGCTGTCATCAGCGCTGCAATAAATGTTCAGAAGCGCCATCCCGATTGGAAGATGGTTCCCGAGATCATGATCCCGCTGGTCGGCGAGGTCAAGGAGCTCAAGTACGTAAAGGACGTTGTTGTCAAGAATGCCGACGAGCTGATCACAGCAAGCGGCCTTGATATGAAGTACCTTGTCGGTACCATGATCGAGATCCCCAGAGCGGCTCTGACCGCCGACGAGATCGCCAAGGAAGCAGAGTTCTTCTCCTTCGGCACCAACGACCTGACTCAGATGACCTTCGGCTTCAGCCGTGACGACGCAGGCAAGTTCCTCGGCGCTTACTACGATAAGAAGATCTATGAGAACGATCCGTTTGCAAAGCTCGACCAGGTCGGCGTAGGCAAGCTCGTCAAGATGGCATGCCAACTCGGCCGTGCAACCCGTCCCGACCTGCACCTGGGCATCTGCGGCGAGCACGGCGGCGATCCCTCCTCTGTGGAATTCTGCCACAAGGTCGGCCTCGACTACGTCTCCTGCAGCCCCTTCCGCGTTCCCATCGCACGTCTCGCTGCCGCGCAGGCTGCTATCAAGGAACAGCGCCAATAAAAAGTTGACGCAAGTTGCGCAGGCAAACAACCTATAAAAACACGGTCACACTGTTCTTTGGAATGGTGTGACCGTTGTTTTTTGCCTATTTTTGATCAGAGCACTCGTCATAGCCCCTGTTTTCGCAAGAAAGCAGGGGCTTTTTTTGCTGTTCGGAAAAATTTTTGAAAAAATTTTGTTTAGGGGGTCCATAAATGAGCCTTCTCGCTGCCTACCTATGGCAACGGGCAAAGCGTGCAATATTCCTATGACAAATTTGACAGGACGACAAAAGAGCAGTATAATAACGTCACATATGAATATGCCTACGATGCCTCGGGACAGCTTGCAAAGCAGACCTCGACGGCGGGGGAAGAGTATAATTACGAATACGACAGCCTCGGCCGCCTGATCCGCAGTAACGAGTATAACGACGGCACGTTCGAGCAGCGCACGGAGCATATCTACGACGCTTCCAATCGCCTGACGAAGCAGAGCTGGTATAACGCCGGGGGCGTGACGACCATGTCGTACGCCTACAGCACGACTACCGGCCTGCTCTCGAGCCTGAACGCGACTGTTCAGAACTCGAGCATCCCCGTGACCTACACGTATCAGGGAGCGAATCAGCTGCGCAGCAAGGCCATCGGCAGCGTCATGACGAAGGCGTATAACTACTGCTATAATGAGGATGGCGGCTACAGAGCCGCGCTGCCGAACTACGTCAATTACCGCGACTCGTCGGGCAACCTGATCTATGGCGATAATTGCCATTATGACAGCAACGGCCGCCTGGTCAAGATCCTCGATTCGGGCAGCTCAACGACGACCCGCGCCACTTATGGCTACGACCAGCAGGGGCAGCTTACATCGGCTAAAGTCGGCGGAACGAGTTATACCTACACCTATGACACCGCAGGCAACATTCAGAGCAAAAAAGTTGGAAGCACGACGACCAATTATACCTACGGCAACAGCGCGTGGCGCGACCTGCTGACGGCATATGGCGGTAATACCATCACCTACTCCGGCGGAAATCCGACGAAGTATTACGACGGCAGCACGTTCACGTGGACGCAGGGACGCAGACTGGCAACGGCCAAGGTCGGCAGCACGAACATAAGCTATACCTACGATATGGCCGGTGTTCGCAGCAGCAAGACCGTGGGTTCGACGAAGTATGATTTCACGACCCTCAGCGGCCTCGTGACCCGTCAGACGGGCGGCGGCAAGACCATCGACTTCGTCTACGACGAGAATAACCAGCCGCTGGCAATGAAGTACAATAATACGTTGTACTATTATGTGCTCAACGCGCAGGGCGATGTCGTTCGAATCGTCAACAGCAGCAGAAGCGTTGTCGCAAGCTACACCTACGATCCCTGGGGCAAGATAATAAGCAGCAGCGGAACATTAGCTGACATAAATCCGCTCCGCTATCGCGGTTATTACTATGATTCCGAGACAGGTTTTTACTATCTCCAGTCTCGCTACTACGATCCCGAGATCGGGCGCTTCATAAACGCCGATAGCTACGCATCGACCGACGCAACCGGCCTCCTGAGCACCAACATGTTCGCGTACTGCGAGAACAATCCTGCTATGCGCATTGACCCGACGGGCGAACTGTTTTGGGATATACTTGACGTGTTCATGGCGGCATTGAGTTGGGATGATTTTCTCGAGTCACCTTCTTTGGTGAATCTCGGCTGGGCGGCACTTGACACGCTTGCGTTGCTGCCCGGTGTTCCTTCTTCGGGATATGCCCGGCGTGGAGTTGAGGTAGTAAGCTCAATATCTCATGCCAATAAAGCAAAAGATGTGGCCAAGGTTGGCTGGAAAGTCGGAGACGATATATCCAAGCTTACAAGAGCAGGGAACGTGCCATCGTGGTCAACTGTAAGGCAACGATATTGGAAAAACGAGGCGCTCACTAATTTCGAAAAATACTCCCCAGAGAACTTAATGCGTATGAGTCATGGCAGAGCGCCTTTGATTGCACATCCAGTAACTAAGAAGATTTACCCAATGGAGCTTCACCACCCAAATGGAAGAGCCGGAGATAATTTGTTTAATTTTATAGAGGTTACACCATGGGAGCATGATAGACTGGATTCGCATCGATATTTCAGACCATAGGAGATAGAAATGATACCGACTGACAGATTTTTTGACGGACAATCAGAGGTGGAGTATGAGGGTAAGCTGTATTCAAGAATACACCCGATAATACAAACTCCGGGTAAATATAATCTTCACTTTAAGTTCATATCAACAAACTCAGAGTATGAACAGTGCATTGGAATAAGCATGTACCAATTTAAGGGGACGGCAAAACTCGATGGGAATAAAGTGAAACTGGGTAGAGGTAAATTCACAGGACTGAAACTCTCAGAAAAAACAGCTCCCGAACGCTTTGACGTTGAACTGACTGTGGTTGGTGGTGCCGTATGCATTTACAATAGTGTGTATGGTTGGCTAGCGGATGTGAAAAATTATACTCCTTGGGTACTGCCTACCATGATAGTTGAAAAAAACGGCGAAAACAGCTATGTATTTCATTGCAACGACTACGTTTATGACGATGACTTTGATGACCTCGTATTTAGCCTTGTGGTAACAAAATTGGAATAACGGCAATTAGCAATTAAAATCAAATTTGCAGGAGCATATCGCCCGATATGCTCCTGCTTTCCTTTTGATGTTTGACAGCGCGGCGTGTGCGGTGTATAGTGAATAAAAGGAACGTTATTAACTTGCCGCACACTTTTTCGAGGAGCACTATGCAAACTCAGACCATACACAGCTGCTTTCAATTAAGAATATTTATTACGATCATTGCAGACCCGGCGAATAACCAGCCGCTGGCGATGAAGTACAATAATACGTTGTACTATTATGTGCTCAACGCGCAGGGCGACGTTGTCCGTATAGTCAACAGCAGCCGCAGCACCGTCGCGAGCTACACCTACGATCCCTGGGGCAAGATAATAAGCAGCAGCGGAACATTAGCTGACATAAATCCGCTCCGCTATCGCGGTTATTACTATGATTCCGAGACAGGTTTTTACTATCTCCAGTCTCGCTATTACGACCCCGAGATCGGGCGCTTCATAAACGCCGACAGCTACGCGTCTACCGACGCAACCGGCCTCCTGAGCACCAATATGTTCGCTTATTGCGAAAACGACCCGGTGAACAGAAGTGACCCGAGTGGCGAATTTTGGAATATCGTTGTGGGCGCGGCGCTGGGCGCGGGAATGGAAGTCCTAACTCAATTAGCAGCTGGTACAAAGTTGCGAGACATAAACTGGGTAGATGTTGCTGTACAAGGTGCAGTTGGAGCAGTCACAAGTGGTACTATACCATTCAGGTTCTTAAAAACTGCAAGTAAAGTAGTGAAGGCTACAGCTAAAATAGCGAAAAATGTTGTGGTTTCTACCGCGGCAGAAGTTTTCAGCCAAAGGAACGATAAGAATAAAAGCATTGGAAAGACGGCCACTATAGGGGTACAAACATCAATAGACACATTAATAGACAGTGGCACCACTTATCTACTTCGTGGGACTAAAGCAAAAATACCTACAGCAGTTGTTCGAACAGTACAACAAGCGTTTTCTTTTACGTTTGGCTTTACTATTGAAAAACTATTTTCAAGGAGTAGCATACGCTATGCAGGAGGAAGATAGTTAGATGGAAAAGCTATGCGGTAATTCAATGATTTATAATCCCTACAAAAGAAAAGCTTGGGCATATTTGTCGTTACTATTCTCTTTCACAATTGCGATGGCATATGGCTTGTTGACATCACAGTATTCGTTGACTGAAGTATTAATCCTCATACTTCTTGCAATAATTGACGCAATAAGTACGTATTTAGTGTTGCGCGATCCCGCGTATTCGACGACGATAATTATTAATAGTAATGGAATAAGTGTTACGTTTTCAGGGAAAGATTCACCTATTTATATACCGTGGAGCAATGGTGTTTACATTAACATACGCTTAGAAAATGACTATCCGGGGTATAAGCAACTTATACGTAACAGAGTACTATGTTTATCAAATAAAGACGCTGATGGAGATTTTGTGTTGTATGACAATAGTATAAATGTGCTACACAAATTACCAGTACCTGACGATGAACCATGGGTGATTTTTCTCTATGTTTCTTCCACATCTAAATGCGAGAAAGAAGCAGAGCGTGTTTTGGCGTTCAAAGAAGCTGCTTTAACAAAGAGATAGCATAAAATCAAATTCGCAGGAGCATATCATCAGATATGTTCCTGCTTTCCTTTTAATTGACAGGAGAGCGTGTACGGTGTATATTAAAAATTAAAGATCACCATTTGACTGTTAATCGTGCGCTTATTGAGGAGCCCTATGAAAACGCAGACTATACACAGCTGCTTTCAAATAAGGATATTCATTACTATCATTGCAGACCCGGCGAATAACCAGCCGCTGGCGATGAAGTACAATAATACGTTGTACTATTATGTGCTCAACGCGCAGGGCGACGTTGTCCGCATAGTCAACAGCAGCCGCAGCGTTGTCGCAAGCTATACCTACGACCCCTGGGGCAAGATAATAAGCAGCAGCGGAACGCTGGCGGACATAAATCCTCTGCGTTATCGCGGTTATTATTACGACACCGAGACAGGTTTTTACTATCTCCAGTCTCGCTACTACGACCCCGAGATCGGACGCTTCATAAACGCCGATAGCTACGCATCAACGGATGCAACAGGCCTCCTGAACACCAACATGTTCGCATATTGCGAAAACGACCCGGTGAACAGAAGTGACCCGAGTGGGGAATTCTTCGATACAGTACTGGATATAGTATCATTGTGTGTAAGCGTTGCGGAAGTCATTGATAATCCGTCAGACCCTTGGGCATGGGCAGGCTTGACGGGCGACTTGATAGACCTAATTCCGCTTGTAACTGGTGTTGGAGAAACCATACGTGCGGTAAATACAGCAAGAAAAGCTGCCAAAAGTGCAGATTGTGTTGTAGATGCAACTAAGGTCGCAGTTAAAGCATCGGACAGAACGAAGGCGGTTAGGCAAGCGTGGAAAAATGAACGTATTAATGTGCAAGCTGGCGGAAATGGTGTGTCTAGACATTGGACGGCGCTCGAAAAGACGGAGTTGCTCTCAACGGGAAAAATAAAAGGATATCAAGGTCATCATATGAAGAGTGTGAGAGGATATCCCCAGTTGGCAAGTGACCCGACAAATATTCAGTTTTTGACCCGAAAAGAGCATCTTGCTGCACATGGCGGAAACTGGAAAAAATATAACTCATGGATATTTTGATTATCGGACATGGAGTGGACCGCGGTGAAATTCGTTGAAAAATTGAGAATGCTTAAAACCAACTCGGTGAAAGATACTGTTCAGCGGGAAAATGGCTCTATACTAATTGAACCAGGTAATATACCAAAATATAGGCACATACTGTTCCAAGGGCTAAAACGTTCCGACATCGATGAATACCTTGTTGCAAATTATAATAATACTTTTCCGAAAGAGTATGCCGAGTTGCTTCAAGCGTTTAATGGAGCAAATCTATGCACGGTAAAAGTTCGTGTTAAGGCGGCAAATATTAGCTTTGCAGAGAGCTTGCTGACGATTTATGGCTTACCGCGTACCCAGCCATTTAACCGACCTGCAGATATTGAAGAACCATTTGACCTGAGGATTGAAGATTTAGCACGCAATGAGAAAATTCCCAGTTCATGGCTTAAATGCGCAGGCTACGATAAAATGCCGGGATTCATTAGAATCGATGTTTTTATGGACACTGGTAACGGGAAAGTGTATGCTTGTCAGAAAAACGAAGCTGAAATACTGCGCAACTGGGACAATTTGGACGCGTGCCTGTGCGATCTCTTTGATGAAATGTCAGTAATGCCAACGGAATACGAGGTGTAATAGAGATACACGAACCTGTCCACTGGCAGCAGCGCGAAGTATTATTACGTCGTGAATGCACAGGGCGACGTGGTCGGGCTGACGAACTCGTCGGGTGACCTCGTCATAGAGTATGTCTACGACCCGTGGGGCAGCCTGCTCGAAACGAAGATCGGCGTAGACGAGTCCAACTCAAAATACTCGGTTTATAACAACATGGCGCTGCGCAATCCCTTGCGCTACCGTGGTTATATCTACGAGCGCGACACGGGGTTTTATTACCTCCAAAGCCGCTACTATGACCCGGCCATCGGGCGCTTCATAAACGCCGACAGCTACGCATCAACGGATGCAACAGGCCTCCTGAGCACCAACATGTTCGCATACTGCGAAAACAATCCCGTTATGCGCGTTGACCCGACGGGCGAACTGTTTTGGGATATACTTGACGTGTTCATGGCGGCATTGAGTTGGGATGATTTTCTCGAGTCACCTTCTTTGGTGAATCTCGGCTGGGCGGCACTTGACACGCTTGCGTTGCTGCCCGGTGTTCCTTCTTCGGGATATGCCCGGCGTGGAGTTGAGGTAGTAAGCTCAATATCTCATGCCAATAAAGCAAAAGATGTGGCCAAGGTTGGCTGGAAAGTCGGAGACGACATTTCCAATCTTACAAGAGCGGGGAATGTGCCATCGTGGTCAACTGTACGACAGAGATATTGGAAAAATGAAGCTTTAACGAACTATAAGGAATACTCACCTGAAGATCTGTTGCGTATGAGCCAGGGAAGAGCCCCCATTGGCGCTGAACCCAAACAATGGGAAGATGTATCCTATGGAACTTCACCATCCAAATGGTCGGTCGGGAGATAACTTTTTTAATTTTATCCGAGTTACTCCTTGGGAACATGACATTTTAGACCCACACAGGCACTTCAGACCGTGAAAGAGAGGAAAACATGATACCGAATAACAAAATTTTTTATAATAAAAATCAAATTATATATGATGGCAAGTTGTATTCAAGGTTATACAGGATGATTGATTCTCCGGGCAGATACATTCTTCATTTTGAATTTATATCTACAAATTCTGATTATGAACAATGTATCGGATTGAGTTTGTTTAAATTTAAAGGCGCAGTATATATTAACGGTGAGAGAGTTAAGCTTGGCCGGGGCGAGTTTACGGGAATGCAATTTTCTGAAAGAACAGCACCACAAAAGTTCAATGTAGAAATTGACATGAAATCAGGTGTTATAAGCATTTACAATTCGGCAAGGGGATGGCGGGAGGACATTATAAATCATACACCATCCGCTGTTCCAGCAATGATCGTAGACAAAACAGGGGAGAATAGTTATGTTTTTCATTGCAACGACTATGTTTATGACGACGACTTCGATGACCTTGTATTTAGCCTTGAGGTAACAAAGTTAGAATAACGGCAATTAGCAATTAAAATCAAATTCGCAGGAGCATATTGCCTGATATGCTCCTGCTTTCCTTTTGCTCGCAAAATACCAGTACGAAAGCGGCGTGAACGATCAGGTACAATAAGTTGCGCAAAAGGGAGCAGTGAAAAAGAAGACGTAGTTTGCAGACTCCGGCTGAATGAAGTCAGCTGGAGTCTGCAAACATTTTTGTGCATAAATCTTGATGGTATCTGCTATTCTCAGCCCCCCTTCGCTCGATGCTTGAAGCTAAAGCGTTTTGCGGGATACCTCTACCGGCACAACGGGTAGTTTCCGAATTCAATAAAGACAAGAAGACTGGCAAAACGTTGCCAGCCTTTTTGCTTGAGAATATTTAGCTTTATCTTATTGAATACTCATTTCGCAGTTGTGATCGATGTTGTATATGAGCGGGAATCCGAGCCGCTGCTGTTCTTCGCAAAGAAGATGACAACGGCGTAGTACTTTTGTCCGGCCACGCCGGCGTAGGGGACAGAGTCGCTGTGGAATGCGGTGTCGGAAATTATAACTCACCGTGGAGAAATGCGGTGTTTCCTCTTGGAGTGTATAGCCCAGAAACCAACGGTAGCAGATATTTGCGCTGATCTCATCCGCCGTCCGCCGCAAGGAC
>OJRP01000925.1_pt1 | contig 17675 bp, 25 predicted proteins | sample 1599201 | NCBI WGS metagenome assembly OJRP01 (sample SAMN03922534, study PRJEB24848) | human gut metagenome | isolation source: stool sample | host: Homo sapiens | place: Germany | collected 2010-05
GAGTCAGGAAGTTGCGGAACCCCCTCTTTTTGTGTAACCCTCATTATAGAACCAAAGATATATGAGTCCTTCTTTACGTCGAAGTTGGCAATTAAATCGGACTCTTTAAATTCATCTTCCGCATTAAGTACCATCATTCTATCCTTAACAACACTATTATTAAGTCTTTGTTTAAGTAACTTCATTAAATCAGAGCTACTCTTTTTCAAGTCTTTATTAATGACCTTAAATGCACGAAGTTTTATTTCTTTCGGTTTTAATTTTACCATGTGTTTTCCCTCCATTTTAGATTTATTGGGGGTAAAGATAGAATTTTATTTTGTGAATTAAATGTGGGACGTTTCTTTTTTATCATAAGATGTACTTTTTTTGCTTAGAGGATAGTTGAAGGTTATTAATGATTTTGCCGATGACTTGGGTACGCCTTCGCGAAATGGTGCAGGTGAAGGTGATAGCGTGGTAGTTGAAATAGTCGGTGACCACGGGACGCTCGGAGGTGAGGACGAGAGCGGAGGTTTCGGAGGTGGAAAGACCTTCGAGAAGGTCGGAGATGGTTTCGTAGTAGTCGACTTTTTCGAGGCCGCTGAGGGGTTCGGTGAGGTTGTCGGTTTCGGGGGTTGGGTCGGTGAGAATGTGGACTTCGAGGGTGAGGGCACCGAGGCGCATGGTTCCGGCTTTGTCCCATGAAATGGAGTAGTCGATGAATAAGGCAGGGGTGGTGAACTCGAAGTCTTCGGGGGATTCGGGTTGGCCGTTGTAGAGGTCGATGAATTCGGGGGGACAGAGGTTGAGCTGCCGGAAGAGCTGGAGGGTTTCGGGGGAATGGAAAAGGGATTGAATGGAATTATATAACTGTTTCATGACTTTTTTTGTTATTTGATTGTTAATTAGAATATTATTTGTATTTTTGTGCCAGCTACCTCTGCGGGGGCAGCAAGACTTCAGCGGTTATGCGGTGTTTATTCATCGTTTAACCGCTGATTTAGTTTTATACCTCTCATATACCAGTTGACCATCGTTGTCAATGATGAGTATGCCTTTCAGTTCGGTAGAATCGAGCTTCTTATCGGCAGTATTGCAAATGGATTTTATACTTTCACTCCGATTTTCGGGCAACTTTATGATGGCATAGTCGGCCTGTTGGGCCGCTTTTTCGAGATGCGGGGCAAGGTGCTTGCCGTTGCCTTGCAGACGCTTGAAATCGACAACCCACTCTTCCTGTTTACCAAAGCTGAGAACAGCATCGGCGTTCTTGTCCTTATTGTGGAATTTCCAGTTTTCGGGATAGAATTTCGGCTTCAGGTCGGCATCTTTGTAATGGATGTCGGGCAAGAGGCTGACTTCGGTGATTTCCGGCTTCAGGCGGAGAAGGTCGGAAAGGACTTCGTTATTTCCCGGCAGTTCATCTAAATTGTGCATGACGTGATGGCGTACAGGAACCTGACGGCCGGACAGGTTGATGTGTCCGTCGAGGTAGCCGTTCTCCGGGGGAAGGTAGGCTATGGCGCGGCGTATCTCGCTGTTGGGGACGTCGGTGTAGTACGGATGTCCTTTGGGGAAGATAAGCCCGGTCTGGCCGGAGTTGGTGCGGAAGAGTTGTGGGATGAAGGGGGCTTTGTAGGAACCTTCGGGGGTTTCTTGTACGTCGTCTTCGGGGACTTGGATGGCTTCGCAACGGCAGTTCCAGCCGTTGGGTGGATAATAGGTGCGCCAGAACGGGTCGTCGACGCGCTTGGTGACACCGTCGAGGGCGCGGTGCTCGTCGCGGACGCTTTCGTCTCCGGCGGTTTGGTAGCGGAGGTATGGGAAGAGGTTCTTTTGCTCCTGGAACTGCTGCCAGCGGGCGGACTGGGTGGCGGTGGCGATGCAGGTGTCGTACTCGGTTTGCAGCCATGCCTGATTGAACTTGGCGTTGATGGCGGAGACTTGGTCGCGGAAATCAGGGAAACTGCGGAGGTGGCCTTCTTCGTCGCAGAGGGCAGAGGTGATGGTGCGAAGTTCCTGATAGTTCTTGGCAGCAGAGAAACTGAAGACGTTTTGTGTGAGACGGGTGAGCATGAGGTGATCGGGAGTGTTCCAGTCGACGGATGTGAAGTTGTCGCCATAGCCGCTATAGACGCCTTCGAGAAGGGTGCGGGCGGTGGCGTTGAGTAAGTCGGGGTCGTGATGGACGCCACTGCGCTGCTGGTAGATGCTGACGCAGAGACGGGATATTTCGTCGGCAAAGTCAGGGAGTTCGTTTCCTTGTGCGACGGGACGGGAAGAAATGGGATAAAGATGGGGTATAGATAGCCGGGGGACGGGGCACGCTGCCGGATTGGAGTTCCGGGGTGCCCCTACTGAAAATTTGCGAGAAAGCCTCCGGGCTTCGCTTCGGCTCTGGGAAGCTGCTGGAAGGGTGAGGATTGCTGCACGGGGGTGGGTTCTCCATCGATGGGGATGTTGAAGGTTTTGCTGATCCACTTGGTGGGAATAGGATAACCTTTGTCGAGCAGGCGGGTGACTATCTCGAAGTAGTCTTTGAGGGAGAGCTGGACGGTGGTGTCAAAAATGAACTCGTCGGTTTCGGGGTTGATATCCCAGCCATGAACCTGCATGATGCGGAGAAGCTGGTTGTTGACGGTGAAGGTGATGATGCGACGGTCGGCGGCGGCTATCTTGCCGTCGAGGTTGCGTTCGTGGACTTCGGACTGGGAACGGGAACTGCCATTGTCGGAGATCATGGTTCCGCCAGTGATGGGTTTGCCAATTTCGGTGTTGATGCGGTCTATCTGCTTGTCGTAGACTTGGTAGGCATCGGAGCCTGCAAAGGGCTTGATGTCGATGGTGGTGCCTTCGGGCAGGACGGCCTGTGCAGCTTCGCCAAGGGCGGTGAGCATGGATTCGATTTTGTCGAGGTCGCCTTGGGAGGTTTTGTTGGTGGTGGCGGTGATGAGGGGCTGGCCGTACTTTTCGGAGAACTCCGCCCATGACTGTTGGGCGTTGCGCTTCCAGATGAGCTGGCCACAGATGTTGGCCATGAGTCCGAGATCGGTGACTTTGCCGACATGGATGAGGGTGTTCTCGAAGCCTACGGCATAGGAGATGCCCGTGGAGGCGCTGACTTCGGGGAGGACGAGGGAAAGCGCGGGGACGACGTTGCGACGCGGAACGAGGGTGAAGGACATGGTACCCGGGTCGGTGAGTTCGAGGAGGGTGTAACCGTAGTGGGGTGCTTCGAGGGCGTCTTCCATGAAGTTGTAGAACCATTCGGACATAAAGAACTTGGTTTTCTCTTCGTTGATTTCGCCTGTGCGGCGGTCTTGGATATGGAAGGGGGCGCAAAGCGTTGCGGCTTTACGGAGTTCTATCTGGGAAATGAAGTGGCCGTCGTCCTTTAGGTTGTCGTAAAGGTCTTGGAGGGCATAAAGACGAGGGGTGTTGACGTCTCCGGCCATTTCGAGCGCCTGCCGCCACTTGCGGATTTCGGCACGGGTGCGGTCTTTGAATTCGCTCACTATTTTAGCCACAATCAGATCGGGCTGTTTTCCGCGTATTTGCGGGGTTTTATTTTTAGGTTTAGCACTCATACGGTTTGTCTGTTTTAAATTCGATTTAAACGCGCTTAAACGTGGATAGCGCGGGATTAATACTTGTTGTCATTAGGTTTGTGGAGGGAATAGATGCGCAGGTCTCCGCGGTAGCTGTCCGTAGGTAGTTGCGGAAGGTCGGTGGGCATTTCACCGGAGCCGACATTCGTGAGCCAATCGAGGGCATCGGCGTAGCGTTCCTTGCGATGCTCGGGGACTTGTTTGGGGGCTTTCTTGCTCCAAAGGTGATAGAGGGCGATGTCGATGGTTATCATAATGATGTAATCGTCGCGGAGGTCACCAGTGGCGGAGAAAATGGTGTCGCAGTCGTAGCGGCCTCCGATGTACTTGCGTATCTGGGAGACAGCGAAACGTTCGGCTTTGAGTAGTGCGGTGCGCTCGTCGGAGCCGTCTAAAAGGCGGATCATTTCTTGCCGCGCCTGTACTTCGTAATCGGTTTCTTGTATAAAGTTTGCCATATCAATAGTTGTTTTTAGATTTTGAACGACGTTCGGCCCGGCTGACGGTGCGGGGCTGGAACTTCTCAACGAATGTGATTTTATTGAGGCGGGCTTGTGCGCCGTGCCAAGCGTCGGGGCCGTCGTCATTGGCCTGTGAGCCACGCTCGAAGGCGAGGAACTGGTCGACAAGGGTGATAAAGTCGGGATTTTGCTGCATGAGGATGTTGAAGATGACGTTGTGGCGCTCGAAGAATCCGGCGGTGGACTCGACACGGTCGTACTTGTCGGCCTTGCCACGCTTGTCGGCGGTGACGGGGATGTGGTAGCCGCGTTCGTCACCTTCGGTGTCGAAGTCGTTGACGAACTCGTCCATAGCGAAAAGGCCTTCGATGACATAGGAGATGTTGAAGCGTTCCAACTTCAAGTCCTCGTAAAGATCGTAGAGCCAGGCGGCGCACTTGGCACGGGAACCACGACGGAGGTAGACGTGGATGATGTGGTACTGACGCCCTATTTTGCCAACGAGGAGCATGGCTTTGTAGTCTCCGGCGGCTTTATAGGAAAGGTCGCCGTAGAAGCAGAGGCCATCGTACTCTTTGAGAGGAAGCATTTGTCCCCATACGATATCTTCGTGACGGAAGACGGCACCGTCCTGAATGTGAACGTGCATGAACTCGCGCATGAAGGAACGGTACGGGATGTCGTTGAACTTCTTACGCCAGTAGGCGGCATCGGCTTTTTCAGGCCATTCGGGGGTAAAATCGTTGAGGTTCTTGACGGCACAGACTTTGAGGAGATAGTAGTTTGTAGTGTCGCCATCCTGAAGGGCTTGCTGCTGTTTTTGCAGGAAAAGCTGGTGCAGGCGGTTGGTGATGCTGTTTTTGTGGAAGTTGTTGTTGGCATAGATGAAGCGGTCGGTTGCATCGGGGTCGGTGTCGAAGGTTCCCCAGACGTCTTCGGTGATGAATTCGATGGCTTCGCGCATGAGGCGGTCGTTGTTGACGTGGCGTTTGTTGTCAACGTCGTCGATGACGATGTAGTCCGGGCGGTTCTCGTCTTCGCGGGCACCACGGGGGGACTGCATGAATCCGAGAGCGGTGAACTTGACACCGTCGACGGTGGTGAAATCGCCATCAGCCCAGTCGCCGTACTGGAAACGCTGGCCGTAATCGTTAAGGATGCGTTGATTGTGTTGCAGTTGCGCCTGAAGGGAGGAAAGGAGCTTGCGGGCTTTGGGTTCGGTTTCGCCGATAAGAAGCATGTAGTGGAGATCGCCCTTGACCAAGTAGAGGAAAAGGGGGATGCCCATGTCTATGTGCACGGATTTGGCGGCGGAGCGGTACCACTCGGCAAGGGCGCGAATGTGACGGTTCTCTATGACTTTGTTAGCCAGACGCTTGTGGAACCATGCGCAGGGCTTCTTGGCAAAGTTGGGGAAGTAATAACTGAACCAACGGGTGTAGTCGGCTTCGAGATGGCGCATGCGCCTGACTTTCTCCGCAGGGGTTTCGTTGATGCGGATGGTGGTGGATTTAGCAATGCGCTGGCAATGCTTGTCGTAGTCGTTGAGGAGTTTGTCGTATTTAAGAGCCATTTGAATTTACAATTTAGCGATTTACAATTTACAATTGAGATTAGCCCGGTGTCAGGCTTCGAGGCTGACGCGGTACTGAAGAAAGAGTTTGTGCCAACGGGTGAACTGAATGGCGGTGGCAGGTTCCTGCTCGGACATCCAGATGTCGAACTCGCGGAAGACGTCCATGACGGTGCGGACATTGATTTTCTTGTCGAGCTGGTCGATAGCCGCCATGATTTTACTGAGCTGGTCGGCCTTGACGAGGGATTCTTCGCCTTTGGCAAGTTTTTCGGCTTCTTTGAGAAGAAGCTCTTTTATTTTGAGCGGGGTTAGCTGTGCTTCGGTCTTGCGGTCGTCCCACGATTTTTCGCCCTCACGGCCTTTCTTCCATCGGCTGACGGTCTGTTCTGTTACTCCTAAATTTTCGGCAATTTCGCGCCCTGTAAGGCCGAGACGTATGTACATGTCTTCGGCTATCTCACGTTTCTTGTCGTTCCCTATCTCTGCCATAGCTTTACACTTTTTTTTAGACAAAGATGAGTGCTAAATAGCTGAAAACGAAAGAAGTGTTCAAGCCTTAAAACGGATGGTTCAAGGGGCGTACAGATAGTTGCGCGGGTAGAAAAAGGGGATTATGTTTGCTGAAAAAACAAGCGGCGAATGGTAAAAGAGAAGAAAAAAGGTGAGGTGAAGCTGTACGGTGAGATTTATCCGTATGGAATAAATTCGGCGGCTGACTTCATTGCCCGCTTTGATGAAGCGAGGAAGGGCGCTGATGAAGTGAATCTGCTGCTGCATACACAAGGCGGCGACGTGCAAGAAGGAACGCTGATTTATAACCACATCAAGGGGTGCGGGGTGAAGGTGAATGTGATTGTGGCCGGGGTGTCGTGCTCGATGGGGACGGTAATAATGATGGCGGCGGCAAAGGTGTACATGTGTGAGAACTCGTACATGATGGTGCATGCACCGAAAGGCGGATGCTACGGTACAGCGGCAGAGATGGAGAAAGCGGCGAAAGGACTGCGGGGAATGGAGAAGAATTTCAAGAAGGTATATGCCAGCAAAACAGGGAAGAGTGAAAAGGAAGTTGAGGAATTGCTGGTAGGCGACAACTGGTTTACGGCGCAGGAGGCGATGGATGCAAAACTAATAGACGGCATTGTGGAACCAATAGCCACAGGCGTTACGCAGGTATCCGCGGAGGAATTGAAAATGCAAACACCCAAGGCGCTGTATAGCCGGTTCGCGGCCTGTCTGGAAGAGACTACGGAAGGGACGGAAGGAAATGGAGTTTTGAAAAACAGTAATAACCAAAAAAATGAGAGTGAAATGGACAAAGAAGGTTTGATTAAGAAGTTCGGATTGACGGGCGTAACGGCACAAAGTACCGACAAGGAAATTGAGGACGCAATACAGGTAAAACTGGATGCGGAGAAGAACCGGGCAGACAATGCGGAGGCTGCGATGCAGGCTGCGAACAAGAAACGGATTACGGACACGGTGAACGCGGCTGCAAAGGCCGGAAAGATTCAGGCAGGACAGACGGCTACATTTGTGGCTATCGGTGAGAAATCGGGGATTGAGGCGCTGGAGACGGTGCTGGGTGGTATGAAACCTGCACCGTCACTGGTGGAAGTTACGAGAGGCGGAGCGGCGAATATGGCCGGAGCAGCGAATGGAGCGCGTACGGACTGGGGCTGGGAACAGTGGCAGAAAGAAGACCCGAGAGGGCTGGAAGCGTTGGCGAAGAGTGAACCGGAGAAGTTTGAGGCGTTGTATAAGGCGACGTTTAAAGGGTAAATAATCAGTATTTAAAAAGAAGATTTTGTGAAGATGAGAAAGAAGATGATTAGAATTGTGATGGCTCTTGTGGGGCTGTTGGTTTGTACGGTAATGGGCGGGCTGCTTGCTTCGTGTATCGGGGTTCCGGCTTGGCTGGGAGCTATCGGGATGGTGGTTATCGGTGTGGGCAGCTATTTTGTGAGATTGCCGAACGGATTGCGTGCGGGTGTGTATGTGGAAGTATGGACACGGCAGGTGGTGGAACATTATACGCATGCGCTGGAGGGAACGTTCTTGGAGGGTGTGCCGGACTTCAGCCAGTATGCGGAAAATGATGTGGTGCATCTGAGCGATGTGTCGGGAGACCCGACGGTGCTGGTGGACAACACGACGTATCCGCTGGAGATTGAGGAACTGGAAGACGGGGATGTGTCGATAAAGCTGAGCAAGTTTGAGACGAAACCGACACAAGTGACGGATGATGAACTGTATGCGCTGGCGTATGACAAGATGGGACTGGTGAAGACCAGACACGGGAACCGATTGAGTGAAACGATGCTGGATAAGGCCATTCATGCGTTTGCTCCGACGGAGGACACAGCGGAGACGCCTGTGCTGCTGACTACCGGAACGACGGATGAGGACGGACGCAAGAAGTTGACACGTCTGGATGTGATTGCGTTGCGCAGGAAGCTGGATAAGCTGAAGGTGCCGAAGAAGGGACGCAGACTGGTGCTTTGCAGTGACCATGTGGCGGATTTGCTGGAAATAGACCAGAAGTTCCAGAACCAGTATCATGATTACTCGACGGGAGTGATTATGAAGATGTACGGGTTTGAGATTTATGAGGCGGTGAACTGTCCGCTGTTTGACTGTACGACGAAAAAGAAGAAGAGCTTCGGTTCGGTGGCTACGGTGAATGATTTTGAGGGGTCGGTATTCTTCTACGTGCCGCGCATGTTCAAGTGCAAGGGCGGTACGAAGATGTACTACAGCAAGGCGGAGAATGACCCGGTGAACAAGCGGAATCTGGTGAGCTTTACGACGAGGTTCGTGGCACTTCCGCAGAAGAAAGAGGGTGCGGTAGGTGCTATCGTGTCGGGTAAATAAACAATCGAGAAGTGTATAACCAAAGGGACGGGGATTTATCCCCTACCCTTGTAATAAACAATAATATGGCAAAGAAAGTGACGAAAGTGACAACGGAGGCGCAACGTATCTGCAAAGAGCTGGGTGTGGACAGATTGTTCTACAACACGAAAGGAGAATACTTCACGAACCACTCTTATGCGGTGGCGAGTGAAGGGGGCGACAAGAAAAAGGTGTCCACCTATATGTATGACGCTGACGAGGAAGAAAAGGCACCGGAGAAAGAGGTGAAAGCGGATAAGAAGGATGTGAAAGCAGAGAAGGAAGCTGTGAAAGTGGAGAAGGAAGCTGTGGATGCCGGAAATGCAACTGAAAAGACGGAAGGCGATGAATAGAGTCAATATCAAAAAGGGCAAAGTTGGCCGGAATGCCGCAGGCGGTTATGAAAAGATTTCGGCACTGGTGGGGTATTTCGGTGCGGTGGGCAGCGGAGAGACGACACTGGCAGAGGGGAAATACGCATTGCTGACTTCTACGAACGACATGACGGCATACGGTATCAGTGAAGCAGCGAATGCGTTGTTGTATCACCATATTACGGAATACTTCCGCATGGGTGGTAAAGGAGCACAGTTGTACGTGCTGAATGTGGCTAAGGGAGAAGGTGGCAAGTATGCAAATCTGATTAATGATGAGGCGGTGACGGGGCTGATTGCGGATAGTGACGGTCAGGTGTTCAACATCGGTTTTTGCTATATATCAGATAAAGTGACGCTGGTGGATGGAATACCGGATGAAATGAGCACTGCCATAGTGGATGCACAACTGCTGGCGGACTGGGCACGGCAAGGCGGAAGACCTGTGCATGTGGTGCTGGAATGTGCAGGACTGAGCACCGTGACAGCGGCAACGATGGCGAACATGAGGGAACTGAAGGTGGAAGGTGCCACACTGGATTGCCCGCAGGTGAGCGTGATGATCGGTCAAGATTGGGGTTTTGCCGAGACGCTGACAGGGGCGGCGCAGAAATATGCTGCGGTAGGCAGTTTGTTGGGGTGTATGGCGGCTCAGCCTGTATCGTACAACATCGGCGAGGTGGCTACGATGATACTGACGGATGCGAACCGGGGAAACTGGGTGAATGCGGGATTGTCGAGTCATGAGCGGGTGAAGGATAAAGAGAAGGAGCTGGAGAGCCTGAATGCGAAAGGTTATATTCTGGGGGAATATTACTCCGGAGTGGTGTGTCTGAATGATGACCATGTGTGCGCCCGGATTGTGGTGGACAAGGATGGGAACATGAGCGAAAGCACTATTGCTATGAGCCGGACGAACTGCAAGGTGATACGGGAACTGTATGCGGCTTACTTGCAGAAGGTGAAAACGACGGTACCCGTTGACCCAGTGACGGGGAAGCTGACGACGGGGATGGTGAAGTACTTTGAGGATATCGGCAACGATATCTTTGCGAACATGGCGGCCAAGCAGGAACTGAGCGGCGGAGAGACTGAAGTGGATGAAGACAGTAACCTGATGACCGGGGAACGGACGCTGGAGGTATTCTTTCGGTGGGTGCCTATGGGGTGTATCGGTTCCATCGAAGGGACGGTGAATATTAAGAGTTCTATTTAGTTGACGAGGAGGCAATATGAAGATAAGAAGAGACGGAAAAGCGTATGACGGCGGGGATGCCACGATAACGGCGCTGGGGCAGGTGTGGGAAGAGGTGACGGCCATAGAGTACGGCACGACACAGGAACACCAGAAAAACCACACGATAGGCAACCGCAGGGCTACGAGCTGGAGCATGGGCAAGATAGACCATACGGGAAGCATTACGATGATGATGAACCAAGCGGTGGCATTGGAAGGTGCCTGCGGAGGGGACTTATTGAGCATCAAGCCGTTTCCTATCAATGTGACATTCGTGGACGGTTATAACAAAGTGGTGAATGATACGATTCTGGCCAAATTCCAGAGTCAGGGACGCGAAGTGAATACGGAAATGGGACTGAACAAGCAGTATGAACTGTTTGTGCTGGAAGTGGAATACAATAACGTATAAATTAAAAATTAAAGAATTAAAAATTAAAAGGTTATGGAAATTACAAAGGAGTTGATCGAGAAAAAGAGAGCGGAGAATCCGGGTTGCAAGCTGGCAAAGGTGGCACTGAAAGCAGAGGATGAAAAAAGCGTAGCGCTGGAAGTGCTGGTGAAGAGTCCTGACCGGAAGATTATCAGTGAGGCTGAAAAATGGGAGAATACGAATCCGGGAAAGGCGAAAGAAATTTATGTGCGTAACTGTGTGCTGACGGATGTGGACGCTGTGATGGAGGATGACAACCTGTTCTATCAGGCATTCTTTGCTGTTACTGAACTTCTCCCTTTTCAGAAGCCCGAAGTAAAGATGCTGTAGACGGGTGCCCGCCCCTGCTGGATACGGCAAACACAGACTATGTGAGGAAGTATAATGCGATGTTGAGCCTGTGGTTTCATATTCCTTTCCCGGAAGACTTGCCGGATGAGGTTTGGGCGGAAAAGGTAAGGCAAATGGAATGGCTGGCGAGAAATGGAATGCTGGGTGTGAAACTGAACGAATAGACGGACATGAGATATATTGTTGATTTGATAGCGAGGTATCAGAGTGCCTGGGGATTCGTTTCGGGTACGCTGGCGGGGGAAGCGGAAGGGCTGGCCAATGCGGGCATCTTTAAAGCGGGCATAGCCTTCAATGAGGCGAAATGGAAAGGTAGAAACGGTAATGAGGCGAAGTATGATGCGGCCGTATATGCTCCTACAGACTGGACTTGGGCGGAAATGGTGATGAAGCATGAGGGGAAGGAAATGAATTTTTCGTTCGGCAGTCTAAAGGAAAACAGTACAGGCGTGTTTGCTCCGCCTCCTCTTATGAGATTCAGGAGGACGAAGAATATCACGGTAACGGTGATAGACGGAGGCAATGAGGCGGAAGTGGTGGAAAACTTCGGGGTGAATTCGTGGGAGATAGAATTGGACGGGCTGGTGGTGGATATGGATGAACACGGATATCCGGGGGAAAAGGTGAAGCTGCTGGCGGAGTTCTTTGAGATAAACGATGTGATAGACGTGGCGTGTCCGCTACTGCTGGACTTGGGGATAAGGTCTATCTATTTCCGGGAACAGAGTTTTGAACCTGTCGAAGGTTTCCCGGATACGGTGAAGTATTCGCTGGTAGCAAAGAGTATCAAGCCTGCTGTATTTTCTTTAATTCAATAGGTTATGTTGTATTTGAATTTGTGTTCGCGGCTGACTATTGAACAGCAATTGGGCGGCAGGAAGGCGGTACTTGACCGGATTTCAAGCGCGGAGATAAGCAAGACGGTGGAGACGTTCGGGGATAAGGCTACGGTAGTGATACCACGGCGATATGGGAGCGAACAGGGGGAACTGAAAGAGTTTATTTCCGTGGGAGACCGGGTAAAGCTGGAACTGGGATATAACGGGGAGCTGGCTGTGGAATTTGAGGGGTATATACGGGAGATCGAGAGCGGGTTTCCGATGAAGTTGTATCTGGATGACGAGACGTTCTTTATGAGGCAGAATTCTTTTGTGAAGAGTTGGAAGGAGGTGACACTGAGAGAGGTGCTGGAATACATTGCACCGGGGTATGAGATAGAATGCCATGAGGCGAAGTTAGGGAAGTTTCAGATTGATAACCAGAGTACGCTGGCGGTGTTGAGGGTGCTGAAGGAACAGTATGGTTTCTATTCGGCGATACGAGGAAGGAAGCTGGTGTGTAAGTTCAAGTTTGAGATGGCGGTGGCAAAACAGGTGCATGTGTATGACTTTGAAAAGAACGTGAAAAAAGGTAATCTGAAATACAAACGCAAGGAAGACAAACACATAAGGATAAAGGCTGTGAGCTATAGTCGGGACGGGAAAAAGACGACGGAAACGGTGGGAAGCAAGGAACAGTTTGCGACGGTGAAGACGCTGAGCTATGCGAATAAAACAGCGAAAGAGCTGAGGGAACTGGCATTGGCGGAATATAAAAGGGTGTCTTTTGACGGGTTCGACGGGACAGTGACGGGCTTCGGCCTGCCGAGGACAAATGCAGGGGATACGCTGAAACTGATATCGGCACGGGAACCGGAAAGGAACGGAAAGTATCTGGTGGAAAGCGTAACAGTGAGGTATGGGAATGCTTTTTTTGAAAGAATAAATAAACTGGGGTATAAGGTAGAATGAATGCGGAACAGGCTTTTGAGGAATTGATTGAAACACTGGCAAGACGGGCTGCAGGCGGTGGGATGGGTTGTCGGGTGGACGTGGGAACCGTAAAGGATGTGAATGAACAGGAAGGAACATGCACGGTGGAACGGGAAGGGAAACCGGAAATGCATGAGGTGAGGCTGAATGCTGTGATTGATGAAAGGGTAAAGGATGTTTTCAGGATAATACCTGCCACGGGTAGTTATGTGATGGTACTCCAAATGGGGATGGCCGAAGGAATGGTATTGGCTACGTCGAAAATTGAAAGGGTTGAGATAAAGACGGGCAATGTGACTATGAGTCTGTCTTCTGCGGGAATTGTAATGAACGGCGGGGAACTTGGAGGGATGATTGATATTGGGAAACTGACGGATAAGGTGAATGATCTGGTGGAGGCTTTTAACGGGCATACGCATCAGGTGAGTACGACCGGGTCGGCATCGGCTCAAAGCGGGACGGCGGCGGTAATCGCATCGAAGGCAAAGAAGCTGGATAGAGGGGATTATGAGAACAAAAAGGTGAAACACTAAAGATGAAGGGTTATGGGAAGACGGGGAATTGTGCTGGACGAGCGGGGGGAGCTGAAGGTGAAGGTGATGAAGGACGCTGACGGACTTATCACGCAGGGGCTGGTGGTGGATGAGAGTGACTATGACCATGTGGCGCTGATTGTGGCGTCGAATAAAGGGGATTTCAAGGATTATCCGGTGCTGGGTGTGGGGGAACGATATCTGAAGAGTGTGGGAAGGGCTGCGGAGATGCGGGCGGATGTACAAACACAATTGGAACTGGACGGGTATAATGCGGATGTGCAGGTCTCTGACACGGGGGAACTGGTGATTGATACGAAGTGAGAGAAGGGAGGTATAAAATGAGAAAGAGAATGAATATACAATTGGGGGTTGCAGTGTTCCTGACGCTGTCGGGGTTGGTGCTTGTGTTCTGCGGGTTCTGGGTGGCTCCAACGGGAGAAATCCACAATTCTGTTCTGGTAGCCTACGGCGAGATTTCAACATTTGCGGGGGCATTGTTCGGAGTGGATTATACTTATCGATTTAAACGGTATTTAAACGCTAATAATAAGGAGGAAAAGAGGAATGAATAAACCTATTTATATTGTGATACATTGTTCGGCGACACGGGAGGACAGGGAGTTTACGGAAAATCAGGTGAATGAGAGCCATGTGGCTCGCGGATTCGGTAAGTGGGGTTATCACTACTACATCAGGAAGGATGGCCGGGTGGTAAAGATGCGGGCTGAGAACGAAATCGGGGCGCATGATAACTGCCTCGTGCCGGGAGAGAAAGTCAGCTATAACCGTTGCTCTATCGGGATTTGCTACGAGGGCGGACTGGATAGGAACGGAAAGGCGAAGGATACGCGGACGAATGCACAGAAAAAGGCTATGAGGGAGCTGGTGGCGGACATCTGCAAACGATATGAGATAGTGGATGTGCTGGGACACAGGGATACTTCACCGGATAAAGACGGAAATGGGATTGTGGAACGGTGGGAATGGTTGAAAGAATGTCCCTGTTTCGAGGTGAAGGATGAGTTTGTGAATTTCCTGCGCCCGGTGATTGTGAAACCAGAAAGATGAGAGGTATGGGAAAGATTATGTATATGATTTGCCTGATGATGTGTTTTTGTGCATGCGGGACAAGGAAAGTGAGTACGGAGCTGACGGATTACAGAAAGCTGGTGAGTGAACTGAAGGAACTGGCATCGAGCTATGAGCGAAGGACTGAAGTGTACAAGGACAGCCTGATGATGATGCGCGGACTGATGGAGAAAAGCAGTAATATAACGGATAGTGTTTCCCATCTGGAGACTTCGTATGCAAAGAGTGATGCATCGGTGAGAGGTGGAAAACTATTTCATTCGATAGAGAATAAAGATAGTATTCCGGGACAGGTCAGGTTTGTGTTTATCAATGTGGAAAGGCATGATACACTTTGGAGGGAAAGGACTGATTCGGCCACTGTGGAGAAGAAGGAAAAAACACGGATGGTGATGGAAAAGAAACGGTTCGGTGAGGTGTTTTTTTATACAAGCGGCTGGGTGGCATGGATTATTGTTGCGGCTGGTGCAGGGATATGGTTCAGGTATAAGGTGAAAAAGGGGGAAAGATGAAGTATATGGTATTGGCCGGGCAATCGCTGGCAGACATTGCATTGCGGGTATATGGAAACGCTGACGGCGCGATCATACTGGCGGAAGAGAATGGACTGGAAGTGACGGATGTGCTGGAACCGGGGCTGATGCTGGAGTATGCACCGGAAAAGGTGATGAACAAAGGGATAGTGCAGTACTATGCAGCACAAGACGTGAGACCAGCGACAGCACTTGTTGGAAGGGTGTTCGATGATACATTTGATTTATCTTTTAACTGAGAGGTATGGCACGGGATATACTGGATATAAAGACACAATTGAAAGCGACATTCGTGGACAACGTGACGCTTCAGGAACTTTACGGACTGGATACGACTAAGAGCTTTGACGAGCAATTTTCGAAAGTGAGTATTGAGGCGAGACTGATTGATGTGTGGGCAGCGGCGACATGGATGCTGGAGCAAATTTGGGATGCTTTCAGAAGTGAGACGGAAGCGGTTATTGATGAGGGATATGTGACAAGTGAAAGATGGTATTATGCGAAGGCACTGGAATTCCAGAAGGGTGATGCACTGGAATATAATGAGAAAGCGTATAAGTTTGAATATGCCGTGACGGATGAGGCGAAACAAGTGGTGAAGAATGTGGCAGTGCGTCAGGTGACGGATGAGGGGGTGACAAAGTTGAAAGTGTATTTCAGTGATGCCGGAAAGCAACCACTGACGGGGGATGTACGAACGTCTTTTGAAACTTATATGAGGCAGGTGGGAGCGGCCGGGACTCATTATCTTTTTGTGAGCGAGACACCAGATGAGCTAAGGGTACATCTGCATGTGTATTATGATGCGCTGGTGCTGGACAGCACTGGTGCAAGACTGAATGGCGGGGGAAACCCTGTAGAGGAAGCTATTGAAGGATATCTGAACGGACTGGAGTATGGAGGTGTGATGTATGCATCAAAATTGATTGATGTGATACAACAGGCTGAGGGGGTGAAGGATGTGACGCTGGACGGGACGACGTGGAAGGGAACGCTGGAAGACCGGAGGCGTATTGATGCGGAAAGTGGTGCGTTTGTGTATGTGCGGGAAGAAGGTGATATTGTTTATGCTATTGACTGATGGACTGGAGGAAGTGGATAATTGAACGATTACCGGAAAAGTTGCGGGTGACGGGGATGATTGCGGTGTGCATGGTGCTAACGCTGCCGATCAGGATGCTGTATGAGGAATTTGTGACATGGCAAAAGAAGATGAGGACAAAGGTGGCGGGAACTCCACAGGTGTGCATGTTGCAGAAGATTATACGGGATGAACTGGGATTGGATGTGCGGATTGAGGAAGGGAACGGAAAGCCGATAGATTTCATTATCAAAACGACTTTTGTGGATGTGGATAAGGAAAGGCGGCTTTTTGCACTTTTAGACAGGTATAAGCTGGCGGGAAAATCGTACGGCTACGAGAATGCAGGGATTATGATAACGGCACAATGGACAGGGTTTGTATGTGAGCTGGCGAGTATGGAGAGTGAGTGGACAGGGTTTGTGTGTGAACTTAAAGGCAAGCGGGATAATAGTGTGGAGGCTGATGTTCTGGGATATGGCTTCGACTTGAAGGTAACGGCACAGTATCCGGTGTCGGAACCTCTGCCTATTCATTTTAAGGTTGGCAGCGAAACAACGGAAAGGACTGTACACTATACAAGCACAAAGGAGAATCAGGCAGTGATATTTCCGGTTGATGCCACTGGGGGAAATGCGATTGTGGAGAGTTCCGTTCGTCTGGGAATAACAGAGGATGATGAGTATGTTTATGAATTTAGACTGATATAGATATGGCTATAATCAATACAGGAATGCAAAGGGGAACGGAACTGACCGTAACAAAAAAGATTGGGGGCGTTATGGTGAATGGATATCCGAGGATGTATAAGGTGACGGATGCGTTTGGAAATTACGCGGCGGTGACAACGGAAGAACTGGCAAAGTTGGCGGTTGCGGAATATCAGGTGCGACTGGATGCGTTTAAGACGTATGTGGAAGGCGTTGAAAACGGGGTGACGGTGAAGACGGACGAGGCGTATGTGGAGAATTTGGGGGCGTGTCCGATAGCATAACAGATAAAGGATTGAAAGATGAATGATTTATTAAAACGGGCAAAGGAGATCAGGGATGAAGTGCGGATTGGCAGGAATACGGCTTCACGTGTTGGGGGATTGCTGGTGGACATTGTAGGGCAAGTTGGTGGAGCGGGTACGTTCGTTCCGCTTGGCAGCATACTTTTGAATGAATTTGATGATTTGACCGAACCGGGATATTATACTTATTCTCTACAGGACGGTACAGGAGAGATTAACGGTATTCTTGTAATTAGTAGTCATGGATATTCGGTAACTTCGCAGAAACGCTATGAACTTGACGGCGTTTATCAACGAACTTTCACGGATGAAGGTTGGGAAGAATGGGGAGACGAATTTGTCTACAAATTACGGAAGCACATTGATAATGATACGGTTTATTGGGATGGCAATAATCAAGTTATCAAAGCTAAGGGAGGTGTTTTAGAGACTATTTCTATACGAATTTCCATAAATCCGGCTAATGTTGGACAATGTACGATTTCCGCTACAGGAGATATTATAAACGTCGTGGAATCGGAAGATAAAAGTAACTATTATATTACAGCCGCAAAAACAGGAAGTGTGACCATTAAGATTGTTCCGAAAGACGGGTATCAAGTGCAGAAGCTGAATGTTGACCAAGTGAGTCAAGAGGCAGTCTCAGAATATACTTTTGAAAATTTGGCTTCTGACCATACCATGTATGTGTGG
>OJRP01000980.1_pt1 | contig 16801 bp, 15 predicted proteins | sample 1599201 | NCBI WGS metagenome assembly OJRP01 (sample SAMN03922534, study PRJEB24848) | human gut metagenome | isolation source: stool sample | host: Homo sapiens | place: Germany | collected 2010-05
GCTCCCCTGCTGCTCTATTATCTTTCTTTTGCAGTATAGTTTTTCGACAGCCTGATACTGAAATGAAACCGCAGACCAATATCCGGCCTGCGGTTTTTGCGACAAAGTATAGTTATTCGCTTTAAAAAATTTTAAAGCGAATAACTGACACGGTTAGAGCGAATAAGGCGAAGACAAAAAAGAAACAGCAGCCTTCATCAATGATGAAAGCTGCTGCTTTTGGCACGCCGTAAGGGATTCGAACCCCTGACCTTCTGGTCCGTAGCCAGACGCTCTATCCAGCTGAGCTAACGGCGCTTATCGCTTAGCGCTTTAGTATATTAGCACAGCCGGAGCGGAATTGCAAGCCTTTTTTAATTATTTTCGGCCATATAAGCCAAAATAATTACAGGCCGATGGAGCTTGACACCGCGTCAACTACCTCACCCATCGTTTTAAGCGTCTTGCCGACGATGTTTTTCGGCGGTTTCTTGGCGCCGGAAACGGTCATTCCGGCAAGCGAGCCGACTGCCACGCCTATGCCCATGCCAACGAGAAAATTTGTCTTAGTCATTGTTTACACCTCCGAAATATATTATGACCATTTTTGTTTTGCTACTGCACTGTAATTTGTGCTATACTACACTCATTACTCCAGGAGAGGAGAATATTTTTATGAGTGCAAAAATTCTTGCCGTCGGCGACGTGTGCGGAGAGCCGGGGCTGGATTATCTTACTAAAAATTTGCGCCGTCTGCGCAAGGAGCTTGAGCTTGATTTTGTCGTCGTAAACGGCGAAAACGCAAACGTTGTCGGCATAACTCCGCGCCAGGCGGACGCCATACTGCACGCCGGGGCGGATGTCATAACCCTCGGCAACCACACATGGACGCGCACCGAGCTGCGCCCGTATCTTGACGAGCGGCGCAAGATCCTGCGCCCGGCAAACTGCGCGCCGCAGTGCCCCGGACGCGGCATAGACGTTTATAAAACGAGCTTCGGCGACGTGTGCGTCATGAACCTTATGGGGCATTTCACGCTTGATACGAACACGGATAACCCCTTCGTTATTGCCGACGGATACATGGAGGAGATACGCGAGAAGATCATCCTCGTCGATTTCCACGCCGAGGGCACGAGCGAAAAGCGGGCGATGGGCTTCCTGCTCGACGGAAAGGCGAGCGCCGTTTGGGGAACGCACACGCATGTGCAGACCTCCGACGCCTGCGTTCTGCCCAACGGCACGGGATATATAACAGACCTCGGCATGACGGGCGCTGTAAATTCCGTTATCGGCATCGAGCCGGAGCAGTCGATCGGCAAATTCTTCGGCGATCCTCCGCGCAGATACGATTCGGCCAAAGGCCCGGCAAAGCTCGAGGGCTGCGTGTTCACCATCGACCCCGAGACCGGCAAATGCCTGAGCGCAGAGGGGGTAAGATTTACATGAGCGAGCTGAAAATACTGCATGCGGCGGATCTGCACCTTGACTCGCCCTTCGAGGGACTGGGCGCTGCCAAGGCCGCGCAGCGCAGGGAGGAGCAGCGCCGCCTGCTGCATCGCATCGCGCAGCTTGCCGAGGAGGAGAGCGTTGATATCGTGCTTCTGGCAGGCGACCTTCTCGATTCCGACAGCACCTATGCCGAAACGGCCGAGGCGCTTGCGTCGGCGCTCGGAAGCATATCCGCGCCCGTGTTCATATCTCCCGGCAACCACGATTTTTACTCGCCGCGCTCGCCATATGCGCGCGTAAAGTTTCCCGAAAACGTACATATATTTAAAAGCCCCACGCCCGAATGCGTGGCCTTGCCGCAACTGAACGCAAACGTCTGGGGCGCTGCGTTCTGCGATAAATACAGTGCCGGTATGCTCGGCGGCTTTGCTGCCGCGGACGGTACGGGCGCAAAAAACATAATGTGCATCCACGGCGAGGTGGGCGGCGCTTCAAATTATGATCCCATAAGCGAGACCGAGATCGCAGCCTCCGGCATGGATTATATCGCCCTTGGGCATATCCATAAGGAAAGCGGCCTTAAAAAATGCGGCTCGACCTACTATGCGTGGCCCGGCTGCCCGGAGGGGCGCGGCTTTGACGAAACGGGCGAGAAGCACGTTTACATCGTCACTCTCGGCAGCGGATGCAGCGTAAAGCCCATGTGTATTGCGCAGCGAAAGTACGAGATATTAAATGTAGAGCTTAAAAGCGGCGACGTTGTGTCTGATGTTCTCGCGGCCCTGCCGGAGAATACGCGCAGCGACGTCTACCGCATCGTTCTGCGCGGCGAGGCGGCCGAGCCTCCTCAGCCGGATGCGATCATTTCGGCTGTCAGTGAGAGATTTTTCTCGCTTCAGGTGCGCGACGAAACAAGGCTTAAGCGCGACGTTTGGGAAAGCGCCGGCGAGGATAATCTGCGCGGCAGATTTCTCATGCGTCTGAAAACCGCGCTTGACGAAGCAAAAACCGACGCCGAGCGCGAGAAGATAACTCAGGCGGCCCGTTGGGGGCTTGCCGCACTGGATAATCGCGAGGAGGTGGTGCGCCATGATGATTAAAAAGCTTGACGCGACCTTCGGAAAGTTAGAGGGCGAAAGCCTTGAGCTGCACGACGGCCTCAACGTCATATCCGCGCCCAACGAAAGCGGCAAAAGCACATGGTGCGCGTTTGTCCGCGCAATGCTCTACGGCGTTGACAGCTCCGAACGCCAGAAGGCCGGCTTTTTGCCGGATAAAATGCGCTTTGCGCCGTGGTCAGGCTCTGCAATGCAGGGCAGCATGCAGCTTGAAAGCGGCGGCAAAGATATAACCATAACGCGCACGACGAAAACCGCGTCCGCACCCATGCGCGAGTTTTCCGCAGTGTATACCGGCACGAGCGTGCCCGTCGAGGGCTTAAACGGAAATAACGCCGGCGAGATGCTTACAGGCGTCAGCCGCGATGTTTTCCGCCGCAGCGCCTTTGTCGAGCAGGGCAAGGTCGCCGTAACGCACAGCGCCGAGCTTGAAAAGCGCATAAGCGCCATCGTCTCAAGCGGCGACGAGGACTGCTCGTTCACCGAGGCCGATAGCCGCCTGCGCCAGTGGCAGCGTAAGCGCCGCTTCAACCGCCATGGCCGCCTTCCGGAACTTGAGGATGAGCTTTCGCATAAAAAGCAGCTCTTGGCCGAGCTTTCGGATGCGGCTCAGAATCGTGAGAATATGGCCGCCGAGCTTGAAACGGCAAAGCAGGAGTGCGAGCGCATCGAGGCCGAAGTCATAGAGAGCCGCAAGGTCGTCCGTAAGGAAGCTCTCAGCAGTCTTCAGGGCGTGCGCAATGAGGTCAATGCAGCGACCGAGCGCCACGATAAGGCCGCCGAGCGGCGCGACAGCTGCCGAGCGGCGCTGTGCGCCTGCGCGATGGGCGAGCGCAAGCCCGAGGAGGCCAAGGCCGAGGTAAAGGCCGACCTTGAAGCTTCACTTAGATTAAAAGAGCAGTCCGAGCGCAAAAGCTCACCCGTGCTCGCAATAATACTCATGATCCTGTGCGGTGCGCTCGTCGCGGCAGGCTTTTTAATGCCGGATCTGATGATCCACGCTTTTATCGCGGCGGCAGTCGCTCTGGCGGCAGGCGTTGCGCTGTTTATCCGCGCATCCCGGCGCAAAACGGAAAATTACGAGGCCGCAAAGCAGAGGCGCAAGCTCCTTGCAAAATATAAAGCCGAGTCCGAGGACGATATAGCCGCAAGCATCGACGAATATCTTGAGCTTTACAAAAACTATGCCGAGGCGCAGCGTGCCGAGAAGGAGAGCGCGGAGGCTCTTGCGGTGGCGCGCCGCCGTCAGGAGCAGGCCGAAAGCAAAACGCTCACTCAGCTCGATTTTACCGGCGGCGATAATCAGGCCGCGCAGCTCAGCCGCGCCCTTGCCGAGGCGCGCGCAAGATGCAGCCGCATTTCCGCGCAGATGGCAGAGCGCAGCGGCAGACTTGCCGCGATGGGCGATCCGCTGGTGCTCGGTTCGGAAATAAGCCGCATGGAGGCCGAGTATGCGGAGATAAGCGCGGAATACGACGCGATAGCGCTTGCGATCGACACCATGCGCAAGGCCGATGAGGATATCCAAAGCCGATTCTCGCCTGCCCTCGGCAAGCTTGCGGCCGAGTACATGCAGTTCGTGACCGGCGGAAAGTATGACGGGGTCATGCTCGATCGCGACTTCTCGGCTGCGGTGCATGAAGCCGGCGCAAATGTTCCGCGCAACGCCGAATATCTGAGCGCGGGCACGCTCGATCTTATGTATCTTGCCGTGCGCCTTGCCGTGTGCTCGCTGGCGCTGCCGGAAAGCGCGAATTGCCCGCTTATAATCGACGATGCGCTCGTGAATTTCGACGCTGACCGCCGCCGTCAGGCAATGGCTCTGCTCGAGAAGATCGCGCAGGAGCGTCAGGTGATACTGTTTGCCTGCAATTAAAATGCGATAGGCCGGCTGACTCAAAATAACATACGCCAAAAAAGGCGGAGCAAGCACGAATGTCTTTGTTGCGACGGCTTGGTATACACAAAGTATGCCTGCACCGCCGCGCCTCGACCTCGCACTTGCTCCGTCATTTTTGGTGCTTTGCAGTTTTGAAGCTGAGTTTTTTATTCCTGCAAGGACAAAGCCCGAGAGCATACTGTCGTATTCTCAAGGCTTTGTACGACGCAGGAGCGAAAAAGATCGCTTCAAAACCGTATGTTTTCTTGTGTCAACCGGCCTAATATGGTCTTTTCGTTGAAAAATATAATTTGCCGTGATATCATAAAAATATGGAACAGTTAAAGAAGAACGAAATATTCGAAGCCAAAATAGAGGCTTATAACTCCGAGGGCAGCGGCGTTGCGCGCATTCTCGGCAGGGCGGTTTTCGTGCCGCGCACGATAGTGGGCGAAACGTGGCGCATCGTCATCGTCAAGGTCACGGCCTCGGCGGTGTATGGCCGCGCGCTCGAGCCGGTGAAAATTTCGCCCGAGCGCAGAGCGCCCGAGTGCGAAAATTATCTGCGCTGTGGCGGATGCAGACTGTGGCACATGAGCTATGACGAGGAGCTGCGCTTTAAAAAGCAGCGCGTGAACGACGCCCTGCGGCACATCGGCCGTCAGACCGTTCAGGCCGAGACCATTATCGGCAGCGATGAGGTGACGCACTATCGCAATAAGGGCATCTACGCCGTGCGCGAGCAGGGCGGCAAAGCCTGCAAGGGCTTTTTCGCACCGCGCAGCCACGAGCTTGTGTCGGTGGAGAGCTGCCTTATACAAAGCGAGATCGCAGATAAAGCCGCCGATGCAGTGGTGCGGTTTCTAAACGAAAACGGCATACGCGCGTGTGACGAAAAAACGCGGCGCGGCCTTGTTCGGCATGTGTATGTTCGCCGCGCAGTCAACACGTCCGATGCCGTTGCGGTCATCGTTGCGTCCGGCGGCTTCGGTGCGCGGACGCAGGCGCTTGTTGAGTTTTTGCGCCGTGCCTGCCCGGAGTTGAGCGGCATAGTTTTGAACGTCAATAAGTCCGACGGAAACACTGTGCTCGCCGGGGATTTTCACACCCTGTGGGGGCGTGGGTTTATTCGCGACAGTCTCGGCGGCATAGTCTATGAGCTTGCGCCGCAGGCGTTTTATCAGATAAATCCGCCGCAGGCCGAGAAGCTCTACCGTAAGGCGGTCGAGTATGCCGCGCCCGAGGGCAAAACGGTGCTGGATATGTATTGCGGCGCCGGAACTATAAGCCTGTTTCTGGCCAAGGCCGCAAAGCAGGTGATCGGCGCGGAGATAATCCACGAGGCTGTGGAAAATGCGCGCGAAAACGCCCGGCGCAACGGAATAGAAAACGCAGACTTTATCTGCGCCGACGCATCCGAGGCGGCGGAAAAATTCCTGCGCGACGGCGTGCGGCCGGAGGTCGTCGTTGTCGATCCGCCGCGAAAGGGCATGGACGAGACCGCCGTGCGTGCACTGTGCGGCATGGAGCCGGACAGAGTGGTTTACGTCTCCTGCAACCCGGCGACCCTTGCGCGAGATATAACCGTGTTCAACTCCTGCGGCTATGAGCTAAAATGCGCCGAAGCTGTGGACATGTTCCCGAGAACAAGCCACGTTGAGACGGTTGTCTTGCTCTGCCATTGACAGTGGGGATAATTGGATTGCGATATAGTACAGACCTTGTGTTAGCGGTAGCAACTGTGGCGGCTATTCAAGAGAAATACCATGTGATGAAAAAAATTAATCGGAGGTGCAACATGAGCGAAAAGCTGAAGGTACTGATAATAAACGGCTCGCCGCGAGCCGGCGGCAACACGTCGATAGCGCTGCGCGAGATGGAAACTGTGTTTGAGCAAAACGGTGTTGAGTGCGAGACCGTGCAGATAGGCGCCGAGCCTGTGCGCGGCTGCATTGCCTGCGGCTATTGCATCAAAAACGACAAGTGCGTATTCGACGACGCGGTGAACGCTTTGGCTGAGAAATTCAAAGCCGCCGACGGACTTGTGCTTGCAAGCCCCGTGTATTTTGCAAGCGCGAACGCAACGCTCGTCGCCTGCCTGGACAGGCTGTTTTACAGCACGAGCTTCGACAAAACGATGAAAGTCGGCGCAAGCGTGGTGTGCGCGCGCCGCGGCGGCTGCTCGGCAACGTTTGACGAGCTGAACAAATACTTCACCATATCCGGAATGCCGATCGCGTCCGGCCAGTATTGGAACAGCATCCACGGCAGAGCGGCAGGAGAGGCGGAGCTTGACGAGGAGGGCAGACAGTCCATGCGCACGCTTGCGCGGAACATGACGTTCCTGATGAAAAGCATAGCCCTCGGCAAAGAAAAATTCGGCCTTCCGGAAAAGGAAGAGCCGATAGCAACAAACTTTATAAGATAAAGAAATCCCAAATGGGAGGTTCTTTCTTGCAAATTGTGAATATTATGGTATAATTTTGGCAAGCAAGGGGCGAGGCGGTCAGCTACACCACCCGAGGGGGGGTGAGCACATGCCGATAACACTAACGATACATATCTTCGGATACACGGTAACGATCAGAGTTAAAAAGCAAAACCGCCACCCGGCACGGTGACGATTTTGCTAAGTTTACTTATCAACTTCTAACCAAGGGCTGACCGTTGGTCATCGCTCCTTGTGGTTTGATTATAGCCCAAAGATTTCAAATTGTCAACTGCGTCGGCTTTGCTCGGCGCAGTTATTTTTCTTCCATCTTCCGCAGCGCTTTTTTGAAGTTCACGGCGAACATGACGGCTGTGAAGATCACGGCCAGGGAATCGGCGACAGGCTCAGCGGCGTAAACGGCGCTCACCTTGTCTGATAAAAGCTGCGGCATAATGTAGATAAGCGGGATGAGCAGCACAAATTTGCGCATAACTGCGACGATGATCGAGCACAGGGCATAGCCGATGGAAACGAAGGTCATCTGGCACGATGTCTGTATGCCGAAGATGAACATTGCGCCGCAGTAGATCCTCAAAGCGCGCGAGGCAAAGTCAATAAGCTGCGCATCCGAGGCGAACATTCCGACGAAAATGCGCGGAAACAGCATAACAAGGCCCCACAGCGCAACGGAATACACAAGGCACACCGTCAGCAGCAGGCGGAAGCTCTCGCGCACGCGCGCTGAGTTTCCTGCGCCGAAGTTATAGCTCGTTATAGGCTGCGCGCCCTGCGCCACGCCCTGAAGCGGCAGCATTGCAAACTGCATGACGCTTGAAAGTATCGTCATTGCGCCGACTGCGATATCGCCGCCGTAGCGCAGCAGGGAGGTGTTGAAGCACATGGATATGACGCTTTCGCTCGCCTGCATGACAAAAACCGAAAGACCCAGCGCGATGCACGGAGGCATAAGCCGCAGTCCGGGCAGAAGATTTTCCTTTTTAAGCCGCAAAACGGTTTTGCTGCCGCAGAGAAACGAGATGACCCACGCACAGGATACAGCCTGCGAAATGACCGTTGCAAGTGCAGCGCCTTTCACGCCCATGCCGAACGCGAAGATAAATACGGGGTCAAGCACAATGTTGAGCGCAGCGCCGATGATAACCGTTTTCATGCCGACCTTTGCAAAGCCCTGCGCGGTTATGAATGCGTTAAGCCCCAGCGTTATCTGCACGAAGATCGTGCCGAGGGCGTATATGCCCATGTAGTCGGCGGCGTAGGAAATGGTGTTTTCGCTCGCGCCGAAAAGATACAGAAGCTCGTCTTTCCATATGAGCATGGCGGCGGTGAGCAGCAGAGAGATGATCACCTGCATCGTAAGACAGCCGCCGAGCGTCCTTTCCGCCGAATCACAGTCGCCGCGCCCCATGAATATCGACGCTCGCGGAGCGCCGCCGGAAGCTACGAAGGCCGAAAAGGCCGAAACGATGAGTATAAGCGGCATGCAAACGCCGATGCCGGTCAGCGCAAGACTGCCGACCTCGGGAATGTGCCCGATGTATATGCGGTCAACGATGTTGTACAGCATGTTGACAAGCTGCGCGATAACCGTCGGCACAGCGAGCTTGGGCAGCAGCTTTTTTATCGGCTGCGTGCCGAGAAATGACTTGTCTTCTTGCATTTTGATGCCCTTCTTAAATGATTTATGCAAGAATATTAGCACCATGCCGCGGTGAAGTCAATTGCCGGGGCTTTAATTTGCGCCGCGGTTATGTTATTATAAATGTCATGCTCAACGATAAATTTCCCGAAAAGTTAATATCCGCGCTCGGCACGGCCACGCTTGCGGCGGTGTTTGCGCTCTGGTGCGCCGGCAGCAGCTACGGCGCCGCCGGTTATGCCGCTGCCGTTATCAGTGCGCTGCTCATGCTTGCGCTGTGCCTGCGCTTTGTGCCCGAGTGGTGCGCGTTCTGGCGAGAAAAAGGCGAAGATCGCCTCGGCACGGCCGACGGCACGGTCTGCGCGCGCATTTTTGCGCTTATTATAATATGGGATGTCTTTATCCTCATACTCGGCTTTGTTCTGCGCAAAATTCTCGGCTATGACGAGACCGTTGGCGGCTATGTTCGCTTCTGGCTGTGCACCGACAGTCAGCACTATATGGACATAGCGCGCGACTGGTACCTGTCCGACGGCGAGTGGGACAGGCTCGTGCAGCTCGTTTTCCTGCCGGGCTACCCCGTTGTCGTGAGACTTTTTTCGTATCTCACGGGCGACTGCCTCGCAGCCGGGCTTTTCGTTTCGGCGCTTTGCTTTGCAGGCTCGGGCGTTATGCTGTATAAGCTAATGTGCCTTGACATGGAAAGTGCGGCGGCTCTGCGTGCGGTGAAATTTTTCGCGCTCTGCCCGGCGGCGTTTTTCTTTGCAGCACCCATGAGCGAGAGCCTTTTTGTCCTGTGCACGGTGTCGTGCCTGTATCTTGTCCGCACCGGCAGGATACGAACCGGAGGCCTTTTGGGCGCATATGCTGCGTTCACGCGCTCGCCGGGGCTGATCCTCGTCGTGCCGATCCTGTTTGAGCTTGTTCGTTCGAGGGCAAAGCCGCGCGAATATCTGGCTTTGTTTATGGTGCCGCTCGGCTTTGCGGCCTATTGCATGATAAACTACTCAGTGTCCGGCGATGCGTTTAAATTCATGGAGTATCAGAGCATCCACTGGCACCAGCAGCTCGGATGGTTTTTCGGCACCGCCGCATACCAGACGGAAAACGCGGTTTCCGCCGCATCAAATTCTACGGCGCTTTTCTGGGGACTGTGGCTGCCGAACCTTTTGGCGCAGCTTTTGTCGCTCGCAGCGATGATATTTGCCGCGAAAAGGATGCGCGCATCGTATACGGCGTATTTTATCGCGTATTTTGTGGTGACGATGGGCGCGACATGGCTTCTGAGCGCGCCGCGATATCTTGCGGCGATGCTCTCGCTCCCGGCGGCAATGTCGGCGCTTGCGGAAAATGCGCGCACCGAGCATGTGCTTATCCTGCTGAGCGTGCTCATGTTTTTCGTGTATTTCATCTTTTTCCTGCTCCGATGGCAGGTATGGTAAAAAAATAGTGTAAATTTTTCTTGTATTCCGGAAATGCTTGTGGTATAGTAGATAGGCTAATATGTCAAAATCGAAAGGATTGAATATAAATGAACACTTTGAAACTCATTCTCACCATCCTTCAGCTCCTCTCCGGCCTTGCTGTAACGGTCGTCGTCCTTCTTCAGAGCGGCAAAAGCGCAGGCTTGTCCGGTGCTATCGCCGGCGGCGCAGAGACCTTCCTGAGCAAGGGCAAGGCAAAGTCTCTGGATGCAAAGCTTGCAAAGGCCACCAAGTGGTTTGCAATCGCTTTCGTTATCCTCACCCTCGTGCTGAACCTTATCTGATAAGCGCGCAAATTTCAGAAAGCACTGCGCAGTCGTTTTCGGCTGCGCTTTTTTATTGCCATGAAAAGAAAAGTTGAGATAAAAGAAGTTTTTCGCGGTGTCAAGGCCGCGTTCCCGTCCACGGTTCCGATCTTCTTCGGATGGATATTCGTTGCACTGACCTACGGCGTTTTGATGGAGGAGCTTGGCTACGGCCCACTGTGGACGCTGCTGTTTTCAATGATATGCTTCTGCGGCGGAATGCAGATTGCGGCGGTGCCGATGATGGCGGCCGGATTTGACCCTGTGCAGATGCTCATAATGAGCTATTTCGTGAATTTCCGACACACGTTTTACGGACTTGCGCTGCTTGAAAAATATAAGGATACGCAGCCGTTCAAGCCGTTTCTTATCTATGCTCTGGCCGATGAGCCTTTCTCGCTGGCGGTATCCTCCGATGCTCCGGAGGGGATGGAGCCGCGGTATTTCTTCTTCGGGCAGACTCTGCTCTTGTATGTTTACTGGTGCGGCCTCACGGCGCTCGGCAGTGTGCTCGGCAAGATCATAACGTTTGACACAACGGGGCTTGATTTTGCGCTCAACGCGCTGTTTATCGTGTTCTTCCTCCAGCAGTGGAAGGACAAGGCCAAGCGCCCGGCGTGCATCATCGGCGTTGTTGTGACGCTGCTTGCGCGCATCGTTTTTGGGCCGACGATGTTCCTCATTCCGGCGCTTGCCGGCATGCTCTTAGTCTTTTGGTTGGGGAGGAATAAACTGTGAAGCTTACCGTTATTCAGACGCTTATCATCATCCTCGCCATAGCCGTCGGAACGCAGATCTCGCGCTGGCTGCCGTTTTTGGCCTTTTCCGGCAAGAAGGAAACTCCGGCGTTTGTAAAATACCTCGGGCGCGTGCTGCCGCCGGCGCTCATGGGTCTGCTCGTGGTCTATTGCTTTAAAAATACGCCGATACTCACAGGCTCGCACGGATTGCCGGAGCTTATCGCGGCTCTGTTTGTGGTTTTGAGCTACGAGTGGAAGGAAAACCTGCTTCTTTCCGTCGGAGGAGGCACCGTCGCGTACATGCTGCTCGTGCAGTTCGTTTTTTAAAAGTTTACAAAATCAAGAGGGCCGCCGGAGAGATTCGGCGGCCTTATTGATTGCAAATGTGAGAATAAACTGGTATAATGACAATCAATATTATCGAAGTATTTTTATCCGAAAGGAATTTTTGCTTATGTGCGGAATAGTTGGCTTTGCAGGAGGGGAGCAGGCAGCTCCCATACTGCTTGACGGACTGGAAAGACTGGAATACCGAGGCTATGACTCTGCCGGTATCGCCGTTATATCCGGCGATAAAAAGCTGCAGGTCAAAAAATCAAAGGGCCGCCTGAAGGTGCTCAGGGATATGATACAGGGCGGCAAAAGCGTAGAGGGCACCATCGGCATCGGCCACACACGCTGGGCAACGCACGGCGAGCCGAACGACGTCAATGCCCATCCCCATCTAAGCGGCGACGGCAAGATCGCCGTTGTTCACAACGGCATAATCGAAAACTATGTTGAGCTGCGCGATTTTCTTATATCCAACGGCTATAAATTCATCTCCGATACCGACACCGAGGTGGTAAGCCAGCTCGTTTCGTTCTACTATGCCGAGTGCGGCAATGCGCTTGAGGCTGTGTTCCGCGTTCTGCGCCGCATCGAGGGCGCGTATGCGCTGGGTATACTGTGCGTTGACGAGCCGGAGCATTTCATCGCCGCGCGTAAGGATGCGCCGCTGCTTATCGGCTACGGCGAGGGCAGCAACTACATAGCAAGCGACGTTACCGCGATAATAAAGCACACGCGCGACGTTTCGTATATGGAAGACGGCGAGGTCGCAGTCATCTCCGCCGACAAGGTGCAGTTTTACAATGCCATGGAGCAGACCATCGAAAAAGAGCACCACACGATCGACTGGGATGTTTCCGCGGCTGAAAAGGGCGGCTATGCCCACTTCATGCTCAAGGAGATCATGGAGCAGCCCGAGGCTATACGCAAAACGGCGTTCAGCCGCATCCGCGATAACCGCATCGTGTTCGAGGATATGAAATTCACCGCCGAGCAGATCAAGGACGTAGGCCGCATATTCATAATCGCCTGCGGCTCGTCATATCATGTTGGTGTGGTGGGCAAGTATAATCTTGAGCGACTCATGCGCAAGCCGGTCGAGGTCTGCCTCGCTTCGGAATTCCGTTACAGTGATCCGCTTGTCGATGACAAGACGCTCGTTATCGTCATCAGCCAATCGGGCGAAACGCTCGATACGATGGCGGCGCTGCGCGAAGCAAAGGCAAGGGGAGCGCACATACTTTCGATAGTAAACGTTGTCGGCAGCTCCATAGCCAGAGAATCGGACGATGTGCTCTACACCTGGGCAGGACCCGAGATCGCCGTTGCAACAACTAAGGCATACAGCACGCAGCTTGTCCTGCTCAACATGCTGGGGCTTTACTTTGCCGACGCTCTCGGCACGGTCAGCGCCGCGCAGTACGACGAGATAATCGAGGAGCTGCTGCGCCTGCCGGGCAAGATGGAGCAGATGCTTGAGGATATCGAGGATATAAAGCATTTTGCCTCGAACTACTTCAACCACAACTCCGTGTTCTTCATCGGCCGCAACCTTGACTATGCCATGGGTCTTGAGGGTTCGCTCAAGCTCAAGGAGATATCCTATATCCACTCCGAGGCATACGCATCGGGCGAGCTTAAGCACGGAACCATTTCCCTCATCGAGGACGGTACCCTCGTCATAGCCCTCGGCACCTACGAGCCGCTGTTTGACAAAGCCATGAGCAACATCGTTGAGGTTCAGGCGCGCGGCGCGGATGTGCTTGCGCTCACGACCGAGAGCAATGTTGCCGAGATGAAAAAGACCGTGGAGAACGTCATTTCCGTTCCCGAGACACACACGATACTTCAGCCTTCTCTGGGCGTTGTGCCGCTTCAGCTTTTTGCGTACTATGTTGCGCTGCTGCGTGGCTGCGATATCGATAAGCCCAGAAATCTTGCAAAGTCGGTGACTGTCGAATAATTGAAAAATCTCATGATATTTTTTGCGTGCGTGGTCTGTAAGGCCACGCACTGCTTGTTGCGGCTGTTTAATTTCGGCGCAACCTCGCTCCCCGGAGCGCTGGCACTGAAGATATGCCCCGATATCCTCGGGTACGCAGCAAAAAATGTTGATATAATCGCCGTTACGGGGACAAACGGCAAAACCACCTCGGCGCGCATCATAGAGCGGGCGCTGCAAAACGCCGGCAGAAGCGTGTGTGCAAACCGATCGGGAGCAAACCTTATGCCGGGGATAACCGCCGAGCTTATTATGAACAAAAGCCTGTTCGGCTCTACAAGGTGCGAAAGCGCCGTCATCGAGTGCGACGAGGCCGCGTGCAGGCTCGTTCTCGGCAGACTCAGGCCGCGCGTTTTGCTCATTACAAATCTTTTTCGCGATCAGCTCGACCGCTACGGCACGGTGGCGCATCCGCGCGACTGTATCGCAGAAGGCTTACGCGATACGCCCGAGACGATAGCCGTCATAAACGCCGATTGCCCGATGGCGGCGTCGGTCTCGCGCCTGTGCCAAAACAAAACCGTGTACTACGGACTCGGTGAGCATAAGAAAACCTGCGTCGGCAGCGGCGAGGACGATACCTGCCCCGTCTGCGGAAAAAGGCTCGGCTACAAGGGGCTCAGCTACGCAAATCTCGGCGTATTTTCCTGCTCCTGCGGCTTTGCGAGAAGCAAGCCGGATGTGAGCGCGGAGTCGGTATTCCCGGACGGGAGCTTCGTTCTGCGTGCCGACGGCGATAAAACGGTCTGCGCTCCGGCGCTGCCGGGGCTTTACAATGTCTATAACAGCGTCGGCGCTGTCGCCGCCGCCGTCGCCTGCGGCGTGCCGTTAAAGCAGGCTGCCGACGCGGCGCAGGACTTTGACTGCGGCTTCGGCAGGATGGAGAGCTTTCCGCTCGGCAAGCGCGGAGCAAGGATGATACTTATCAAAAACGCCGCCGCTGCCGATCAGACGCTAAATGAGGTCTGCCGCGCGCCGGGAGAAACAACTCTGGTGCTTGCCGTGAACGACCGCACGGCCGACGGAACGGATATATCCTGGCTTGACGAGGCCGATTTCGGCATGCTTGCGCGGCGTGGAAAGATCATGCGCGTCTATGTCTGCGGCGACCGCGCCGAGGCCGCCGAAAAAAGGCTCAAGCGCGAAAATATCCCCTGTCAATCATGCAGAAACTATGATAAACTGATAGAGTCTCTGCGGGATGAGGATAGCTTCATTTTCATCCTGCCGACCTACACCGCCATGCTGGAATTGCGCGCAAAGCTCGTGCGCAGACTCGGCGGAAAGAACTTCTGGGAATAAACGAGGATAAACGAATGATACGTTTTTATAACGGCCGCGTGCTCACGTTCGAGCCGGAGGCGAAGATAAGGCAGTGCGAGGTGTGGACGGACGGCGCGCGTATATGCCATGTAGGCGCTCGGCCGGAAGCCGTGCCGGAGTTTGAGCGCGAGATAGACCTTAACGGCGATCTGCTCATTCCGGGCTTTAAGAATGCGCACACGCACTCGGGCATGACCTTCCTGCGCTCGCTTGCCGACGATATGCCGCTGGATAAGTGGCTCAGCGAGCAGGTATGGCCGAAGGAGGCGCGCCTTAGCCCCGACGGGCTTTACGTCATGACGCGCCTTGCGATAATGGAATACTTAACAAGCGGCATAACGAGCTGCTTTGATATGTATTTTCACAACGATGCGTTTGTCAAAGCGTGCATAGATTCGGGCTTTCGCGCGGTGCTGTGCGGCGATATGAATAATTTCGACAGCGACTATACGCTGCTTGAGGATAAATTTCTGCGCTATAACAAAACGCACGAGCTTATATCCTATCGCCTCGGCTTCCATGCGGAGTACACGACGAGCATGGAGCGCATGCGGTTTGTCGCCGATCTTGTGCGGAAATACAAAGAGCCGATGTTCGTCCACTCATCGGAAACGCGCGCGGAGGTCGCAGGCTGCGTCGAGCGCTACGGCGTAACGCCGACGGTGCTTTTTGATAAGCTCGGCATGTATGACTACGGCGGCGGCGCGTTCCACTGCGTCCACATGAGCGACGAGGATATCGCGATATTCAAAAAACGCGGCCTGACGGCGGTTTTGAACCCGGCCTCAAACCTCAAGCTTGCAAGCGGTATCGCGCCGGTAAAGCGCTTTATCGACGAGGGCATAGCCCTTGCCATCGGAACCGACGGCGCAGGCTCGAACAACGCCCTTGACATGTTCCGCGAAATGTACCTCGTGAGCGTGCTGGCCAAATACCGCGAAAACGACGCCTCGGCGGTCGATGCAGCGAAGGTGCTTGAGGCTGCCTGCGTGGGCGGTGCGCGCGCAATGGGCTTAAACGACTGCGACGGCATTGCCGTCGGCAAAAAGGCAGACCTTGCTGTTATTGACCTCAGCAGGCCGAACATGCGCCCGATAAACAACATCGCAAAAAACATCGTCTATGCCGGAAGCAAGGAAAATGTGCGCCTTACCATGGTAAACGGCCGCGTTCTGTACGAAAACGGCGAGTTTTTCATCGGCGAGGACGCGCGGAAAATTTACGACGAAGCGGAAAAAATTATGGAGACGATAAAACAGTGAGAGAAATTGACCTTCACGTTCACACAAATATATCCGACGGCTCGGAAACGCCTGCGGAAACGGTGAAATATGCCCGGTCGCTCGGCCTGCGCGCGATCGCCGTGACCGATCACGACAGCATAAACGGCGTTGCCGAAGCACAGAAGGCCGGAAAAGAATGCGGCGTTGAAGTCGTCGCCGGGATGGAGCTTGGCTGCGGCTGGTACGGCAGAGAGGTGCACATGCTCGGATACGATCTTGATATCCGCTCAAAAAAGCTGCCCCCGGTGCTCGACTGGATAGTGCGCGACCGCGATGAGCGCAACAGAAAAATGGTGGACATGCTCGCGCGCGACGGGCTTTTCATCGAACTTGACGAGCTTCAGGCAAAGCACCCCGGCTCGACCATCGGCAGACCGCATTTTGCCCTGTGCCTTGTCGAGGCGGGCGTTGCCGAAAGCGTGCAGGATGCGTTCGAGCGCTTTCTCGACCCCGGCTGCAAGTATTATATCCGCCGCCATTTTCTGAGCGTTGAGGATGCGGCGGAGCTTATCCGCTCGGCCGGCGGCAAGCCGGTCATTGCCCATCCGCGGCAGTATAAGCTCACGCCCGAGCGCTTTACCGAGCTCATGGAACGCGCACGCGCCTGCGGCGTTGCCGGGCTTGAGTGCTACTACTCCGGCTATGACGCGCAGACCGTCGCCAAGTACCTCGCCGCCGCTGAACAATACGGTTTTTGTCCTACTGCCGGCAGCGACTGGCACGGCAAAAATAAGCCGCATATCCATCTCGGTAGCGGAATGAACGGCGAACTGGCCGCGCCTTACGAGCTGCTCGAAAAATTAAGAGATCATGAGTGA
>OJRP01000984.1_pt1 | contig 16760 bp, 19 predicted proteins | sample 1599201 | NCBI WGS metagenome assembly OJRP01 (sample SAMN03922534, study PRJEB24848) | human gut metagenome | isolation source: stool sample | host: Homo sapiens | place: Germany | collected 2010-05
GGCATACGAGATGTAGAGAGGTCTCGTCGGCTCGGAGATGTGTATAAGAGACAGGATTAACGAGCAGACCAGCCAGTGGCACTGGAAATCCAGAGATATCGGGGGCACCAGTGCTTTAAATTTCCTGATTCATGTAGACGGGTGTTCTTTTCTGGAGGCAGTGCAAATGCTGAAAGATGAGTATCCCACCTATATCCCTCCTCCAGTGGAAGCAAAGCCAAAGAAGCCATTTGTCCTGCCTACGGTCAGCCCGGACTGCCGCAGGGTGTTCCGCTATCTGAAAGAGCGGGGCATCAGTGGCGAGGTCTTACAGCGGTGTGTTCATTTGGGAATCTTATATGAGAGTCTGCCCTACCACAATGCCGTGTTCATAGGCCGGGATGAAAACCAGGTGGCAAGATATGCTTTCCTGCGTGGGATTTACGATGCCAGCGGAAAGTCTTTTAAGATGGAACAGGCCGGAAGTGAAAAGGCATACGCTTTTTGTGTTCCGGCGAAACCGGGATGCAGACGGGTTGCTGTTTATGAAGCCTGTGTGGATGTGCTTGCCCACATGACATTGGAACAGAGACAGGGAAGCCGGGATAAGTACCGTCTGGAGCTTGGCGGGATCAGCGCACCAAAAGAAGGGCAGAGCCAGCGGAGCATGAAAAAGCCGCAGGCATTGGAACATTTTCTGTCCCAGCACCCGGAGATCACCGAGATCGAAGTGTGTACCGACAATGACTTTGCCGGACGGTGGGCGTGTGAACATATCCGAAAAGCCTACGAGGGAAACTATCAGATCATCGAGAACCTGCCGGAGATCGAAGGAGCAGACTGGGCAGACATGGCAAAGATGGCTGCCCGTACACCAGAGAAACGGCAGAACAGAGAAGCGAGGTGGTGCCTTGAAAGATAAAATAGAAGTGGAAATGCTGTCACCTCTGATGGCAGAGTTTATTCCGGACTATTCAGACATTGTGGATCTGGATGATGCGGAGCCATTGGAAGGACCTGACCTGGTGCAGTATCAGACATCCATAGCAGAAAAGGTTGATGAAATCAACCGGCTCGGTATGCCTGACAACCAGCCATGCAACCTGATTGATTATTTTGACCAAAACAAGGACATTAAGGAAAAAGTGGAACGCATTACAATGGCGGTAAAGGAACAGGAGGGCGTTTTATATGGCTGTGCAAACCTGACACTCCGGGAGAATCTGACACCAGAGGAATACCGTATGGTGGGGCAGTATCTGAGAGGCCAGTACAGCGATGGCTGGGGAGAAAGTCTGGAACAACGGGAGATAAAAGTAGACGGCGGCGAATTGTATCTGCATTTTTATGTTGGTGCCGGCTCGGATTTTCTGATTCAGATGAAAGCACCGGAAAACGGTGTGCAGGAAAAGCAGCCGGAACAAAAGCCGTCCCGTCCAGAACTTAAGCTCTTAGGGCATGACGGAAATATTTTCTCAATCCTTGGGGATGCCGCAAGACTGCTTAGACGTGCCGGGATGTCCGAACAGGCCAACGAAATGGCGGATCGTGTCCACAAGAGCAGCAATTACTATGAAGCGCTGGGAATCATCAGCGAATACGTGGAAACCGAGCTGTCGGACCACCGTGAACAGCCCAGAACGCCAAGAAAAGAAACACTGAAAAAAGAGGATACCTGCCGATGAGCAGTTCCATAAAGAAAAGCACTTCCAGAGAAATCTGGAAAATAAGCGACCGAAAGGATGATGCCTATGGGAAATACCCTGAAACTTGAAGATCTTTTAAAACCGGACTGTGTGCCGGATGAGTCTGCCGGAGGGGAGAACTGGCGTATCCTGCATGGAGATACCTTAAAACTGGTCAAAGGATTCCAGCCGGGGATCTTTGATGCAGTTATAACTGATCCGCCCTATGCGTCCGGGGGAACCAAGCAGAACGAACGCAACCGAACTACCAACCAGAAGTACAGCAGCATGAAAGCAGAAAATGCCCTGCCGGATTTTGATGGGGATAATAAAGACCAACGTTCCTGGACCCACTGGATGGCAGAATGGCTGTACGATGTGCGGAAAGCCTGCAAGAGAGGGGCTCCGATCTGCCTCTTTATTGACTGGAGACAGTACCCGTCCATCACCGATGCCCTCCAGTGGGCAGGGTGGATCTGGAGAGGGACTGCCGTCTGGGACAAGGGAAACTCCCGTCCGCAGAAAGGCAGATTCCGCCAGCAGGCAGAATATATCGTGTGGGGAAGCAACGGACCGATGCCGATCAACCGCCCGGTGTCCTGCCTTCCGGGTGTGTTCCGTTATGGGAATCCCCAGAACCGCATCCATGTGACAGAAAAGCCGCTCCAGCTGATGAAGGATGTCATCCAGATCTGCGAGCCGGGCGGCCTGATCTTAGACCCGTTTGCCGGAGCTGGTACGACCATCCTTGCGGCGGCAGAGTCGGGGTTTCAGGCAGTCGGCATTGAAGTGACCGATGCGTATTATAAGCTGGGAAGCGACCGTGTCCGCATTGCACTGGAAACCGGGGAAGAAGCGGAAAACAAAGAACCACAGTAGCCGGATGTCTGGCAGACATCTGAAAAAGAGAAGAAAAGAATCCAGATGTCCACAAGACATCCACAGAGCGGAATGCTTTGTGGGTGTTTCTTTTTGGAAAAACGCCGGGCAGAGGAAACCTGTCCGGCCAGGAAAGGAGATGGTCGTATTGGAACAGGCACTTGCTTATGTCTGCTGTTCTGCAGAAGAGGGAAAGAGCAAAGTACAGCGGTACTGCCGGAAGATCTACGAACTGGGATATGTGCCGATCTGCCCGCAGTACAGCTTTTCCCCATTCCTTGATGACGGAGATGCAGAGGATATGCAGGCCATGCGGAGGATGTCCCACCAGATCTTAAGGCGGTGCAGGATGGTGGTCGTCTGCGGAAAAGAGACCACCGGGACGATGAACACGGAGATCAGCATGGCTGACAGACTCCATATCATCTGCACCACGTTGGATGGGTTAAGCAAAATCAAGGAAAATGAATGATTCAGAAAAACAACAGGTTCAGAGGGGACGAAACCGGATGCGACTGGTTTTGCAAGCATAGCGTTTGGATATCCAAACGCACTTTGGGGAGAACCCCAATCCCCCATACCGAGCCGTAAACAGACGAAAGGAGAACGAAAAAATGTTGGGATTTATACTTGGCACAATGACCGGAGGAGTAATGGGAGTTTTTGCAATGTGTCTTTTCATAGCTGGGAAGCGTGAGGATGAGGCACTGGAGCGGTGCCGGATGAAACGGAAGGAGATCATCGACCACGGCGTGTGCATCTGTTTTGTAAACAGCCAGGGAGAGGAACTATTCCGTCTGGCAGACGGGGAAAGCCTTGTGCAGAATGCCCCAAATGGAGAGCGGAATGTATCCACCTGCCATTATCTGGATGCCGATTCTGCCATGATCGATGGGAAGAAATGGAACCTTCTGGAATTTGCAAAAGAGATGGAAAAGAGGGGAATCATGCTTGCCCCGATGGAGCTGTGCCAGGTACCGGAAAGGGGGTGAGGCCTATATGAAGAAAAAGATCATTGCTGCAGCCGTAGCCATTGGCGTGCTGACAGGATTCCTGATCTGGAAAAACCGTGAAATGTAAGGAAACGATCAATAACCCGTTGGAAAGCAGGTGAAGAGATGAGAAAAAGAAACCATGTGATACCAGTCCGCCTCAATGCGAAGGAGCTGCGTTTTCTGGAAGAGCAGGTAGAGAAAAGCGGCCTGTCCCGTGAGGAATATATCCGTTCCCTTGTCATGGGCGGCGAAGTCCGGGCAAGACCCTGTGAGCATCATACGGAGCTTTTGCGGAAAATATCCGGTCTGTGCAACAATGCCAACCAGCTTGCCCATGTAGCTAACGGCTGTGGGATGGCCGGGGAAGAGAGCATCCGGGAAATGCTCCGCATGACAAAAGAAACATGGAGGCTGGTCAAAGAGGAATGGTAGCCGATGGCATACACCAGTATCATCCCGGTCAGCCGTCTGGACAATTCCATCACGTACATCCGAAACAAGGATAAGACCACAAAAAAAGGGCAAAGTGCCGGCTCTCTGGAAGAAGCCATTGATTACGCCATGAACCGGGACAAGACGGAGCGTTCCATTTTTGAGGATGCCATCGGCTGTGTCTGTGAGACTGCCTATCAAGATATGGTAGCTACAAAGAAACGATACCACAAGATGGACGGGGTGCAGGGCTTCCATCTGGTGCAGAGCTTTGCCAAAGGGGAAGTCACCCCAGAGCTGGCCCACCGGATCGGCATGGAGCTGGCAAAAAGGCTCCTGCAGGGAAAATACGAAGCAGTGATCACTACCCATCTGAACACGGAGCATTACCATAACCACATTGTGTTTAATTCCGTGAGCATGGAAGATGGGAAAAAATATCACAGCAACAGCAGGAGTTACTACGAAGATGTGCGGAAAGCTTCGGATGCCTTATGCCTGAAATACGGCTTATCCGTCATCGAGCCGAAAAACGGCAAGGGGAAATCCTACGCCCAGTGGATGGCAGAACAGGACGGAAAGCCGACCTGGAGAACCTCGATCCGTCTGGATATCCGGGATGCAGTGGCAGAGAGCTTCACATGGAAACAGTTCCTGGATCAGATGAAGCAGAGGGGATACCAGTGGAAGCTGAACCGGAAGTACATTGCATTAAAAGCACCGGGAATGGAACGGTATATCCGTCTGCGGAGCCTTGGGAAGAATTATTCGGAAGAGGGCATCCGACAGTGGATCTTGCAGCCAAAGAGCAGGACACCTGCTGGAAAAGAAGGAGCTTCCCGACCCCCGAAAAAGAAGTTAAAGGGGATACAGGCCCTGTACTATTCCTATCTGTACCAGATGGGTGTTCTGAAGCAGAAACCCAAAAGGATCTCCCCGGTGCTCCGGGCAGATATCCGGAAACTGGATGCCAGGATCGAGCAGATGGAATTTCTCCAGAAGCATCAGATCACTACCCGTGAAGAGCTACTCGCCTACCGCACATCGTTGGAAGAGAGGGTACAGGCACTCACGAAAGAGCGGAAGCGGCTCTACCGGAGCGAACCGGACAGTGTCCGGATCGGTCAGATCACCGAAGAACTGAAGCCGCTTCGAAAGGATATCCGCATTTGTATCCGGATCGAACAGCAGTCCCAGGAGATGGAAGAAAAGATGCGTCTGGCAGAGCAGATCCGGAGACAGGAAGAAGAACAGACGGAGAAAAACAGAAAACCGAGAACAGAAAGCAGGTGAACAACATGAATTATGGAGGCGATGCGGCGGACCAGATCGTCCGGTATTCCCTGGACGGCGTGGACCACGGGCTCAGGCTTTCCGGTACGCTGGCAAAGCATCTGGCGGTATTTGTTGCCGCTGTATTAAAAGACCAGAAGAAAACAAGGGGCAAGACCCGGATGGTGCGGATGTTAAAGGAGAACAAGCCATTGAAGTTCTTTACCGTACCGTCCGACCGTCTGAGAGAATTTTGCAGTGAGGGCAGGAAACGAGGACTGCTCTATGTGATCATCCGGGATAAAAAGAACCCGGAGATGAGCGAGGTCATGGTCTTTGCCGATGATGCAGCCAAAGTCAACCGTGTCATGGATAAGATGAACCTTGATTTTGTAAGGAGCGAAGTCGGGGAAGCTGTCCATGAGGTAACCGCCGGAATGGAAGCACCGGAAACCGAAGCGGTACAGGAAACTGTGCAGATGCCAGAGGGCGAGGTGCAGTTTGAAATCAGCGATCTGGACGAAGCATTCCAGGTCGGTGACATGGACTTTTCTGAAGAGGAAAAGAACCAGAATCATCCCGAAAAGGAGTTTTCCGAACCGGAAAATTTTATCCCGGTGCAGGAAGAGGGGGAAGAGAATCTGTCCGGCTCTTCCTTGCACAGCAGAAATATTTCTACCGGGCAGGAAAAAGGGACTGATGCAGGGCAGAGGGAACAGGAGCGTCCCAGTGTCCGCCGGGAGCTGGAGAACATCAAACGGGAGAAAGCAGAGGAATCCCAGAAGCGGAGCCGGGAAAAGAACCGTGGACCAAGGAAAACGCAGAAGAAAGCAAGAAATAAACGAAAGGTGAAAGCGAGGTAGGAGATGGACCTGACAAAATTTTTAGGGCAGGACTCGCAGGAGCAGTCCGCTCAGCGGTTATCGAAAGAAGAATATGCCGCACAGAAAAAGCAGGAGAGGGAAGAAATCTGGGGTATGATCGATGGAAAGGCACAGGAGGTCTTCCAGAATGGGAACTCCTTAAAAGGATTCCTTGATTTTATGGGACAGTGCAAGCCGCAGAGGACAGACAACCTGTTCCTGCTTTATGCACAGAATCCGGAGATCCGGCAGGTCAAGACCTTTGAAAAATGGAAGGAAGAAGGCAAGGTAGTCAAGACCGGAAGCAAGGGATACAACTTCATTGTCGGACAGGAATATGAAAAGGACGGTGTCATCCAGCAGGGGTACTCCATCCAGAAAGCCTATGACATCAGCCAGATCCGTACCAAGCAGCCGGAAGAGGCAGAGCCAAAGCCGATGGACCAGATGATGGAAGCACTGCTGACCGACAGCGAGGTACGGATTCAGATCGCAGACAATCTGCCGGATAAGGTACAGGCACAGTACATCCCGAACAAGCGGACAATCTATGTCCGAAATGGCATGAGCGAAAATGCAACGTTCCATTCCATCAGCCGGGAACTGGCGTATGCATCCCTGGACCATCACGATGGAAGCTACAGCCGGGCAGGGGTATCGGCACAGGCCTATTGTGCGGCGTATGTGACAGCACAGAAATACGGCGTGGATGTCTCCGGTTTTTCCTTTGACAAGGTATGCCAGATGCAGGCATTCGGACAGAAAGATCCGAAAGAACTCCGCTCCTTTATCCAGGATGTAAAGAGTGCAGCCTATTCCATTGGCAAGCAGGTAGACCGCAACCTTGGCAAAAGCGAGCAGGAATTTATGACCGATGAATTTGCCATCCCGGAGGAAAAAACGGAGAAACCTGCCAAGAGTAAAAAGTCCCCGGAACGCTGATAAAAAGGGGCTTTTCCGGCTCTTTTGCACTAGCTTTCTGGGAGGAAGTGTGGTATGTTGTGGTTGAGAAAAAAGAGGAAAAAAGGAGGCTCGCCTATGACAAGAATGCGATATGTAAAGATGGACCGGATCATGAACCACATGCTGATCCATGCACTCCGGGAAGTGTTCCGGCAGGAAAAAGAACAGGGGCTTCCGGTGGATACCACACGGGATCTGGTTCTGAAGCTGGCAGAGCAGGAAGAGGGAAAGCTCTACCTGACAGAAGCCGAACACAGCAAATCCGTGGAAGCCTTAAACCAGCTCCGGGACACATACCTGAAAAACGGACGCTATTCCGATGGGATCGACAGCGTCCTGTTAAAGATCATGAAATCCAGATACCGCCCATACCGTGGAAGGGGAAGATGAAGAAAGGATGTGGTACAAATATACAGAAATATGACACAAGAAAGAATAGAAGCCATGCGGAGAAGATATCCGCCGGGAACCGAGGTCACGCTTAACAGCATGGAGGGGGAGAGCCACATGCCACCCGGCTTAAAAGGTAAGGTGGATATGGTAGACGATGCAGGGCAGATCCACGTAAACTGGGAGAATGGAAGCAGCCTTGCCCTCGTTCCGGGAGTGGACAGCTTCCACATTACGGACCTGCCAAGAGCAGAGAGGCCCAAACAGCAGCCATCCCGGTAACAAACAGCCGGAAGTCAGACTGGGTGATTTGGCTTGCCGGACTGCCTGTCATCTGGTGGGCAGCAATTCTGATTGCGGATGCCATCCAGCCGGGCAGGAATCTTTTTGAGCTGATGGAGGTTCTCACCGAAAAAATGAACCACCCCTTCCAGCTTCATTATACGGAATATACCATCAAGTCGATGCTGGTCTGCACGTTACTTTACGCAGCCGGGATCGGCATTTTTTATTCCAGTCAGAAGAACTACCGCAGAGGGGAAGAACATGGCTCTGCCAGATGGGGCGATGCCCGGCAGATCTGTAAGAAATATAGCCAGAAGCCGTACTCCCAGAACATCCTGCTGACACAGAACTTCCGCATTAGCCTTGACACCCACAAGCACCGCAGATGTCTCAACATTCTCGTAGTGGGAGGCTCCGGTGCAGGAAAATCTAGAGGCTTTGCCCTGCCAAACATCATGCAGTGCTGCTGTTCGATGGTCATCACCGATCCGAAAGCCGAGCTGCTCCGAAAGACAGGCGGTCTTCTGGAAAAGAAAGGATATGAGGTGCGTGTCTTTGACCTCATCAATCCCGACACATCTTTTTGCTACAATCCATTCGAGTATGTCCACGATGACAAAGACGTGCTCCGTCTTATTTCCAATCTGATACAAAACACCACACCCAAAGGTTCCCAGTCCTCTGATCCCTTCTGGGAGAAGAGCGAAACCGCACTACTTCAGGCACTGATGCTGTATCTGCTCCACGAAGCTCCGCCGGAAGAACAGAACTTCGCCATGATCATGGAGATGTTAGGCTCGGCACAGGTAAAAGAAGAGGACGAGGACTACGAGTCCCCTCTGGACATTTTGTTTGACCGTCTGGAGATGCGGGACCCGGACAGCATTGCCGTCAAGCAGTATCACATTTACAAGCAGGCGGCAGGAAAGACCGCCAAGTCCATCCTGATCAGTGTTGGTGTCCGTCTGGCAGCCTTCAATCTGCCGCAGATCGCCAAGCTGACCAATACCGATGAGCTGGATCTTTCCAGCATGGGCGAGAAGAAAGTAGCCCTTTTCTGCTGTATCCCGGATGCGGATACCTCTTTGAATTATCTGGTAGGCATGATCTACAGCCAGCTTTTCCAGACGCTTTATTACATGGCAGACCGTGTGCATGGCGGTGCCCTCCCGGTTCCGGTCAACTGCATCATGGATGAGTTTCCAAACGTATCCCTGCCAAATGAGTTTGAGAAGATCCTGGCAACCTGCCGTTCCCGTTCCATTTACTGCAGCATCATCATCCAGAACATGAGCCAGCTAAAGGCTCTGTTCAAGGACTCCTGGGAAAGTCTGGTGGGCAACTGCGATGAGTTTTTGTACCTGGGCGGCAATGAAAAAGAGACACACAAATATGTATCAGAATTACTGGGGAAAGAAACCATAGACACCAACACCTACGGGCAGACCAAAGGAAAATCCGGCAGCTACTCCACCAACTTCCAGCAGAGCGGAAGGGAGCTGTTACAGCCGGATGAAGTCCGTATGCTGGATAACCAGAATGCACTTCTGTTTATCCGCGGGGAGCGGCCCATACTGGATGCCAAGTATGACCTGATGAAGCATCCCAACATCCGGTATACCGAGGACGGAGGTGCCGGCCCGTTCAATTATGCGAAAGCACCGCTGGCGCATGACGATTTTACATTTGACGAAACAAGATATGACGATTACGAACTGCTTCTGGATGAGGACATCATCGGGGAGCTTTTTTGATGGGAGGAATGCCAATGAATTTACTGAAAAATAAGAAACACACAGAAATCAGGAAAGAGACCGCACCGCTGAAGATGAAGAGAGGGCAGAAGAAACTGTTTGTTCTGTATGCAGTCATGGTACTGTCGATCTGCATTGGGGCGACCTGCGTTTATGCCGCAGGCGATCCGCTGACCGTAGTCAATAACCTGTCCACGTTTATCTTTTCCCTGATCCGCGCCATTGGCCTGATCCTGCTGGGATTTGGTATCGTGCAGGTCGGTCTGTCCTTAAAGAGCCACGATCCAAGCCAGAGGGCAAACGGATTTCTGACACTGGCAGGCGGTATCATCATTACCTTTGCAAAAGAGATCCTGGATCTGATCATGGGATAGGAGAAGAGTCCAGAAGGGGAGCCATGCGAAATGCCGGCTCCCTGCTCACTTTTGAGGATGGGAGGTGAAACTGTTTGAGTGATAACTGGATCGTACAGAATCTAAATTCTGCCTTGCAGACCTGGAGCGACAAGCTGGCTGAAATCTGGACACTGCTGACGCAAAGCCCGGAGAATTTCAAGGGCGGGGCAATCTGGAGCGTGATGACGAACATCAACGGTGGACTGAAAGCCATCGGGTACGGCCTGCTGGTTCTGTTCTTTGCGGCAGGGCTGGTAAAAACCTGTGGGAGCTTCACGGATATGAAAAAGCCGGAACACGTAGTGAAAGCCTTTATCCGTTTTGCACTGGCACAGGGAGCCGTTATGTCCGGCATGGAGCTTCTGACTGCGATCTTTTCCGTTGTGCAGGGCATCGTAACAAATATCATGTCCCACTCCGGGATGGCGGGTGGAACTGTAACGGAGCTGCCCTCGGAGATCGTGGACAAGATCGAAGCGGTGGGGATGCTGGAATCTATCCCTTTGTGGATCGTAACTTTATTAGGAAGCCTGCTGATTACGGTATTGTCATTTGTCATGATTCTGACTGTATACGGGAGAATGTTTAAGCTGTATATGTACACAGCCATCGCACCGATTCCGCTAGCAACCTTTGCCGGGGAGCCAACCCAGTCCGTAGGAAAGAACTTTATCCGTTCCTACGCCGGGGTATGTCTGGAAGGAGCCATCATCGCACTGGCCTGCATCATCTTTTCGGTGTTTGCATCAAGTCCGCCGGCCATCGGGGACACCAGCCTGTCCGCCGTGACCATTGTCTGGAATTACGTCGGGGAACTGGTATTTAACCTGCTGGTACTGGTCGGGGCAGTCAAGGCATCCGACCGTATCGTAAAAGAAATCATGGGATTATAGGAGGCGAAAAAAATGGAAGAACCAAAGACACTGAGCTACGACTGGCAGTATGGCCGGGAGGAATTATTTCTCAGGGTAGACAGTTACATGAGCGATGACAATCTCTATATCGGGCTTTACCATATGGAAGATGGATACCCGGAAAGCTTTGCAGACCTTACGGTAAACCTGCCTTTTGCTCCGCTGGGCGGTATCAATGAAGCCTATATCGACCACAATTTCAGCAAAGAGCATCTGCGTTTTATCCAGAAATACAAGCTGGGCAGGGTACTGCCGGAGACCGCAGTTTCCGGTTACTGCACCTTTCAGAAGGTCGCCTTCGACCTGAAGAAACTGGCAGAATATGATCCGCAGGGAACCAGGGAATTTATGGAATGCCACGGTATCCAGATAAAGAATGCACCAAAGCAGAAACCAAAGAACAAATCACAAAGAGAAAGGTAGAAAACAACATGGAAGTGAAAATGAATAAAGAAATCCGAGACTATCAGGAGTCAATGTTCTGGGGCTTAAGCTTCCGGCAGTGCTTATTTTCGGTACTGGCGATCCTGGCAGCCCTTGGAATCTATTTTGTCACCCGGAAATATGCCGGGGAACAGGTAACCGGATGGCTGTGCATCCTTGGGGCGGCTCCCTTTGCAGCCTGCGGCTTTTTTCGTTACCACGGCATGACGGCAGAACAGTTTGCATGGGTAGTCATTAAATCCGAACTGCTGTACCCGAAGCGGCTGGTATTTAAGTCGGAGAACCTGTACTTTTCCTGCATGGAAGAGAGCCTGCGGCTGGGTGAGAAAATGATGGGAAACGGAGCGGAACTTCTGGAAAAGAAGCGGACGAAACAGAAGAAACCAAAGAAGCGAAGAGGAAGGGGTGATGCCTTTGATTAAAACCCTGAGTCAGACACTGAAACAGGACAAGGAAAAATTTAAAGTACCGAAGTCTGTCCAGCAGGCCATCCCGATTCGCAAGATCTGGCCAGATGGTATTTTTCAGGTGGAGAGCAAGTATTCCAGGACATTCCGGTTTACGGATATCAACTATTCCATTGCCAGTAAAGCGGACAAGACGGAAATGTTCCTGGACTACTCTGAACTTTTAAATGCACTGGATTCTGGCTGTACGGCGAAGATCACCCTGAACAATCGTAAGATCAACAAGGAAGAGTTTGAGCAGTCCCTGCTGATCCCGATGAAAGGGGACGGTCTGGACGAGTACCGGAAAGAGTACAATGACATGCTCCTTTCCAAGATCTCCGGTACCAACAACAGTATCTACCAGGAACGCTATCTGACCATCAGCGTCCACAAGAAAAACATCGATGAAGCCAGAACCTATTTCGCACGTGTGGGAACGGACATCATCACCCATCTGGCCAAGCTGTCCTCTATTGGGGAAGAGCTGGATGCAGAGCAGAGGCTACAGATCTTCCGGGACTTTTTCAAGGCAGACGTTCCACAGAGTTTTTCATTTGACATGAAAGCCTTTGCGAAAAAGGGACACAGCTTCAAAGACTGGATCTGCCCGGACACGATGGAATTCCATAACGACCATTTCAAGCTGGGCGAGCAGTACGGCAGAGTCCTTTTTATGGAAGATTACGCCAGCTATGTAAAGGATGAGATGATCTCCGAACTGTGCAGCCTTGGCAGGAACCTGATGCTGTCCATTGATATCATCCCCGTACCGACAGACGAAGCGGTGCGTGAGATCCAGAACCGACTGCTGGGCGTGGAGACAAACGTCACCAACTGGCAGAGACGCCAGAATGCCAACAATAACTTTTCAGCCGTAGTTCCCTATGACATGGAGCTGCAGAGAAAAGAGACCAAGGAAATGCTGGACGATCTGACCACCAGGGATCAGAGGATGATGTTCGGCATCCTGACAATGGTACATATGGCAGACAGCAAGAAACAACTGGACTCCGATACGGAAACCCTGTATTCCATTGCGAGAAAACACCTCTGCCAGATGGCAACTTTGAAGTGGCAACAGGTCGATGGACTGAATACCGTCCTGCCGTATGGCCTGCGGAAAATCGATGCAGTGCGTACCCTTACTACAGAATCCACCGCCGTCCTGATCCCGTTCCATACGCAGGAAATCATGCAGCCGGGAGGCATCTATTATGGGCAGAATGCCGTCAGCAAAAATATGCTGGTGGCAGACCGAAGGAAGCTGTTAAACGGCAACTCTTTCCGACTGGGTGTCAGCGGCTCCGGCAAGAGCTTCTCGGCAAAAGAGGAGATCGTAGACCTTGCCCTTTCCACGGAAGATGACATCCTCATCCTCGATCCGGAGTCGGAGTTTGCTTCTCTGGTGGAAGCCTTAAACGGAGAGGTCATCCGGATCTCGGCAACCTCGGATACCCATCTGAATGCACTGGATATGGATTCTGCCTATGGCAATGATCGAAATCCTCTGATTGAGAAGTCAGAATTTATCCTTTCCCTGTTTGAGCAGCTCGTAGGAGCCGGAAACCTTTCGGCAAAGGAGAAATCCATCCTTGACCGCTGCACCGCAGATGTGTACCGGGATTATATGAGGGGCGGTTACAAAGGGCAGGTGCCGACCTTAAAGGACCTGTACCGACAACTCATGCTCCAGCCGGAAGAAGAAGCCAGAGGGCTGGCTCTGTCTTCGGAACTGTTTATCAATGGCAGTCTGAACACCTTTGCCCAGGAAACCAATGTCAACACGAAGAGCCGTATCATCGACTATGACATCCGGGAGCTGGGCGAACAGCTGATGCCCCTTGGCATGCTGGTCACACTGGATTCGATTTTTAACCGTGTGATCCAGAACTGGAAGAAGGGAAAAACGACATGGATCTTTGCGGATGAGTTTTATCTGCTGTTCCGCTATGAATACAGTGCGGACTTTTTCTACCGCCTGTACAAGCGTATCCGTAAGTATTCCGGATTTGTAACCGGACTTACCCAGAACGTTGAGGAACTTCTGAAATCCGATACCGCCCGCCTGATGCTGGCGAACAGTGAGTTCCTGATCCTTTTGAATCAGGCTACCACCGACCGGGATGAGCTGGCGGCACTTCTGAATATTTCAGACAACCAGTTATCCTACATCACCAATGTGGGTGCCGGCCATGGTCTGATCCGCTGTTCCGGAAATCTAGTGCCGTTTGAAAATTCGTTTCCAAGAAATACAAAGCTGTACCGCCTGATGACGACCAAGCCGGGCGAAGGGTAAGAGCGGGACAAGCCGGGACTGGAGGTGAGAGATGAAGGATATCAAAACCAAAGAAGTTACAACAAAACCAAAGACCAAAAATCCTGCCTCCAGAATCCCCAAGGAGCTGATGCGGACGGCCATACTGGAGAGCAAGGAAAAATCCCAGGCCATCGCAAATGCCAGGGACAATGACATGGGAGAACAGTCCCCATCCGAATATGCCAGTGGGAAAGTCGCATCCGCAGAGGAATGGGCTGCAAGAAAGACAGGCAGAACTGTAACCAGAGCCGGAAAGACAGCCGCACAGACTTCCTACGAGAAGATCAAACAGAGAGCCGCTGGCAAAAAAGAAGCAGAAAAAGAAGCGGAGAAAGAAACCGCCAGAGGAACAGGGGACACACAGACCGCCGATCCTGCTAGCCGGGAAGCACCCGAGCAGAAGAGCCGGGAAGTACAGATTCAGAATGCCCAGCGGCAAAAGGCGGTTTCAGATGCCGTCAAAACAAAAGAGCAGAAGATCCGGGCTGCCAGGGAGACACCAAGAATCCAGAATGGACAGGAAATGTCGGAAGGTGGATCGCTTTCCATCAAAAGACAAAACCAGAAAAGCAAGGCCGGAGATACCGCAAGGCAGAATGCCATCCGCCAGAAACAGCCGGAAACCATACGGATCAAGGAAAAGCCACGGAAACAGTTGGAGCCGAAGACCATACAGCGGCGTACTATTAAGACCGCCCCTCCATCTGTGAAGATCAGCATCCAGCCAGAGCAGAAGCTCCGGGTGGCCAGTTCCAACGCCCTGACAGCCCGGATGCAGAAGCAGATGGAACGAAGGGCAGCGAAGCAGGCGGCGAAGAAAGCCGCCTTGCAGACTTCCGATGGAGTCCGCCGGGTACAGAAAACGGCAAGGGCAGGAGAGAATACCTTCAAGGCAGCTAAGGCCGCTGTAGAAGCGGCAGCGAAAACGGTGCAGTCCATGATGGCTGCACTGGGAGCCGCCGGAGCGGTCATGGTTCTGCTTCTGGTTATCATGGTCGGGATCATTGGCGGTGCGGCATTCTCTGGAAGCTCAGAGAGCAACGAAGCACTCAGCCAGGAAGTACTTTCCTATACGGCAACCATCCAGAAATACGCCAACCAGTATGGAATCCTCGAATACGTTTCCGTGATACAGGCAATCATGATGCAGGAATCTGGCGGCCGGGGGACCGATCCCATGCAGAGCAGTGAGTGCCCATACAACACCCGGTATTCCAACAGCCCGAATGCCATCCAGGATGCCGACTATTCCATACATGTAGGAATCCAGTATTATGCGGACTGCCTGAAGGAAGCCGGATGCACCAGCCCCCAGGACATGGATAAGCTGAAGCTGTCCCTGCAAGGGTATAACTACGGCAACGGATACATAACGTGGGCGCTCCGAAACTACGGGGGCTACAGTGCAGAAAATGCTCTGCAGTTTTCCAATGATCAGGCTGCTTCGCATGGCTGGAGTGCCTATGGCGATCCAGAATACGTCCCTCACGTCCTGAGGTATTATTCCAGCGGCGGATTGTTTGCCGGCCTGTTTGGAGGCAACGGCCAGATCGTATCCGTGGCACTTACCCAGCTTGGAAATGAAGGAGGCCAGAAGTTCTGGTCGTGGTATGGCTTTGACAGCCATGTGGCATGGTGTGCCTGCTTTGCCAGCTGGTGTGGGGATCAGGCAGGACTGATCGAGAGCGGCAAGATGCCGAAGTTCTCCCTATGCGATGATGGGATCGCGTGGTTTCAGGGCAAGGGAAAATGGAAGAGCAGAGGATATTCGCCAGCACCCGGAACCCTGATCTTCTTTGACTGGAACGGGGACGGAACCTCAGACCATGTGGGAATCGTGGAGAAAATTGAGGGAAGTACCGTATATACGGTAGAGGGAAACTCCAGTGATGCCGTGAACAAGAGAAGCTATGATATCAATAACGGAACGATCATGGGATACGGCATACTTTGAAAATTAATATGTTGACTCTTAGAGAGTAGTCAATAGTTTAGATTACCTTGACTAAAAAACAAATATAAAGTATTATGTGATTAGCTTCGACTAACTAGAAAAAGGAGGGCGCACGATGACAAACCAATATATGACGAAGCTGTATCACGATCTGCTCTCCAACTCTCCGCAGACAGTGACAATAGATATTCCGGCTGATATGGGAACAGGCCAGATTTCACAGGTTGTTACAAAGCAAGGAGCTGTTGTATCAGACTGGAAAATGAACTATTTTTCTGATATGAATGTGCAGGGTGTAAGCAGCGAGGACTATATTCAAATGCTGTTCTGCCTGAACGACGGCGTGTCGTGGAATATTGCAGGCAGCAGAGAGGGCGCTTGTCTTGCAAAGGGAGAATCCTGCATTTACCGTGGACACGGGAAAATGGAGTCTCTCTGTTATGCGCAAAACAGCGACTTCTATTTTAAGAACATCAAAATTCCCGTTCCATATTTCAAACGTTTATTACAGGACTACTTCGAGGATGGCGAGATTACCGTCTATGAAAAGAAACTGCTGACCGGAATTTCAAAGGTGAGCATAACGCCCTATATGGAGCATATTTTCGCAGAGTTACAAGACTTTACACATTATCGGGGTGGGCTTGGGTATCTGTTTCTGGAAAGCAAAATCCACGAATTGCTGTCAGTATATTTGAGCGAAGTGTTGGAGCTGCGAATCCTCTCGCCGGAATACTGCTGCTGTCTCTTATACACATCTGACGCTGCCGACGATACTCCTTGTGTAGAT
>OJRP01001027.1_pt1 | contig 16195 bp, 9 predicted proteins | sample 1599201 | NCBI WGS metagenome assembly OJRP01 (sample SAMN03922534, study PRJEB24848) | human gut metagenome | isolation source: stool sample | host: Homo sapiens | place: Germany | collected 2010-05
ATTTCTTGTGGGATGGAAGAATAAGTGTAGAAAAATATTCTTAAAAAATGCAATCTCGGTATTCGGTTTGTATGGAGGTTTTTCAGGAGTTTCCGATAACTTTGTTTGAGACAAATGACACGAAAATGTGGGTTTCTGGGACAAAAAGAAAGATAAAGACCGATTTCGGGAAGAAAGAAATCAGCGTAAAAAACACCTTTCAGACAATTTTCACTTTATTTTCTATATGTTTTTTTGCATTTTGGGCCGTATTTTAATCTTTGTTAAAGATATTGAGGCGTCAAGCACAGCCAAATAATTTTTCGTTGAGCTGAAAAAACATTTTTTTTCTCCGCAGGATGTGGAAAAAACGTCTGTCCGATGGCGTGCCGACGGGTAGAAACCGGTGTGGGGAAGTGCGTAAATCGCCCTCTTTTTCTCTATTTGGAGGTCGGAAGTTGTCGAAATCAGGATGGCACAATGAAAGGTGAATCTTCTTTGGGGCTTACGTGCTTCTTGCCTGTTTGCGCGTTGTATGCCTCATTCTTGTGCAAGAAGTAAGCAAAAGTTGTGGCGGGGGTGACACGAAGGGTTTCTGCAAATGCGTGAGAATCGTTTTTTTCTTCGTGTGTGCCTTGCTGTCCGGAATATGCGATTCTGAGGAGGCGGAAGTGACAATTTGGCAAAATGATGTTTAGACAAAAAGACATAAGAATAGAAAGTTAAGGAGAGACATAAGGACAAGGGGATAAAATGGTATTAAGACATAAGAACAAAAGAACAAAAAGCCTTTTAAGACTTGAAAATATGTTCTTTTGTTCTTATGTCTAAAACATAGATATTCTGTCTAAAAACAGTTCATACCGATGTTCGGGTTCTTATCTTTCCGCTTCGATTTCCACCCCGGCTTCGCGGCAATCGGCCCCCATAGGCGGATTTTCCTTGGTCAGGGTCAGACGGATGCGGCTGATGGAAGGGAAGTCGTCGAAGAGTCTTTGAAGGATTCTTCCCGCCACGTGTTCCAATAATTTTGAAGGGATGTCCATTTCCGTCTTGATACTTTCATATAAGTCGGCATAGCTCACTGTGCCCTCCAACCGGTCGGTCTGCATAGCCTCGTTGAAATCCGTGTCGGCTTCTATCCCGACGTGGAAGTAAGCGCCTGTCAGTTGTTCTTGCGGATCCACGCCATGGTGGGCATAGAAACGTACGCGGGGCAGCAGGATACGGCTGTTCTTCACTTTCATAGAGCCTATCCGCATCTGGAGGCGCCGCAGTGCTTACAGATGAGGCATCCTTCTTGATATACCAACGATTCGTGACCGCAGTTCGGGCATTTCATGCCTTTGGCTTCCGTGCCGTCCGTGATGTATTTCTTCAGGGCACGTTCCACACCGTTTTTCCAAGTGTTGATACTTTCGCTTTCCAACTGCAGCGAGCCGACAAGCTTGATGACGTGTTCGAGCGGCATGCGGTAACGCAGCACACCGGAAATCAGTTTGGCGTAGTTCCAATATTCCTTGTTGAACTTCTCGGAAAGCCCTTCCACGGTGGTCTTGTATCCCTTCTTGTTTTCGAACTGGAAGTCATAACGTTTGTTGCCGTCTTCGTCCGTATTCTTGATGATACGTCCTTTCATGACGCTTTTCGGAAGGACGATGCCCTCGTCGTCATCCTGAATACCCGTGAAGATTTCGTAGGGATAGCCGTTCAACAGTCCGACGAAAGCCACCCATTTTTCTTTGTTGTTCTGGAAGCGTACCACGTCGCATTCCAATACCTGCGGACGTTTTTCCGTCACTTCGGGACTTTTGCAGGGAAGTTCCGGTTGTTTTTTCTCGTTCTTCACGGAAATCATCACGCCCGAACGCGAACCGTCGCGATAGATGGTACAACCCTTGCATCCCGAACGCCAGGCTTCCACATAGAGTTGGTTGACCAGTTCTTCGTCCACATTGTTCGGCAGGTTGACCGTCACACTGATACTGTGGTCCACCCACTTCTGGATGGCTCCCTGCATTTTGACTTTCATCAGCCAGTCCACATCGTTGGCCGTGGCCTTATAATAAGGAGAGCGTGCCACCAATTCGTCGATTTCCTCTTGCGTGTAACGTTTCTCCGTGTCGTAGCCGTTGATTTTCATCCACGTGAGGAACTTATGGTGATAGACGATGTATTCCTCGAAGGCGTCGCCCGTCTCGTCGATGAAGTCGATATGTACTTCCGGGTCGTTCGGGTTGACTTTGCGCCGACGTTTGTACACGGGCAGGAATACCGGTTCGATGCCGGATGTGGTTTGCGTCATGAGGCTGGTCGTCCCCGTCGGGGCAATGGTGAGGCAAGCGATGTTGCGTCGTCCGTATTTTACCATGTTTTCATACAGTTCCGGGTCAGCCTCACGCAAACGGTTGATGAACGGGTTGTTCTTTTCGCGTTCGGCGTCGAAGATTTCAAACGCCCCGCGTTCTTTGGCCATCTGTACCGATGAGCGGTATGCCTGCAGGGCCACGGTCTTGTGCACTTCCACGGCAAAGTCCGTGGCTTCTTGTGTGCCGTAACGGAGGCCGAGTGCGGCCAGCATGTCGCCTTCTGCCGTAATGCCTACGCCTGTACGCCGTCCCTGTCCGCTTTTCTTGTATATCTTTTCCCACAAATGACGTTCCGTGCCCTTTACTTCCTCGGATTCCGGGTCGGCATCTATTTTTTGGAGAATCATTTCAATCTTTTCCAATTCCAGGTCGATGATATCGTCCATCAGCCGTTGGGCCAGTTGCACATGTTTCTTGAACAAATCGAAATCGAAATAGGCTTCCGGCGTGAATGGGTTGACCACGTAAGCATAAAGGTTGATGGCCAACAGACGGCAACTGTCATACGGGCAGAGCGGTATCTCGCCGCAAGGATTCGTACTCACGGTACGGAAACCGAGATCGGCATAGCAGTCGGGTACGGATTCGCGCAGAATCGTGTCCCAGAATAAGACACCTGGCTCGGCGCTTTTCCATGCGTTGTGCACGATCTTCTTCCACAAATCCTGTGCGCTGATGTTCTTGGCCACCATGGGCGACGAACTGTCAATGGGGTATTGCTGCGTGTAGGATTGCCCTTCGATGGCAGCGTGCATGAATTCATCGTCGATCTTGACGGATACGTTCGCTCCCGTCACTTTGCCTTCGGTCATTTTGGCATCGATGAAAGCCTCGGCATCGGGGTGCTTGATGCTGACGGACAACATCAGTGCGCCGCGCCGTCCGTCTTGTGCCACCTCGCGGGTCGAGTTGCTGTAGCGTTCCATGAAAGGAACGAGGCCGGTAGAAGTCAGGGCCGAATTTTTCACCGGCGAGCCTTTCGGACGGATGTGCGACAAGTCATGGCCTACACCGCCGCGCCGTTTCATCAGTTGCACCTGTTCTTCGTCGATGCGGATGATGCCGCCGTATGAGTCGGCTTGTCCGTCCAGACCGATGACGAAGCAGTTGGAAAGCGATGCGATTTGGTGATTGTTGCCGATTCCGGTCATGGGACTACCTGCCGGAATGATGTATTTGAAGTGATCAAGAAGTCCGAATATTTCTTCTGCTTTGAGCGGATTCTCATATTTATTCTCGATGCGGGCGATTTCGTTCGCGATACGCCAGTGCATGTCTTCGGGCGATACTTCATAAATATGACCGTATGAGTCCTTCATGGAGTACTTGTTCACCCAAACCCTTGCGGCCAGTTCGTCCCCCTTGAAATATTGAAGGGCTGCCTCAAAGGCTTCGTCATAACTGTAAGTCTTCTCTTTCACGACTGTTTGAATTTAAATGGTTTACTTTAGGATTCCGTTATCAGATTTTGTAGAAGCAATAGCGGTCAATCCGGAAGGATGTTGCAAAACTACACATGTTTTCTGATATGACCAAAAGAAAAACTTAAAATCTTGTCTTTTCATGCAAAGTTTTCCATTCTTGTGTGTTATTCATTTGATTATTAGTATTATGTGTTTTTGGCGAATCGGAAAAGTTATCCGAAAATGAAAATCTTATGAAATAAAAACCTTTGAAATCTAATCTATTATGAATCATTTTGTGTATCTTTGCCCGAAGTAAAAAACGAATGAATCATGGAAACAGTAAAGAACCGTAGAAGTATTCGGAAGTATGCCGGAAAACCGGTGGATGAGGAGTTGTTACGCCGTCTTTTGGAGGTGTCGGAAAGGACACAGACCATGGGGAACATGCAGCTCTACAGCGTGGTGGTGACGCGTAGCGAAGAGATGAAAAAACGTTTGGCGCCGGCGCATTTCAATCAGCCTATGGTGACTCAGGCGCCTGTGATCCTGACGATATGTGCGGATTTCAACCGTACGGTCAAATGGGCGGAGCAGCGCAAGGCGCAGCCCGGATATGACAATTTTCTTTCATTTTTGAATGCCGCCACGGATGCGCTGTTGTTTACACAGACATTTTGCAATTTGGCCGAGGCGGAAGGGCTGGGGATTTGTTATTTAGGTACGACTTTATATATGCCGTCCCAAATTATCGACATCTTGCAGTTGCCCCGCTTGGTGATGCCGGTGGCGACACTCACCGTCGGATGGCCCGATGAACATCCCGAGCAGACCGACCGTCTGCCTTTGGAGGCTGTGGTACATGAAGAGACCTATCACGACTATATCCCCGAAACTATCGACCGATATTACGGGCCGAAAGAACAATTACCAGAGAACAGGCATTTTGTGGAAATCAACCACAAGGAGACGCTGGCTCAAATCTTCACGGATATCCGTTACACCCGTAAGGATAACGAAGCTATGAGCCGGGGCATGTTGGAGGCTTTGAAACGTCAGGGGTTTTTAGACTGACGGGCGCAGGCATGCGTCGCAAGGGCGTGCCTTTTACTTTGTGTTAAATAAACTTAACGGGGGGGGTAAAAAAGCTTTGCCTCCCTTTTTGTTTTGTCGGAGTTTCAGTATTTTTGAAGCCGTATAAAACCAACTTTAAAAAAATAAGTGTATGAAGAAGATCTTACTTTTATTGTGCTTGTTCTTAGGCATGCAGACTTATGCCCAAGACGAGGTGAGAGAGTTGACTACGGTGATAAAGGTCACCCCGTCGTCTTCCGAGCGTTTCGACGTGGCGCAGTTGCAACTTGAACTCAACGGGCAGGGGATGCCTGAGAATGGGTTTGTTTGGGATGCAACTTCCAGTAGTTTCAAGGGCAAGTTGTCTTATAACCCTTACGAGGATAACTTCATCCGGCTTTACATGCCGGACCAGTCGATTTCTTACGAAGGGCCGATTCATTTTGATTTCGGCAACCCGGAAATTACGACGGTGGAAGTGAATGCGGATTTTTCTCCTTATCATTATGTGAGTTTCACGTCGGGAAGTCCGGAGGATTACAATGTAGAGTTGGATTATATAGAACTTTCCGATGGTAGCAGTTGGAATAGCTCTTATCCCGGTGTGCAGACTCGGCAGATGGATGACGGTGAATTTCTGCGTGCGGAAGAGTACAGTTATGAACTGTCTGCGTTTACGCCCGAGGGAATCAGCGTAGCTGTGAAAAACGGTAAAGTGACCGTAGAGGATGAAGATGTAGCTGTAATTACGGCGGAGAAATTGGATGATATGACACTGGTCACTTTTCAGGTCAAAGATGCTGAGGGGAAACCGGGCGAAGCCGAGGTCATTCTTCTCCAAGCGAATTTAGATTTGTCTACCGATGAACAGGGGAGCGTGCAGGGATATCTTCAGCCCGGTACATATTACTATTATCCTGAGATGGAAGGAAACTATTTGGCTTCGCCTGCGACGGATTTGGCTACTTTTACGGCTTCAGGGAAAACTACCACTGTGGATTATTCTTTCCAAGACAAAGGGTATAAACCCGTGGTCTTCCGTACGGAAGGCGATGTGCAGTCCGGAAGTTTGACGATTTCTCCCGTCGGCATGGAGTATGATGAGTTTTATGTGAATAATATAGACTTCCCTTATACCGTTTACATGGTAGATGGTTTGTATAAGTATGGAGTGCAACCTGCTTACAATCCCCCAATGTATTTCGAAGTGGAACACGGGCTTGTGAATACGGCAGAAAACCGTGACGTGGTTTGCGCTTTCCATTCCTCCGATTATGGGACGATGCGTTTCAAGTTGAAAGGGGCGGAAGAAGGTCATTATTATGGTATCCATGTAAGGCGTGGGGAAGACGGTTGGTCGACCGGTTTCAATCAGATTGACGAGGAAAATGGCGTTTCCGGTATGTGGGAGGCTGAGTTGGGTTTGAAAACCGGAGCATACACTTATGCGTTGGAAAGGCAGGATTATGCCACGCAGCAAGTAGACTTCCTGACACTCGGTGCGTTTGATATGGAGGAGCAGCAGGAGGTTGAGATAGATTTGTCAAAGACGGAGAGTGTGCCGGTCGAAGTCTCCGTGGCGAATTTGCCGGACTTCATGGAAGGGCGGTCGTTCACGTGCGAGGTCAGTACGTCCCGGGGTGAAAGACTGTGGCAGTTCCGCATAGAAAGCGGAGAGACGAAGTTCCAGACCCGTTTGCCGGAAGGGGAATATGTTTTCAACTGGAACAGTTATTCCTCTTATTCGGGAGAAGATGGCATAGAGCTTGATTACGTGGCGCATGAGACCGTAGAAGGTGTATCGGACAAGGTGGTATTAGACTTCAGTCGTCTGGCATATGCTCGTGTGAAGACCGTTGTGCCCGACGGGTTGGAGGCGGATTATTGCAATGTGTCTACCGGAGGGGATTTCATCACTGAGATAGAATTCGAGGGCAGTAGTATGGCGACTTATGTCATACTCGACCCCGGTCAATATGACATACAGGCCACGGCTTCGGATTACGAAGGGGTTGATGTGCATGTATCCGATTTGCAGGCTGTGACATTGGAGGCAGGCCGTTTGACTGACGTGGAACTCAACATAGACCGCAAGCAGGAGGGTATCTTGGTTGAACTGGAAGTAGAGAACGTAAAAGGGCACAATCTGGCAGGGGCTACCGTGACGCTGAATGGTAAAGTGTACCGGACGAATGCTTCCGGTTATCTGACTTTGGCCGATGTGCGTGGTGACGAAATCCGCATGAAAGTGGAAGCTGAAGGTTACTTGCCTTTTGAAAAGGTGTATGCCGTGAGTGACATTTACCGTTATGTCGGAGAAACTTATATGAATGTGGTGCTTATGCCTAAGGGTGGTTCTTCTGTTTCAGCGGTCGAGACCGATGGTCTGTTAAGTGTGGAACGCACGGTCGTGGATGGTCGTATTGTCATTTCCAATGCCACGGATAAAGTCTGGAACGTGCGCTTGGTGTCATTGTCGGGAGCCGTCGTGGCACAGGACGAAGTGCCTGCGGGGACAACCGAATTGCAAGTGGGGCACTTGCGTAAAGGTATGTATCTCTTGAATTTGTATCGCGACGGAATACAGAAGACCATCAAGGTCATCAAGAAATAAGGCTCGGATATGGGGTAGGCTACCTGCCCTCCATATCCCCAAAAAACTTCCGGCGCACTTGCAGAAGCAGGTGCGCCGGATGTTTTTTTTAGATAGAAAGCTTACCGTTGTTTCAGCAGCTTTTCTATTTCATCCATTTTAGATTTGAATGCCTTGTCTACGTGCAGCCGGTCTTCTACTACGCTACAGGAATGCAATACCGTGGCGTGTGTGCGTTTTCCAATCAGCGAACCGATACGGGCTAATGACAGATTGGTATGTTTTTGGGCCAAGTACATGGCTATTTGCCGTACCTGCGCTACGGGTTGTTTGCGGCATTTGGTGAACACGTCCTCTTGCTTGACATTGAAGTACCCACACACTTTGTCGAGTATGAAATCTATGGTCACCGGTTTGTTCTCCTGTTTTACCGCACGTTTAAGAATCTGTTCCGCCAAAGGCAAGTCTATGTCGCGGTTCCATACGACGGAGTAAGCCATGAGAGAGTTGACGATACCTTCCAATTCGCGTACGCTGTCGTTCACGTTTTCCGAAACGAAGTCGATGACTTCTTCCGGTATTTTCAGGCCGTCCTGCCGGATTTTGTTTTCCAGAATATCATGGCGAAGCTGTTGGTTCGGCTTCTCCAATTCGGCCAATAATCCCCATTTGAAACGAGTCAGCAACCGTTCTTCCATGCCTTGCAAGGCTGTGGGCGGTCGGTCGGATGTCAGGATGAGTTGTCGTCCGTTCTGGTGTAAATGATTGAATATGTGGAAGAACGTGTTTTGGGTCTTGGTCAGACTGGCAAATTCCTGCACATCGTCGATAATCAGTACGTCAATAGTCTGGTAGAAGTTGATGAAGTCGTTTACGGTGTTTTTCCGTACGGAATCCGTGTATTGCACCTGAAAAAGGTGGGCGGAAACGTACAGCACACGCTTTGTAGGGTGAAGTTCTTTGATTTTGGCCCCGATAGCGTTTACCAAATGAGTCTTTCCCACACCGGAAGCTCCGTAGATAAACAAAGGATTGAATGTAGACTGTTTCGGATGTTCGGCTATAGCCTGCCCTACGGAGCGGGGCAGTTTGTTGCTTACTCCTTCGATGAAGTTTTCAAAACTGTAGTTCCGGTTCAACTGAGGATCCAAATCCTGAGGCATGGGAGCCTGCAACGGACTGGGCGCCCTGTTGCTACCCGTTGCCTGTATCTTGGCACGGGGTGTCAGAGGCTGTGTGTTGACCGGCTCGATGTCTACGGTCAAATGATGGGTCTGGTCTACCATCAGGCTGTATTTCAACTGCGTTCCTTCTCCGAAAACTCGTCGTACGACGGAGAATATCAGCCGGCCGAAATGTTCCGACAAGAATTCATAAAAATACTGGCTCGGCAAGCCGAATGTCAGTACTTGCTTCTCGAAAGAGATGATCTGAATCGGTTCAAACCATGTCCTGTATTGTTTCTCGTCTACATTATTGCGAATGATGGGCAGACAACGTTCCCATAACGATTGCGCTGAACCTTCCATTAGATTTTGTGTTTATCCGATGAACTTCCTATATACTTCTACGCTGCAAATTTCGCAATATTCCGCGATAAAAACAAGCCTTCAGTTCAGGACGAGATGCTAAAGACGTTTTAATTCCCTTGCAGTCAGAATGATAAAAAATAAAAAAATAAAATTGTGCTTTTTGCTTGCTTTTCTCTAAGTGTTTGTCTTGCCGGAGGATAGGCTTTCCGGGGGAAGTCGGGATGGAAAATACAAAGCCGGACACCTTAATCGGGTATCCGGCTTTGCAAGCCTTGCGGCCTCTGTTTTTTCGAGGTTAGTTCTTACGTCCGAAAAGCGAGAAGTGTACGTAGCGTTTCGGATTTTCTTTCAAATCTATAAGCAGGTTATTGGCACTGCCCGCCGTATGAGTCAGATTGTTGTACAAAGCACTGTCGTTCAGCAATAGTCCCAGTGTATTGTCTTTGCGGTTCATTTTCTCGGTCATGAGCTGCACATAGCCCAATGTCGTGTCTACTTTGCTTAAAGTGGCTTGCAGATCCAGTTCGTTCATATGGTCGGTCAGGGTAATGACGTTGTCGCCTATACGGCTCATCTTTCCCGTCAGTTCCGGCAGGTCGTTACGCAGAAGCAGATTCAGTTGTCGGCTGCTCTGGTTCAGGTTGGCCGTAATGCTTTGGGCGTTTTCCATAATGCTTGGTAAATTCGGGTTGGCAGCCAACGTATTCAATGTAGTCAGCAGCGTGTCCACTTTGCCCATGATTTGTTCCACTTGCGGGACGATGTCGGCGGCCTTGTCCATCAGCCCCTTGGTGTCGTCTCCCTGTATGGTGTCGCCCGGAGCGTAATGCCCGTCTTCGGGATTGCCCAATAAAAGGTTGAGGTTACATCCCCCCAGCATTTCAGTAACCAGTGTGCCTTTTGTACCCTTGGGCAGGCGCATGCTTTCGTCTACGCTGATTTCTACCAATACGTGCCCCGGCAGTTGGTAATTATAAAGGATATCGCGCACCGTACCTATTTTATATCCGTTGGCCAACACCGGGCCGGACTTGGCCAATCCTTTGATGTCCGAAAATTCTATGTAATAGGAATTGCTGGACTTGAACAGGTTAATGCCCTTCAAGAAGTTGAGTCCGATAAAGAGTGCGGCGATAGCCACAGCGCCGGTCAAGCCGATTTTAACTTCTTTCGTAAAGTATTTCATAAGTTTCTCAACGTTTATTTGTTCTTTTTATATTCGGAGATGGCTTCAGAGAGTTCCATCTTTTGGCCGTTTTTAAAAGCCACGATAAAAGCCCCTTCAAAATCTTCTTTTATTTTATTGCGTATTTTAATGGCTTCCTGGTAGTCGGTAGTTGCCCCGTACGTGTACTTATAATAAGCCCCTTCTTTATAGAAATCTATCGGAGAAAGGTTTTTGAAACGGGAACTGCCCGCAGGAATCTGTCGGGTGGAAGCCTGGATTTGTATTTTGAATACAGGCCGGGAGTCCGTGGCCGGTTGTTCCTGCTTTTTCTCCTCCGGTTCTGAGGTTGAAGGCTTATCGCTGTTTTGGGTCAATACGCCGATGTCGCTTTCGGGGGTATCCGTTACGGCACCTTCCACGGCTTGCGTTTCATCGCTTTCCGCTTGTAGGACATCCTTTTCCGCTCCCGTTGTCTTTCCTTTCGTATGCTGTCTTTTATAAGAAAGGAAGGCGTTATAAATGCTTTGGCTCATTTTACGGATACCGTTTTGTGAGTTGAGGAAAGCCTCTTCATCGTGTGTAGAAATGTAGCCCAATTCAATCAATACGCTCGGCATGCTTGTTTCCCGTAATACGAGGAACCCTGCCTGATGCACGCCTTTGTCCGGTCGTCCGCCGGTTGTCCTGAACTCTTTTTGGATTTGTTTGGCAAAATCTACACTCTGAGCCATGTATTTGTCTTGCATCAGTTCGAAAATGATGTAACTTTCCGAAGACTTCGGGTCGAATCCCTGGTAACGTTCCTTGTAGTTGTCCTCCACCAGGATCACGGCATTTTCCCGTTTGGCCACTTCCAGATTCTCATCGGCGCGGGCCATACCCAGCGTGTAGGTCTCAGCTCCCCGGCCTATCGCCTTGCCCGGCAAAGAGTTCGTATGTATGGACACGAACAGGTCGGCATTCGCCCGGTTGGCGATTTCCGCCCGTCGTCCCAACGGAATGAACACATCGGTCTTTCGGGTATAAATCACTTTTACGTCCGGACAATTTTCTTCCACCAATTTGCCGAATGCCTTTGCTACAGACAGGTTGATGTTTTTCTCGCGGGAGAAACGGCCTATGGCACCGGGGTCTTTTCCGCCATGTCCTGCATCGATGACCAAGGTGAAACGGTCTGTTCCGGCCGGTGCGGCCGAGGCATATAAAAACTGTGTCTCTCCGGCGTATGCCAAAAGAAACACGAAAAGGACTTTTATAATCGTTATCGTTTTTTTTAGTTCCATTTTGTTGCAAAGATAGTGTAAGTCGGGTGTAATTCGGCTGGCCCGAATTTGCAGACTGCCGCCTATCTCGTGCAAATATAATAGATTTTCAGGTAAGAAACGCCTTATTTTTATGCTTTTCTGTAGGGAGTCCCTGAGATTTTAATAGATTTTATCAGTCTGCCGGTCGGGCATATCCTTTCTTTTCGCTATATTCGCACCGTCATTAACTGAAGGCTCATGAAAAATAATCTGAGGAAAACTTGTGTATGTATTTCAGCCTTGTGCATGGTCGGGGCCGTATGGCCGGTTGCCATGCAGGAGAAAGATGCCGTTTCCTTAAGTGCAGTTAGGAAACCGGAAACGAGGGCGTCTTTTTCTGCTACCGAAGAACGTCTGGGACGGGGAACCGTAGCTGTCAGGCTATCGCCCGATACGGTCATGGTGAGTTGGCGTTATTTGTCCTCCGATCCGGTGCGTACGGTATTCAATGTGTATCGCGACGGCCTGTTGGTTACTCCTAAACCTGTGGCTGTTTCCACACAATTTTACGATTATAACCCCTCCCGGGGAAAATCGGTATATGAGGTACGTCCGGTGATAGACGGTTGTGAAAAAACGTCGTCCGGCGGCAAATGGACGCTTCCGGCCGATGCCCCGTGCGGTTATGTAGACATCCCGTTGCAACAACCGGAGCCGCAGACGATGCCCGACGGTGAGGTTTGCACCTATACGGCCAACGATGCGTCTGTCGGTGATTTGGACGGCGACGGGGATTTTGAGATTGTACTGAAGTGGGAGCCTTCCAATGCCAAAGACAACTCCCACAGCGGTTTTACCGGAACCGTGTTTTTGGATGCGTATGAATTGGACGGCACCCGTCTGTGGCGTATCGATCTGGGGCGCAACATCCGTGCGGGGGCGCATTACACCCAGTTCATGGTGTACGACCTCGATGGCGACGGACGGGCTGAAGTCACGGCCAAGACCGCAGACGGCACGGTGGACGGCCGGGGACATACGATAGGCGACCCTTCGGCGGACTACCGGGTGGGGGCGCAAGAACCGGTGGAAGGCCGGAAGGGGTATATCGCTTCGGGACCGGAGTTCCTGACCGTGTTCGACGGGAAGACGGGCGCGGCCTTGCAAACGGTGGACTATGTCCCTCCGCGCGGACGGTTGGAAGACTGGGGCGACAATTATGCTAACCGCAGCGAGCGGTATCTGGCGGCTGTGGCCTACTTGGACGGGCGGCACCCGAGCGTGGTGATGTGCCGGGGATATTATACGCGCAGTGTTTTGGCGGCTTTCGATTGGGATGGCAAGCGGCTGACGTCGCGTTGGGTGTTCGATACGGATTCCGCCCGTTGGGCTTCGTACGCAGGGCAGGGGAACCATAACCTGCGTGTGGCCGACGTAGACGGTGACGGTTGTGACGAAATCACATACGGCTCGTGTGCGATAGACCATGACGGGACGGGGCTGTACAATACCGGTTTCGGTCATGGCGACGCCTTGCACCTCACGGCTTTCGACCCCTCGTCCGACCGCTTGCAAGTGTGGGATTGCCACGAGAACAAGCGCGACGGAAGTGATTTCCGCGATGCCGCGACCGGAAAGGTCATCTTTCAACTCCCGGCGGCCAAGGACGTGGGACGTTGCATGGCGGCGGACATCGACCCTACGAATTACGGTGTGGAGATGTGGTCGTCGGCTTCCGGAGGCATACGGAATATAAAAGGAGAGGTGGTTTGTGCCGCGCCACGGGGCTTGCCGATGAACATGGCCGTATGGTGGGACGGTGATTTGCTGCGCGAGATGCTGGACCATGAAACGGTGAGCAAGTACGACTGGGAGGCAAAGGCTTGCCGTCCGCTGGCGACGTTCGACGGATGCAGTTTCAACAACGGGTCGAAAAGCAATCCTTGTTTGCAGGGCGACATCTTGGGCGATTGGCGCGAAGAGGTCGTGGTGCGCACGGCAGACAATACGGCTTTGCGCGTGTATGTGTCCCCGCTTCCCACTCCTTACCGTTTCCATACGTTTTTGGAAGACCGGCCTTATCGGCTCAGTATCGTAACGGAAAATGTGGCTTATAACCAACCCACACAGCCCGGCTTCTATTTCGGTGCGGAATTGGAACGGAGCGGCAAGCTTTTCCGGGGGTATCAGTTTGGAAAATGAGAATATGGAAAAACATATGAACTAAAAATGAAAAAGCAATGAAGAAAAACTTTTTGGCGGCTATCTTGTTAGCCGGAATGATGTCTGCGGGCGGGGCGGCTTGGGCTGCCGGTGAGGCGGACGCTGCTCCTTGGGCCGCAGTCATGGCTGCGGCAGCACAGCAGGATGAAAAGACCGTCACCAGTCCCGACGGTGTGACCTTCCTCAAAGTAGGATTGAAAGACGGACGTGCATATTATAAGGTAGGATATTATGCGGACGGGAAAGAAGGGCGGAAGGAAGTGACGATGTTGGAGGAGTCTCCCTTGGGCTTGGTGGCCAATATCGGTGATTTCAGCCGCGACCTGGTATGGGTGAAAGAACAGACCGGTACGCGCGACATCCGTTACGACCTGGAGCGCAGCAAGGCGAGCCGGGTGGACAAGAAGGCCAATACCTTTACCGTGCGTCTGGCCAATGCCAAGAAGCAGGAGATGGAAGTGGAATTCGTGGTGGAAGACCACAACGTGGCTTTCCGTTATTTCCTGCCCAAGCAGGGCGGAACGGGTAGCGTGCGCGTGATGAACGAAACCACCGGGTTCCGTTTCCCCGGCAAGACCACGACTTTCCTCACGCCGCAGAGCGATGCCATGATAGGATGGAAGCGAACGAAGCCCAGTTACGAGGAGGAATACAAGGCCGACGCACCGATGGACACGCCTTCACAGTATGGCCACGGCTACACCTTCCCCGGATTGTTCCATGTGGGGGAAGACGGTTGGGTGCTCGTGAGCGAAACAGGCGTGGACAGCCGCTATTGCGGTTCCCGTCTGAGCGACGCGCAGGATGGTCTGTACACTGTGGCTTTCCCGATGCCGGAAGAAAACAACGGTAACGGCACGTCGGAACCGGCCTTTGCTTTGCCCGGCCATACGCCTTGGCGTACGATAACGGTGTCCCGGGACTTGGCTCCCATCGTGGAGACCACCGTTCCGTGGGACGTAGTGGAACCCCGTTTCACCACAGAGCATAAGTATAAGTACGGGCGCGGTACGTGGAGCTGGATTCTCTGGCAAGACAACAGCATCAACTACGACGATCAGGTGCGCTATATCGACATGGCTTCCGCCATGGGTTACGAATACACCTTGATAGACAACTGGTGGGACAACAATATCGGCCATAAGCGGATGGAAGAGCTTATCCGTTACGCACGCAGCAAGGGCGTGGAACTTTTCTTGTGGTACAGTTCCAGCGGTTACTGGAACGACATCGAGCAAAGCCCGATAAACATCATGGACAACCCGATTGCCCGTAAACGTGAGATGCGTTGGTTGCAGCAACAGGGCGTGAAGGGCATCAAGGTGGACTTCTTCGGCGGCGACAAGCAGGAGACGATGCGCCTTTATGAGGCCATCCTGAGCGATGCCGACGACCACGGGCTGATGGTCATCTTCCACGGTTGTACGTTGCCGCGCGGCTGGGAGCGCATGTATCCCAACTATGTGGGGAGCGAGGCCGTGCTGGCATCCGAGAATATGATTTTCAACCAGCATTTCTGCGACAACGAAGCATTCAATGCCACGCTTCATCCCTTTATTCGCAACACCGTGGGATGTATGGAGTTCGGCGGCACTTTCCTCAACAAGCGCATGAACCGGGGGAACGACGGCGGCCCGACCCGTGTCACCACCGACATTTTCCAGTTGGCCACGGCCGTGGCTTTCCAGAACCCCGTCCAGAATTTTGCTTTGGCACCGAACAACCTGACGGATGTGCCGGCCTTCGAGATAGACTTCATGAAAGAGATTCCTACGGTGTGGGATGAAGTGAAGTTCATCGACGGTTACCCCGGACGTTACGTCGTGTTGGCGCGTCGCCACGGGCAGGATTGGTATGTGGCTGCCTTGAATGCCGGAAAAGAGACGCTCAAACTGACGGTAGACTTGCCCATGTTGGCCGGTAGCCCGGTGGCATATTACCATGATGGCAAAGACGGCAAGACCCCGCAGGTGGAAGAAACCAAAGTGGGTAAGAAAGGCCAGTTTAAGTTCACGCTTCCGGCTCAGGGCGGTGCCGTGCTGAAGGGTAAGGCTCTGTAAGGATTCACGGCAGGTAATACCGTGGCGTAGAAAAGCCTTCACGCGTTCATACTTCTTGTTTTATAATGTGTTAGGGTGAATGGTTTACACCTTTTAACCTTTCTGGTTGTCCAATGAAATCCTATAGGAGGTGAAGGGACGGTGAAGGACAGGTGAAGGGAAAAACAGAGGGAAGTTCACCTTAACGTATTGGTATACAGGAAGTATGAACGCGTGAAGGCTTTTTTCGAGGAAAGGTAAAGAAGAGGAGACGGGTCTTTTTTAGGACATATTATCACGTCGCTGTGTCGTTTTGGAGGGGTTCTGTATGTCCGTAATTCGTTTGCCGCACATCGGAGAATCGTTCTCAGCCAAACGATTTTTCGTTTGGCTGAAAGAAATTGAGCGGTTTCTACAAATATAGGATTAAAATCCAAAAACATAGTGGGAAAGAAAAGGTGTATTGCGCGGAAAATAGGAAGATGGAAGACGGAAAAGGAAGGCGGTATGTTCATAGGAATGTGGACTATAGTGATGAAAGGCTGCTGTTTTTGGCGTATTTTTCTGTATA
>OJRP01001042.1_pt1 | contig 15989 bp, 7 predicted proteins | sample 1599201 | NCBI WGS metagenome assembly OJRP01 (sample SAMN03922534, study PRJEB24848) | human gut metagenome | isolation source: stool sample | host: Homo sapiens | place: Germany | collected 2010-05
GCAAAAACATCCTCGGCAATGCCGGCGGACAGGTCAAGCTTGCTTACGACAAAAACGGCAAAGTTATTGGTTATGTTGATGAAAACGGCAATGTTGTAGATGCTCACGGCAATGTCATCGGCCATGTTGACGGTGCGGGAAATGTTGTTGACGAAAACGGCAACGTCATCGGCAAAGCCGTTTCTCTGCCCCAGCGCCGTCTCGCATATGACAAAAACGGCAATATTATGGGCTATATCGACAAAGACGGCAATGTTATTGACCCCGGCGGCAACATTATCGGCAAAGTCCAACCGGACGGTTCCATTGTTGACGCCAACGGCAACGTTATCGGTCAGGCCGCCACTATTCCCGGCCGCCGTCTGGTCTATGACAAAGACGGCAATGTTATCGGCTATGTTGATGAAGACGGCAATGTCCGCGATGCCAACGGTAATATTATCGGCCGTGTTCTGCCCGACGGAACGGTGGTTGACAAAGACGGCAATGTCATCGGCAAAGTAGCGGATATGAATATCGGAGCCCAGCGCCGCCTGGCTTATGACAAAGACGGCAATGTCATCGGCTACATCGATGAAAACGGCAATGTGGTCGATTTTAACGGCAACGTTATCGGCAAGATGCTGGAAGACGGCACATTGGTTGACTTGGACGGCAATGTTATCGGCAAAGCCGGTGAATTGGTGAATCTGGTGCTGGATAAAGACGGTAAAGTTATCGGCTATTTGACCGAGGACGGCAAGGTTTATGATTTAAACGGCAATCAAATCGGTTATGTTGATGAAAACGGCAATATCGTCAGCACTCAGGATAAAACGCTGGGTGCTTTGGTCCAAACCCGGATGATTCCGATTACGCCGAAAGGAACGGTTTTGGGACGCCTGAACAGCGACGGAACCGTCGTTCAGGATATGAAAACGGTCGGGCGTGTCCTTTCCAACGGTCTGGTGCGCGATCCCTCGGGATCGGAAGTTATCGCCCGTTTGGTGCGCGGCGGACTGGTCGTCGGCTATGGCTGTAAAAATATCGGTTATCTGGAAGCCGACGGAAAAATCCGCAAAGGAAATCAGGAAACAAAATTAAAGCCGATGCCGGACGGTGTCATTCTTGATGCCGAAAACAATTATGTCGGTGAAGTGGTTAAAACCGGACGGGTCTTTGACAATACCTGCACTTATCTCGGCGATGTCGGAACCGACGGAATTGTCCGCACGCCGGAAGGCGTTTACGTCGGCTGCGTTAATCCGGACGGAACCGTGCTGAACGAGCAGGGCGAAATTATCGGCGGCGTGGTTCGCAGCGGCGTGGCGGTCTCTTATGACGGCGAATATTTGGGACAGGTTTCTCCTGACGGTCTGGTTATCGCTTTGTCTCAGCAGCCGGTCGGCTGTGTCGGCACTTACGGTGATGTCTTCAGCAAAAACGGCAGCTATATCGGCCGCGTTTTGGATAAAACTTATGCCTATGATTTGCACGGCAATTTTATGAATGTTGTCGGGCCGAACGGCAAGGTCGCAATCAGCGGCCAGCCTGATGCCCGCCTCTATGCCAATAATCTGGTCGCCAATAACCGCAATGAAATTATCGGCGTTTTGATGGATGAAAAGACGACGCTTCTGACGCCGGAAGGAAAGTTCCTCGGCCGCCTGTTTCCTGACGGGCAGGTTTATAATGAAAAGGGTGTTGCCGTCGGCAAAATCAACGGCGATTTGGCCAGCTTCTACGGTCGTCAGCTCGGTGCCGTCGTCAAAAAAGGGGTGGTTGCCGATTTTAAGGGCAATCCGATTGGTTTGGTAAACCATGACGGGCAGGTTATCAATCGTTTTGGCGAGGTCTTGGGGCATATTGACGCCAAAGGAAGCTTTATTGACGCCAAAGGAGACTATCGCGGCGGTGTTGTGTCCAAGGGCAGCGCTATCGGCTATGACGGTTCTTTCCTCGGTTACGCCGTAACCGACGGTGCGGTTATCAGCATGGAAGGAGCCAAAGTCGGACAGGTAACCTCGGATAACAAGGTGGTTGACTTGAAAAATAAAGTCATCGGCGAAGTCATTCCTGAAAATATCGTGGTTGACATCTGGGGCAATTATAAAGGGCGCGTCAACTCCTTGGGCGATGTTATCGACCTGAAAGATGAAGTTATTTCCGCTGTTTTGCCCGGAGGCTCGACCGATAAGAACCTGAGCCTGCTGCACCGCGGTGCGGTAATTGACTTTGGCGGCAACCTGACCGGGGCCGTTATGCCGGACGGAACCGTCATTGATCGTGAAAACGTTGCCGTCGGCCGAGTTCTCTCCGACGGAAACGTCATCAGCCGGGCCGGCAAACTGATAGGTGAGGTGGTCAACGGCGATATTGTTATTGATAACTCTGATAAAGTTGTGGGCTATGTTAATTTTGATGGTAAAATCAGAGACCGGGACGGCAGTCTGATCGGGCGTATGCTGTCCGGTGATTTAGCCATTGACAACAATGACAATATTATGGGAAAGGTTTACAAAATCGGAGCGACGGTTTTGGGTAATGACGGCAATTACGTCGGCCGTCTGACGGCGGAAGGAACCGTTGTCGATGCCGAAGGAAAATCCATCGGTTACCTGAAGAACAACGGCTCTTATATTGATTTGGATAAGAAGGTGGCGGGCTATGCGCTTCAGGAAGTCGCAAAGAACCGGAGGAACTGAATTGAGTTTGCGGATGAACGGATATAACTTTTTGCTGGCCAGATTAATCCGTGGGGCCTGTATTGTCGCGGGCATGCTCTTGCTGAACCTGTCTGCCGCGGCCGCTCAGGAGATTACCGCTGTTGACTTTAACGGCGATTTAATCGGTAAAGTTATTCCCGACGGTAAGGTCGTCAGTTTTGACAACCAGCTGATTGGCAACGTAACTGCCGACAGCTTGATTACCGATTTTGACGGAAACATCATCGGCGGCGTTATTCCGCAGGGTATTGCCATCGGCAACGACAATAAACCGCTCGGTAAAGTAAATAACGACGGCTCCGTTCGTCTGGCTTCGGGAAAGATTATTGCAAAAGTGCTGCCTAACGGCCTGGTTGTTGATGACTTTTTCAACATAACCGGCGCCGTGCTGTTCCCCGGTCTGGTCTATTCTGATGACGGGCGTACTGTCGGCCGCCTGACCGGTGACGGTCTCTATACCAATCTGCAGGGGCAGGAAATCGGTTTCATTTCTCCTGACGGTTATGCTTATCGCCGGGTCGGACAGGAATATGTTCTGGACGGCCGCCTGATTTCCTCCAAAATGGTGGTTTCGCAGTCGGGCGAATTTATCGGCAGTGTGGCTCCCGGCGGCAATGTAACGAATTTTGATGCAGTTACCATCGGTTTTATCAAAGCCAACGGATTTGCCTATAATGAAAATAATCAGATTATCGGAAGTATCGTCCGCTCGGGCTATGCGCTTGACAACAACGGAAAATATCTCGGCTTTGTGACTTATAACGGCGAAGTCGTCAATAAAAATAACGTGGTCGGCCATTTGCAGGCAGACGGTCTGATTGCCGGAGACAACGGGGAATTAATCGGTTATGTGGTTGATTTTGCCGCGACGGCTACCGATTTGAACGGTAAATATCTGGGGCGTATTATGCCGGAAGGCAAACTTGCCCGCAGCCGGGATATAATCGGCTCGGTCGGAGCCCGCGGAATAACTTATGCTGCCGACGGTACCGTAAACGGTAAATTGATACAGGCCGGTCCTGTTTTTGACTATCGCGGCGGTCTCCGCGGTCACGCGCTGAAAAATGCTTCGGTCATTTTGCTGGAAGGAACCCCTGCCGGCTATATTATGGACAACATTGCTTATGAAAATGCCGGTCGGGCTATCGGTGCCACCATGGGAAATCTGCTGGCAATCAATACCGGCAACCAAACTTTGGGCATGGTTGGCATCAGCGGTATGGTCATGGACGGCGAAGAACGCAAATTTATGTCTCCGTTCGGCTATCTCTTTTCGGCTGACGGCAAAACCGGCGGCCGCGGCTTGGCTTTGTCTTCGATTTATAATCTGACCGGAGCGCCGGTTGCCCAGATGACTCCGGCCGGTGGTCTGATTAACAAAAATGCGGCGGCTATCGGCAAATTGACTCAGTCGGGCTTCAATATTGACGAACGTAATCTGGTTATCGGCAAGAATTTGGAGGCCGGCTATGTCGTCGGTCCGGACGGACAGAGCCTCGGCAATTTGTCCGAGAGCAATCTGGTTTTGAACAATAATCTGGAACCGGTTGCCAAACTTCTGCCGGATAACACGGTTGTTTCCGCAGACAGCAATACATCGGTGAATATGATGCCGGTTGTCGGCCGCGGTTCGGTTAATAATATGGTTCTGGCCTTCAGCGGCAGTCTGATCGGCTACGCCGGCCCTTCCGGGATTGTCCGTGATTTCAACGGGGCGCGTTTGGGCAAAGTGGCGGCTGAAGATATGGTGCTTGACAATATGGGCTCCAGCCTTGGCGGCACTGTCGGCTATGCGCCGGTCATCGATAACAAATGTTCTCTTTTAGGCGTGATAACGCCCCGCGGCGACATTCGCAATTACCGTGAAACGGTCATGGGGCGCCCGCTGCTGAACGGACAGGCTATTTCCGAAAACGGAAGCTATATGGGCTATGCGGTTAAACCCACGGCGGTCATTGACTATAACGGCAATATTATCGGTACCGTGTCGGCCACCGGACAGGTAATGAACTATAACAATGATGTTCTGGGCTGTGTCGATAAAAGAGGTTTCCTGAAATCTGACGAAGGAATGTCTCTGGCTCATACGATTGAATATGCCCCTGTTATGAACTTTAACGGAATAATTATCGGCCGCAATATCCTGGACGGACAGATTGTCAATGACCAGAACCAGTTCATCGGCTACACTCAGGCCAACGGAAACGTTAATTCCAAAACCGGTATGCCGATCGGCCACCTGTTTAAATATCGTCATGCTTTCAGCCTGGCCAACAAATATATCGGCCGCATTAATGAAAAAGCTGAAGTGATTGACGGCAGCGGCGCCGTCGTCGGAACCGTCGATTTTGAAGGCAATGTCTCCCGGGAGAACCATAAAATCGGCTATGCTCTGTATGATATGTATGTTTATGACAATGATTTTGAGGCAATCGGCTATATTCTGAAAGACGGTACCGTGCTCTCCTTTATTAACCAAAATCTGGGAACATTGAGCAAAGGCTTTCTGATTAATAAAAACGGCGAAGTTACCGGCCGCGGCAACAGAGATTTTTACATTCGCGACGACAGCAACTTGATTCTCGGCGAATTATACCTGAACGGCGAATTGCGTGACAACAGCGGCAATGTTCTCGGCACGGTCACCAAAAACGGCAGCATCATAGACAAGGACGGGCGCGTCATGGCCATGGCCAAACCGCTGCAGTATTATGGAGAAATGGTTGCCCGTGAAAAAGTTTATGACCAAAACGGCAACTTAATCGGCTATGTTAACGCCGATGGTTCGGTAACCGACGAAAACGGAAATATTATCGGCTACGTCCAGAACGGCAAAGTCGTAGATAAATCCGGCAAGCTGTTGGGTGAGCTGGCCAGTGAGAAAGTGGCTTACGACAAAGACGGCAATATCATCGGTAAAGTTCTGCCGGACGGAACGGTAGTGGATGCCAACGGCAAAGTGATTGGCAAAGTCGGAGCCAACGGTGAAATTACCGATGCAAACGGTAATTTGATCGGTTCCATTAAAGGGCCGGGCAGCGGCGATAATCTTGCCTATGATGCAAACGGCAATGTCCTCGGACGGATTTTGCCCGACGGTTCGGTTATCGACGGCAACGGTAACGTTATCGGGCATGTTAATGCCAAAGGAGAAATCGTTGACAACAGCGGAAAGGTGATAGGCGTTTCCGGAAAAGAAATGCTGGCTTATGATGCTGACGGAAATGTTATCGGCCGCTTGTTGCCGGATGGTTCTGTTGTTGATTTGAACGGTAATGTTGTCGGCCATGTCAATGAAAACGGCGAGGTTGTAGATGCCGACGGTAATGTCATCGGCAGCGCCAGCACGGCCAATCTGGCTTTTGATGAAAACGGAAAAGTTATCGGACAGGTGTTGGCCGACGGAACCGTCGTTGACGCCAACGGCAAGGTAATCGGCAGGGTTAATGCTAAAGGTGAAGTTGTTGACAACTCCGGAAATGTCGTCGGTAAAGCAAATATTGACAGCTTGGCGTTTGACAAGGACGGACGCGTCATTGGCCGCGTTAATGCCAACGGCGATGTGGTTGACAAAGACGGCAAGGTAATAGGCCGCGTTAATGAAAATGGTGAAGTCGTCAGTGCTGACGGCAAAGTCATCGGCTATGCCAAAAAGCCGTCCTGGTACAAACGTCCCGGAGCTTTGCCTGAAATCGGCCTTTCGCCGGAAGAACGCGAAATAACCGAAAAATATCGCAAGTCTTTAGGCATTGCCCTGACGCCGGACGGTGAATATCTTGGTGAAATTATGGAAGACGGTCGCGTCGTTAACAAGGCCGGAGAAGTTGTCGGCCACCGTATGCCTGACGGTTTGATTATTGATGACGAAGGCGCCCTGGTCGGTATTGAGGAGAGTGAAAAGCCGGCCGCAGGTGAAATGTTTATTCCCGCCGGAACCTTCGGCAAAGGCGGTGCTTACGGCACCGGAACCGGACCGGGTGCAAATCTTGGTCCCGGCGGCGGCTTTGGCCCCGGTGAACGGTATGATCCCCAGCGAGCCGCTGCGCTTGATGCCGCGCAGCAGGAACGCCGCAGCAATATGCAGGTCGGCAAAATCAGCAGCAACATCAGTCCGGATGCTTTCGACGGTATGCAGAAAAACTGGGATGAGCAGGGCATTAAAAAGGCCATTTCCTCCTGGAGGGTTGACTTAAGTGAAATGATTTTCGCCGATAAGCCGATTCCCGCGGTTATTGCCCGTTCGATTGACAGTAACAATCCGACCCCGGTAACCGCCTATGTTGAACGTAATATTTACGCCGAGGAAGGACGTAAAATCATTATTCCTGCCGGCAGCCGTATTATGGGAACTCTCGGCGGCCTGACCGGAACCTCGGAAACCACGTCACAGTCGGCGAAAGTTCAAATTTCTTGGGAACGCCTGATTCGTCCGGACGGTTCGCTGTTTGTCTTCAGCGGTGTCACCGGCGATGCGCAGGGCCGCGGCGGTGCTTTGGGCTATCTTGACCAGCAGCTGTTTAAGAAATATACGTTGCCGATTATGACCACGGCTTTGACCAGCTATACTTCCTATATGATGGCCGATGACGAGAATACCGACAGCGGCAGCGTTAACGAAACGCCGAAACAGCAGGCTGCCAATGATGCCCGCCAGAACTTCCTGAATCAGATGAACCAGGTCTTTGAGCAGATTTTGTCGGATAAAACCAATATTCGCCCGCTGACTTATGTTCCCGCCGGCACCCGCATCATTGTTTATCCGAACGTTGATCTCTGGATGCGCACCCGTGAACGCAATCCGCAGGAATTGGGCGGCCAGGGCAAGAAAGACGTCTTTATTGATGACCCGCAGACCACCGGTAAGCGTGAGCTTGAAAAGAACCGCCGCAGCCTCGGCAAGACCGAGACTGCTCCGACCGGTGCCGGCAGCGTTGTTTATGAATCTCAGGATATAGACGTTGAAGCCGCCGGCGGAACGCCTACATTGATTGATGACAGCAAGCCGTCTAATTCCGGCAAGAAAACCAATAATCCGCCGCCGCTGATTTCCAGCCCGGCCGCCGGGGCAACCCCGCCGCCTCCGCCGTCTTTCGCCACATCCCCCACTCCGGGAGCGGCAACCGCGGGCAGCAACACCGGCAGCAGCAATAATACCAATAACAGCGTTCCGCAGCTGTTCTAAGGAGTTTAAACAATGAGTTTTAAGGTTCTGGAATCTGTTCTTCGTCCCTTGGCTTACTGGTATAACCAGGAAAACATCGAGGAAGTTGCCGTCAACCGCTCCGGGCAGGTTTGGCTGCGCCTGCGCGGCAAACGCGCTTATCCCTGGGTGATGTATAAAGATGAAAAACTTACTAAAGAATATCTGACGGATTTGCTTTATATTATTGCCAATACCTATGAACTTCCCTTTGACCCGGTACAGGGAACGCCGGTGGTTTATGCCACCATCCCCGGCGACCACCGTTTTTCTGCCGTCAGCGGACGTAACGTTATGTATGACCAGGATGACCTGACCGGCGGTGTCGCTCTGACAATCCGTGTCCACAGCGACGATGTTGCTTTCGGGTTGCAGGACTATGGCCTGAAACAAGGCGAAAGCCTGCATAAGGTTAATCCTCTGAAAGATATTCAGGACCCCGAAGATCCCTATGAGCGTCTGCTGTTGAGCATTAAACGCGGGGACCATATTCTCGTTTCCGGCGCTACGGCAACCGGTAAAACCACGTTCTTAAACAACCTGCTTAAGATTTTGGATATCCATAAGCGGATTATCACAATTGAAGATACGCGCGAATTGCTGGTGCCGCATCCGAACCGTGTTCATATTGTTATGTCCCGTACCGAGCAGACTAACGAGTTCGACTATTCGAAAATTATCGACCTGGTGGTTCGTTTTACGCCCGATGCCATCATCGGCGGCGAGATTTCCACCAATAACGCCGGCGCATTGTGGGAGCTGATGGGATCCGGTCACGATAACTGCCTGGCCACCATCCACGCCGAAAGTTCGGAAGCAGCCTATGAAGCTTTTGTTGACCGTATTCTGCACAGCTATCCGACAATTGACCGTGAAAAAACCATTAAGGAAATGCACCGCAAACTCCGTGTTGTCCAAATCAACCGCGACGGCAACCTGCGTGCGGTAACCGAAGTAACATAAATAAAAAAGCCCCTTTGAAAGGGGCTTTTTTTTATTGCAGCGGCGGAATGTTCAGCTGGGCAATGTCTCCGGGACGGATTTTTACATTTGAATAGCGCATGTTTCCTGTCTCAATAACAAATCGCTGACGGCTGGTCAGCTGGGACGCCAAATCATAGAAATCACGTCCGCTGAGCTCCTGCCGTTGAGGATTCATAATATATAAAACACAACCCTGCGTCCGTTCGGCCACGCCGCAACGGGCACGTCCCCGCGGCACTTCCGGGTTAATCACGACGCCTTGCAAACCGTCGCGGACAATCGTTTGCTGCGTAAAGAACAGTTTGGCAAACATAAAGCCGACGACAAAAACCATTGCCGCAATAATCGACATGCCTTTCATGGTGAACATATTGTTTTGCATCAGTTGTTCTTTAAACGGCAGTTTTTGCGGGGTAATGTCGCTTTCGTCAATAAACTGCGGCTGATAGCCTTCCTGCTGATTGTAAACGTTGCTTTCCTGATTGAGCGCCGGCAGATTGGCATTGCCGTCCAGAATATCGTCAATATTATAATCGCTGCGTCCCTGATTGCTTAAAAAGCCTCCCTGCGGCTCGCTACCGTGCATCTGCATGCCCGGAGCCTGCGGAGCCGACGGATTCGGTTGTCCGATATATCTTTTGATCGGGCGCTTGACTTTTTTAAGCCTGCGTGTCGGGTCAAAATTCTGCGGTTGGTTCGGAGTATTGGGATTCATGTCTGTCATGGGAAATCCTTACCTGTTATTTTGTAATGTTTTGTTTGTTTTCAAGGTTCTGATAATACGCGGAACCATAAAGACGACAGTCTCTGATTTCGGCGATTTTTTATCAAATATTTGATTGGGAATGCCGATAATCATAAAGTTTTCACCAATGCGGCTGCGAACGTTGAATTGTGTTATCTGACCGTTGGTCGCCTCCAGAGTAATGTCTGAAAAAATCCGGTTGTTATGTTCTAACGAAGCCTTGGCCAAAACCGACAATCCGGTCTCCAGAGAATCTCTGGCGCTGCATTTGCCGATATCAAAGCGGGCAAACCACAAATTCGGAACCACGAATTTTCCTTCTGCAACCGGGATAACCATTGCCTGTTGCCCCAAAAAACTGCGCAGGGTTGAAATGTTCAGGTCGTTTGACGTGGTCAGCGCGCGTCCGATAACGCCGGTCTTAGTGGTTTTAATAGTGCCGAAATCAAAGGTTTTCAACAAGTCTTGCCACTCAATGTCATCATCGGCACTGTAAGGGTAAATGCGGAAAACGTTAACGTCAAAGGCAATCAGTGTCGGATTGTCTTCAAAATAGGCCACCAGTTTGTTAATCTTATTGCGCAGTTCGAAATCGGCTTCAAATGTCACCGAGTAATCGGCCCAGTCCGTCGTCACGTCGGTAATGCCCGATCCGCGTAAAACGTCCAGCAAAGCCAGCAGGATAGGGCGTGATTTCGGTACATACAGGCTGAAATTAGCTTTACGGCTGATGGTCAGTGTTTTGGTTTCGGCGTTATAGGCATAATAAATTTCGGCGGCATCGGCAATCATTCCGATAACTTCCGACAGTTCGCCGCGCAGATTTTCCGCCGAAATGCTGGCATAGGGCGCATCTTTTGCCACCAGTTTGATGCCTGCTTCCTTGGTCAGCTTATACATGGCTTTTTCCGCCGGCATGGTTGCAAAGGTAAAGCCCGTCACCTCAAATCGGGGCAGCATGTCATTCTTGCCGTTGCGAACCATATTGAACGCCTTAACGTTATAGGGAATGGTCGTAATCATTTCCTGTGTGTTCCAGTTGACGTAACAGCGCAGCGGAGACTCCAAATCCAATGAACTGGCGCCTTTCGGAGTGCGTATCATGTTCGGATCTTGCGGCAGAATGGTTTCCGAGACAATCTTTTCATCCAGTGTCAGTTCGCGCGGCTTCTCTTTGGGAGCGCAGGCCGCGATAATTCCGACTGCCATTAATAACCAACCTAAACGGCTTTTTTCAAACCAGTTCTTCATTATTCTTCCGTACCTTCGTTTTTGGGCGGAACTGCCTGGCCGCCCTCCGGATTAACCGGTTTCTTTATTTTAATTACTTTTTTCAGTTCTTTGTTGGCCTGGTCCTGAGCCATAAGTTTGTCCATCAGCTGATCCATGTTCATTCCCGCGCCGAGAGTCGGGTCGTCAGCCACGGTGGTTACTGCACCCAAAGCCTCTTTCATCTTTTCAATTTCCGAAGCGTCTTCTTTAATCATCTCCGGGGACGAATTGTTGCGCAGTTCTTCCTGATATTCGCTCAGCGTCTTTTTCAACTCGTTCAGGCCGCCGGCAATTTTCTTTTCCACATAAGGATATAGTTCCTTATGTTGCAGAATATAATCGCCGGTATCGCTGATTTCCTCCAAAACATCCAAAATATATCCGTAAAAAGGATATTCTTCCATGGCAATATTGCCCATTCGCACGCAACGCGCCGCAATCCGGGAAATTGTCCGGTCATAATAGTCTTTGAGCAGAATATAATTGTCCAGATACCAGAGGCTTTCCTTGCTGGCTCCGCTCTGAGCCTGCGGCTGGGACATGCCGGGATGAGGCTGTTGTACCGTTTGAGGCCGGGCAGCCGCCGGTTGCGGAGCCGCATTCGGCATCGCCGCGGCCGGATTGGCCTGCGGTTTCGGTTGCGCCGGCTGCTGTTGAGCCGGAGCCTGCGGATTAACCGGATTTTGTTCCGTCAAATTATTTGGTTCCATATCAGCTCCTTAACTGTCTTTTCAATTTAATTTAGCCGCCGGGGTTTGTAAATTGTTTTCTCACAGCTTTACCCAATTATATGGTTCCCTGCGGCTTATAAGGTTCATTTGGGGCTTCTCCGGTCTCTAAATCGGCCAAACCGGGCCCGTCGCCGATGTCTTCGGGAATTTTAAATGTTTCTTCCTCCTTGGCGGTTTCAAGATTGTCATAAACATTATCCTGAAAATAAACTTCCCCGCTGTACATCGAGCTTAGTGAGGTCGTTTCGGTTTCCGCCGGTGTTTGCAAAGCTGTTTCGGGGCGATAGGGATCGTCTGTCGGAGTTGTTTCCGCACTTTCTGTTTGCTGCGGGAATTCGGCTGTGCTGCCGTCATCTTCGGGAACTTCTTCATATTCCCATTCCCAGTCGCTTCCTTCGCCGCTTTCGGCCTGATATGTTTCTTCACCCTCGGGAATTTCAACATATTCCCACTCACCGTCGCCGTTTCCTGCCTCGGCTTCTTCTTCCGGAACCTCGACATACTCCCAGTCTTCGTCGGCGCCGGCCTCGTCTTCGGGAATTTCGACATATTCCCAGCCTTCATCCTCACTTTGGGTTTGAATGGCAGAACCGGCATCTGCGGCAGAAGTTCCTTCGTCTTCGGAAACTTCTTCATAGTCCCATTCCCAATCCTGAGCCTCATTGCTTTCAGTGTCCGGGCCTGTCGGAACTGCTGCGGAGCTGTTCGCCGGTTGTGCCGTTTCGGCTGTGTTGCCGTCATCTTCGGAAACTTCTTCATACTCCCATTCCCAGTCGCCTTCCGCCGTATTTCCATCAGCACTTTCGGCAACGCTTTCTTCTTCGGGAACCGCAACATATTCCCAACCCTCGTCGGCATTTTCTGCCGGAGCTTCTGCTGTTACGGCGGTATCCGGCTCGGCCGCGGTTTCTTCTTCGGGAACCGCAACATATTCCCAGCCTTCGTCGGCAATTTCTGCCGGAGCTTCTGCTGTTACGGCGGTATTCGGCTCGGCCGCGGTTTCTTCTTCGGGAACCGTAGCATATTCCCAGCCTTCGTCGGCAATTTCTGCCGGAGCTTCGGTGGTTACGGCGGTATCCGGCTCGGCCGCGGTTTCCTCAGGAGAAACTGTGTCTTCGCTAAGCGGAGAATTTTGTATCGGCTTGCTAATATCTTCCGTTTCCGCCGAAGAGGTATCGGCCTCAATGCCCCAGTCGGTGGCAATTTCCTCACTCGGTAAATCTACCGGTTCGGCAGGAATATTTTCTGCCGGAAATTCTTCCGTTGTCGTATGATATCCCCAGTCGTCATTGTCCGCAAGAACCGCGGAAGACTGTTCCTCAGAGGCCGGTTCTTCCGTTTGAGCGGTTTGCTCCGGCTGAAGTTGGGACAAAATTTCTTCTGCCGGAACTTCGACATACTCCCATTGGTCTTCATCGGCGGCAGTATCTTCGGAAGCCGGAGAGAGTTCTGCGGTTTTTTCCGGTTCGGCCGCGGCAGACGGTGCATCATTGTCAAACAGTGAGAAATCCAGACCGCCGTTTGATGCCTCTTGGTTCTCGGGGAAAGAAAAATCATTTGCTGCTTTTTCTGCGGGATCTTCTTCTTTTTGATTCTTTTTACCGCTCAGATTACTGACTTTGTCTGTCAGTGTGCTGACCTTATCAAACAGGGAAGAGGCCAGACTGTCCAGAGACAAACCTTCACTGTTTTTCTTTTTTTTCTTCTTCTTTTTTTTCTTTTTTTGTACGGCAATTTCTTCACCGCCGGCAATAATTTCAGTATCATCGTTGTCTTCGGTATCGTCGCCGAAAATTTCTCTGCTGATATCGGTGGTCTGAATAACCGGAGCAGCCGGCGCTGCGTTTATTTCTTCGTCAGGCAAGGGCCGCAGCGGCTCAGCCCGGGGAACCGGCGAAACATGGTAATCTTCCGGCACAGCCTGCGCCGCCGGAGCCGTATAGACAACGGGATGAGCCTGCAGAAATTTCAGGTTTTCTTTCTGCATTTCTTTGATGGCTGTAATAATCGACTGTGTCGAAAGCTGCTGGCTTTCTTTCAGAGCCAGCGTAATGATAGATGACAACTCGCTGGTCTGGGTTTTAGCCATTTCTCTGAACAGTTCCGACTGAATTTTGACAATGCCGTTCAGCATCTCATCCACCGGCGGAAAGGTTGCTGCGGTGTTTATCTGAATATTGTTGGCATTGTTGTTTGAACTTGAAGCATTGGCAGCCGTGTTGTTCTGAACCAGCATTTGCGCCAGCCGGTTTTGAGCCTCGATATTGGCCTTGTTGTTCTGAGCCATGATCTCTGCCAGTTTGTTTTGCGACGAAACAATAGCCTGTGTAACCGCTTCGGAATCTTTTTTACGAATATCGTCGTTGGCGGCAATAGCTTCTTTGAGCGCCGAGGCGATTTCTTTGGCAAAGGACGCATCAGCCGTAAACGTCGAACTTATCGGCTGGAAAACGGTTTTGGCCGGAGAGGCCTGTCCGGTTTGCTGTGCCTGTTGTTGGGCTTGTAGTTGCGCCTGTGCCTGAGCCAAAGCTTGCGCCTGTGCTTGTATCTGTGCCTGAGCGGCGGCGGCCGCTTCTTTCGCTGCCTGCGCAGCCTGAACGGCTATCTTGGCCTGTGCTTCCGCCGCGGCCCGGGCCGCGGCTTCTGCGGCTGCCTGAGCCGCAATCTGTGCCGTTTCTGCCTGAGTATCCGCAGAGGGGGTGTGATGCTGGTTGTTTGCTTCAGCCAAAGCCGTTGCCAGAATTTTGGCCCGGGTCTCTTCTTCATAATCAGCCTGCGGTGCTGCATCGGGCGTGCTGCGAACCAAACCGTTTTTTTCTTCCAGCTCGTCAACATACTGCTGCAAAACGGCTCCGCCCGGCAACGAACTGAACATGCCGCGGATTTCTGCCGGCTGTTCCAATATCATTTGGTTGAAGGCTTGTTTTCTTTCGTCGGTAAAAATATGCAGCTGCCGGAAGATGTTTAAAAAGCGCTGCGCAATAATAACCGGGTCATCCTCTGTCCCGATTTTATTGTAGTTCTTTTTTGTTTTTCCGGCCGTTTCTACCAATTTTTTACCCGAATCTGTCTGTCATCAGTTTAAAATCTATCCATATTACCGATTTTACTTCTGATGTTGTAAATTTCAGGTTAATAAAACGGGGCGGAAACGGCAGAAATCAAAAAAAACTCCGCCGCAGCGGAGTTTTTTCTTAAAGGTAGATTGCAACCACTTTATGAAGACTGTTCAAATCGTCGTTGCTGATTTCAATCCGTTCGTCCGGATTCCATCTCAAGCCGTAAAGCTGTCCGTTTTCATCTTCGCGGATACTGACGATTTTGGCTTCTTTTTCATTGCTGTAATAAACGGCAATGTCTCCGACGCTGACAACATCCTGCGGATCGACAAACAAAATTGAACGTGTCGGCAACAGGCTTCCGAGGCGGCGGGTGCAAAGATTAACGGCATAAGCGTCTTTTTTGTTGTATAACTGCGGCGGACGCTGAACTTTTTTGGTCTCCTGACTGAATTCAATGATAACGTCGCCGTCTTTTCCGGCCACGCCGTAAACTGAAATTTTAACGCCGTCCTGATTGGAATTTCCGAAAGCGGAAATTGCTCCGCGCGGGGTGGACAACAGTTTGTATTTGGCATCGTTGCGCTGAATAATCTCTTCCAGCATGCCTTTGTCTTCCAGAGCTTTAATCTGCTCTTTCAACTCTTCCGGAGCCATATTGATGGCCTTGGCAATATTTTTAAATTCTTTGTCGGAAACTTCACGCTGGCCCATTTCAATACGGTGGTAAACTGAAAGGGTCATATCGGCGCTTTCGGCAACTTCAATCAGCGTCAGGTTCTTTTCGTTGCGGATCTGACGCAAACCGGCACCCAAAGTTTTCAAACCGCTTTTTTCGTTGATTTTGTTTCTTCTCTCCTGTTCGCGCCTCCAGGATTGGACAACTTCCTGCTGGGAATTCTGTTCATTAACAAATAAATCCTGCAGCGGGCAGTCCAGAAATTCGGCAACACGAACCAGCTGCTCCTGGTCCACGCGGCGGTAACCCTTTTCAATTTTAGAGATTGCAGAAAGGCTGACGGACAAATGATCGGCAAGTTCCTGCATCGAGCGTCCGCGAAGTCTTCTGTACATTCTGATTTGGTTCGGGAAAATAATTTCTTCCATTTGAGTCCACCTTTTATTGTAATAAACACAACTTCATAATTTGTTTGTATCATAAATATAAGCGTTATATTAATCAAGAAAATAGTACAAAAAAAGACAATTTGTGTACAAATATAACTGTAAAGCCGGGAATTTCTTCCTGTCTCTTATACACATCTGACGCTGCCGACGATACTCCTTGTGTAG
>OJRP01001091.1_pt1 | contig 15255 bp, 10 predicted proteins | sample 1599201 | NCBI WGS metagenome assembly OJRP01 (sample SAMN03922534, study PRJEB24848) | human gut metagenome | isolation source: stool sample | host: Homo sapiens | place: Germany | collected 2010-05
GGAATACCCAAGAATCTATTTGGGGACTTGCTGTTCAGAATGATTGTGATTTATTACGACCTTATATTGAAACTTATGTCAATATGATTCCTCAAGGAAAAGCATTAGCCAGAAAGAAAGGGACAAAAGACGGATTATTAATAACTGAGGCGCATGATTTTTCCGGTAACATGGTTAGTGCTAATTGGGGAAATATGACAACGAATTATACTCCGGCCAGTCAGATAAGTAAAATAATGTGGGAGTATTATGCTTATACCCAAGATCGTGACTATCTTAGGAATACAATTTATCCGTTTATGAAAGAGGCTGCAGAATTCTACTTGAACTTTCTTCAGTGGGATGATGTCAAAAAAGAATTTTATATTTATCCTGCGCAACCTTACGAACATGAATGGAGTAGTAAATTAAAGAATACAATAACAGATAGATACATGATTGAATCATTATTTAAAAATTGTATTAAAGCTGCTCAGGACCTAAATATGGATAAGTCAAAGATAAAACAATGGAAACATGTTATATCACATTTATGGGCTCCTCCGATTTTGGATGTACCCGAAAAAGGAAAGGTATTTGGATTGGCGTTTACAGAAAATAATGAAGTGTATCCGGATGCGAAAACAAATATACAAGACTATCATTTTGACGCACATACTACAGCTGTTTTTCCGGCAGGTGTGCTTGGATTGGATCATAAAGGGACCGATTATTTTGAAATAGCCCGAAACATTGCTTTGCATCATCCGAAAAACCGGAATGCTATTACTCCCGGAGCGATTGTTTCCGCACGATTGGGGCTGGGAGATAAAGTGTTGGAGCGTTTGCAATGTAGCGTTAATTATTTGCAGCATTTTAATCAAGGGCTATTTTACAATTTAGACCATTGGCATTATTTTTCTCGTTATGTTGATCAGATTCCTAATGCCGAATTATATGCTCAGCGTGACTATATGTATGACTCAAGATTGACTTACAATCGTCCTGAAGCTGGAAAATCGGGCTTTCGGACAAAGCCTTTCGTGCAATGCGGTATGGAAACAATGGGCATTTTGGGGACTGCTATCAATGAAATGCTACTTCAGAGCCATGAGGGGAAAATAAGGATATTTCCGGCTATTCCATCTAAATTTGGAGCAGCTTTTACCTTGCGTGCAGAAGGGGCTTTTATTGTTTCTTCAACTATAGATAGTTTGGAGACTATCCCGTTTGTTGAAATAAGGAGTTTAGCAGGAAAAGAATGTCGTATACAGAATCCTTGGGATGATGATTTAGTTCAAGTTGTCACGCAGAATAATCGAAATGTAAATATTGAAGTCAATAAAGATAACGTGATTTCTTTTAAAACTACAATTGGGGAGTCTTATATAGTAAGAAAGAAAGGTATCGATGTGAATCATGTATCAAAAACATATCATGCTGTACCTAATATGTTTCCAAAGAAATATGGTGAGGCTATGTTGGGTAAAGAGTGTACATTTATAGATCGTGAACACTAACTTGATTTTATAAATGTATAGATATCGCTTGTACTGATTATTGTCAAGAAAAGCGGCTGCTCCTGTATTTGGGTGACAGTCGCTTTCTTTTAAGAAACTATTTTGATGTCATTCGTATAGTTAATTATTTATCTTTTTTGATGTCCCTTGTGCTGTACGCCAAAAAGAGTTTTTTACATCACGTGCCACTTCTTTCCAGCTTGGCATGCTTTTCAACGAACGGCGCACCGGGAAATCATAAAGCAGCAACAGCAGGAATAAGAAGATACAGGCATAAGCCACCCAGCCATAGATCTGCTTGATGCTCACTTCCATCATCTGACTGATAAACTCTTCCATGTAATGACCGAGATTGAACGGACTGCTGCTGAATGATACATGGTCGATTGCCGCCCCGTAGCGTGCCAGGTTATCAGGAACGTAATAAGCCAGTCCTTGTGCATAGATCGCGCAACCCAATACACCGCCGACTACCATGTGAAGCATATTGAATACACTTAACGATTGGAAAAAATGTTGGAAAGTCATGATTTCTTCCAGGCAGACCATAAAGGTGGCGCTTAATACCGCATAGGCGAATCCTCGGCATATTGTCGGAAGATAAAGCTGTGAGATGTGAATATCAGTAGAGATTGTCAGATAGAACCCTATCAGATAACCGATAAGCCCTAAGAAACCGACAATGATAAGACGTACATAATTATAGTGTTTGATATGCATCCACCAATAAGAGAATACGCAGCCGATTACTATACCGATAATAGCAAACCACGCCAATTGCACGCTTATCAGCTCCTCATACTTCATCACTTCCTCATAAAAAACTTCTTCCAATACATGCTCGGTTGCCAGAAATGCTTCCACTAGTGTGATTAGTCCCAATAAAGGTAAGAGGTAGCGGTAACTCCACATTTTAGGCTCTAAGAACGGGTGACGGATAGTCAGCATGCGCCAGATGCAAAAAAACAGGGTTATCAGGATAGCTACCGACAACTGACGGATAACCGGACTGTTCCACCAGTCATACCAGTCACCGTAGTTGAAGAGGAAAGCTATCTCGGCCAGCAATGCCGCCCATAACGCTGCCCCCAGCCAGTCAATGCCGAACAACGGAAACTTGCGCATAAACCGGAAATGCTTTACGCAAATGGTCTGTATCAACAGGACTATTATCATCAATCCTGCAATGAAAAGATTCATATATGTCCAGTGATAATGATACATCAGATAAGTCGTTATCAGGTCGGACAACTGGATGCTTCCCAAGACGACGATGTGAAGCCAGGGAAAGAAAACGGTAAAATCCCGTTTGGGCGTCATCCACAACTGAATGTTGGACATACATTCAAAGGTTCCCTGGATTTTGCACATGCCTTCGATGAAACATATCAACCACAATAGCGGAAGGAAAGTAATATGCGGAGCAATCAGGTTACAGACCAATACCCCCAATGCAGCCGATGTGAGCAACGTCTTATTTGTAAAACGGAACTTCATGCGGAACAGCAAGGGGAAGTAGATAGCCATACCTGCGAGATTGGCGTACATACACATCAATATATCCTCACGCATCAATGCCATTCCCCCGATCATCTGGTTCAATGCTCCCAAATAGACCCCGCCCGAAAGTTGGAAAGTAATGGCAATGAACAGATAAATCCACGGTTGTATCTTCCGCGGTACGAAGCTACGGAACATGGGCATCACGAAAGGGCCATTTAAAACAGGTGCTCCCATACGTTAATATTTCACCTCACATTCTACATTGAAACCGGCACGCAAGCGTTTTAAATCTTCCGGCTTGTTTCCTTTCAGGCTGATGCGGACGGGGATTCGTTGTTCTACCTTTACAAAGTTCCCGGTTGCATTGTCCTGCGGAATCATTGAGAAAGCCGCTCCCGTAGCATCGGAAATGGATTCGACGATACCTTTGAAAGTGACGCCCGGCACTGCATCTGCTGTCATTTCCACATCTGCGCCTTCTCTGATATTGGAAAGCTGGGTTTCACGATAATTGGCGATTACCCACAAATCGCTGCTGTCTACAATATCCACCATGGTCTGTCCCGGTTGAACCAACTGACCCTCCAGAATCTCTTTCTTTCCTGTGGTACCGTCACACGGGGCGATGATAACCGTATAGGAAAGATTCAGACGGGCAAGCTCTAAAGCTGCTTCTGCCAGGCGGACACCTGCTTCGTTCTGTCCTAGGCGATGTGTCTGTTCGCTTTTCACTAAAGACGTAGATTGTTTGGCACGCGATACCTGTTCGTAACGGGCTTTGGCTGTTTCATAAGCTGTGTGCACATTATCATATTGTTGCTTCGTCACAGCATCTTCCTGCAATAACTTTTCAAAACGGTTCAGTTCACGTTGGGCATTTTCCATTTGTACACGTACTTCTTCAATACTTGCGTCACTTACGCTCAGGTTGTTTTGGGTAGTGGCAATGCCTATGGTCGTTGCCTGCCGTCCCGCAGTGGCATTGGCCAAATCCGCTTCCGCCTGTGCTACACGAAGACGGAATTCCGCATCTTCAATAATAACGAGCGTATCACCTTTTCGTACCTGCTGATATTCTTCAAAGCATATCTTCTTGATAAATCCCGGTACACGGGTATTAATAGGTGTGATATGTTGTTTCACCTGTGCATTGTCGGTATATTCGATGTTTCCCAAATGAATGAACCGGGAACAAACATAAGTGGCACCACCAATGAGAAAACAAAGAATCAGAATGTTGTATATAATCTTTTGAGTCTTTCTAGCTATCATAATCTGTTCTATTTAAAAGGGTATGAATAATTGATTTTCAATTAAAGGGTATGTGTGATATATTTCATTTTATAGAAACTGTAAACCACGTTGATACGTGCGTTGACCAGACCGAGGTCTGCACTTAATTTCATGTTGCTGGCATCGAGCATGTCGGTAAGTAATGCAAGGTCATTCTTATAGCGATTACTGGTTACGTCGTAATTCTGATTGGCAAGCTCCACGCTTTTCTCTTGTGTGCGAAGGTCGGTAAATGAGGTCAGGAAATTGACATAATTGGCTTGGACGCCGTTCTCTATCTGTTCTTGCGCTAGTGAATATTCTTCCTGTGCCTTACGCATATTCAGTTTTGCTTGGCGTACTTTCTTGTTGTTCTTGAACAGTGATGAAAGATTGTATTTGATTCCTACCCCCACATACCAATAATTGAAGTTATTATCCAGCACGGGGACTTCAATAGTGATAGGCCCGTCCAGATGCTCACCGGCTACGAGAGCTATTTTCGGAAGAAGTTCCGAGCGTTCCAGTTTGACTTTCTGTTTGCTCATCTTCATTGCCAGTTGTGCTTGCTGCAAACCGACATTGCTCTGCGAAGCCAGTAGTTGCCAGTCGTTTTCCGCCAGAGCCTTCACTTCTTCGTCCAGTAGGGTGGAGTCGGGGATGATTTCCGTTCCGGCAGGAAGATGCAGCGTAGTCACCAGTTGGTGATTCATTATTTTGCATGCATCTTGTACTTTGGCTAATTGCAGTTTCAATGTCTCTTTTTGTAACTCATAACGGGTGATGTCATTTTTCAGAGCTGTTCCTTGTGTGCGTCGGGCTTCCATATTGCGAATCACCTGTTCTGTCAAATCGAGGTTCTTCTGCAACACTTGTACTTGGTTATTCAACTTATATAAATCCAGGTAGTAGCCGGTCAGAAGAAAACGTATCTCCTGCCGGTTCTTCTGCCAGTCCAGCGCAGCCATTTGCTGACTGAGTTCTGCTAAAGTAATACTGCTGCTGATAGCACCGCCTGCATAAATGACCTGTTGTGCTTCCAGCGCAAAGTTATTACCAAAATGAGGCATTGGAATGTTCTGCCCGTTCTTGAAGTCACGGTCCCACAGATACCCGTCACCCAAATAACTGAAAGAGAGCGATGCGCTGATGTCCGGCAAACGTTGTGACTTGGCAGCTTTCAAAGCCTCATCGGTAACTTCCTTCTCGGTTTTATACGTTTGAATACTCTGACTGTTCTCGTCTGCCAGACGGAACATCTCGTTAATGCCCAAAACTTTCCTGGTAAGTGTTTGGGCAAATGAACCCTGACTGCATAGTACTACGCATAGCGGTACTATGAGCCATCTTTTTTTGCTCATAAAATAAAAAAGAAATTTAGTTGATAATGATAAATATATGTTCCTATATCATGCCGCCTCCAAAGAAGGGAAGCCGGCATTTCGCATCGTGGCGAGTAGTTCTTATAGAAATAATCAAATCTGCACTGCTACACCCCAACCGTGGAAGTCATGCATTTTGTTCTCGTAGCGAATGGAAATTTGATAATACTTTAGTTTCATCTTGATACTTGCTTTTCTAATTCGGTTTGCAAAATTATGGAAAAAAACAGGTAAGTTGTGACCTTGTATATACGGAAATATAATGTTTTTTAACGATTTCTGTTCGGAGATTCATGTAGGAGACACGGATAAAAGATCTAAGAGATACAGGTGGAATATATTCCCTGTATCATCATTTCGGTAGATCGGAGCAGTACTTATTTCCTGCTTGTCGAAATAACGGTAACACTTATCATAAACAAGTGGCGAACTGCTTCACCGAGATTCAGATTCGAAACAGGAGATAAGGTTTTTCTCAAAGTATTCTCACTATTATGAGAAAAAATTCTCATTATAGTGAGAACTTTTTCTCATAATAATAAGTATTTTTTCTCATAAGGGTGAGAATACTTCCTTGTCAGAGCATACTGAAACGGCATATTTTATTGCAATTTATTGTAAGGATAATAAAAAGAGACTGAACTCAAAACGGAATTGAGCCAGTCTCTTCTTTATGATGTAATACTGTAATAATCAGTTTTTATGCATTCAGCGCCTGTTCGATATCTGCGATAATATCATCCGCATTTTCGATACCTACCGACAGACGAATCAAGTCCGGGCGTACCCCTGCTTCCATAAGCTGTTCGTCCGACAACTGGCGGTGAGTATGGCTTGCCGGGTGAAGCACACAGCTACGTGCATCTGCTACGTGAGTGACGATAGCTATGAATTCCAGTGAATCCATAAACTTGATAGATACGTCACGTCCGCCTTTTAGACCGAAGGAGATAACTCCGCAAGAACCGTTCGGCATATATTTCTGTGCTAAAGCGTAATATTTATTATCCGGCAATCCGCAGTAGTTTACCCAAGCTACTTTCTCGTTCTTGGACAGATATTCGGCGACTTTCTGTGCGTTGCCGCAATGTTGAGGCATGCGTAAGTGAAGCGTTTCAAGTCCCAGGTTCAGTAAGAATGCGTTTTGCGGGCTTTGGATGCTGCCGAGGTCACGCATTAACTGTGCAGTGGCTTTAGTGATATAAGCACCTTTGCCGAAAGCTTTTGTGTAAGTCAGCCCGTGATAAGATTCGTCCGGCGTGCAAAGTCCGGGGAATTTATCGGCATGAGCGTCCCAGTCGAAGTTACCGCTATCTACGATACAACCGCCTACGCTGGTAGCGTGTCCGTCCATGTATTTGGTAGTGGAGTGAACAACGATATCTGCTCCCCATTCGAACGGGCGGCAGTTAATCGGAGTCGGGAAAGTATTGTCAACAATCAAAGGGACACCGTGGCTGTGCGCGATACGGGCAAACTTCTCAATATCCAGTACTTCGAGGGAAGGATTGGAAATTGTTTCACCGAACAATGCTTTCGTATTCGGACGGAAAGCTGCGGAAATCTCTTCTTCGCCGGCATCCGGATTGACGAAAGTAACCTCAATACCGAGTTTTCTCATTGTCACTCCGAACAGGTTGAAAGTACCACCATAGATAGCGGAAGAACAAACGAAATGGTCACCTGCCTGGCAAATATTGAAGATAGCGTAGAAGTTGGCAGCCTGACCGCTGGAAGTCAGCATGGCGGCCACACCACCTTCGAGGGCGGCAATTTTAGCGGCCACAGCGTCATTCGTCGGGTTCTGCAGGCGGGTATAGAAATAACCGCTGTCTTCCAAATCGAAAAGACGTGCCATTTGCTCGCTGGTATCGTATTTGAAAGTTGTACTTTGATAGATGGGCAATACGCGTGGTTCGCCCTTTTTAGGCGTCCACCCTGCCTGTACGCACAGGGTTTCGGGCTTGAATTGTTTTGCCATAATGTTATCGGGTTTTAGTGATTTATTCCAAAAAATGTTTTAATGGCGCAAAAGTAGGGAAAATAATTGTATTTTTGCCCTGTTTATGAGTGAAATGATACTCACGTGAAGGAGATAATTGTGTAGATATGAAAAATAAACTCTATATTCTTTTATTCTTAATTTTTCTTTTCTCGGGTACGGCACTTTGGGCGCAGCAGAGGGCTACTCCGAAGTCGGGAGAAGGCATCTCGTCTTTTCTGTTGAGGCACAACCGTTCTCCGAAGAAGTACTACGATGACTTTATCGAACTGAACAAGAAGAAACTGGGAAAGAATAATGTGCTGAAAGTGGGCGTGACTTATGTCATTCCGCCGGTAAAGAAATCATCGGGAACTTCTGCCGGGAATACAGAGGCTAAAAATACAACAGCTAAAGGTACAGGAACCCAGCAGAGGTCTTCCAAAGCTAAAACGACTAAAATAGGAACCACTATCAAAGAACCTTTGTTCGGAAAGGAACTGGCAAATGTCAAAGTCACTTCCAACCGCCTTGCAGGTGCTTGCTTTTATGTCGTCAGCGGACATGGCGGACCCGATCCCGGAGCTATCGGACGGGTAGGGAAGCACGAACTTCACGAAGACGAATATGCTTACGACATCGCTCTTCGCCTGGCACGTAACCTGATGCAGGAAGGGGCGGAAGTTCATATCATCATTCAAGATGCCAAAGACGGTATTCGAGACGATTCGTACCTGTCGAACAGCAAACGGGAGACTTGCATGGGCGATGTGATCCCGTTGAATCAGGTACAACGTCTTCAGCAACGTTGTAACAAGATAAATGCCCTTTACCAGAAAGACCGTAAGAATTATTCCTACTGCCGGGCAATCTTCATCCATGTAGACAGCCGTAGCAAGGGAAAGCAGACTGATGTTTTTTTCTATCATTCAAACAAAAAAGCGGTTAGCAAGCGCTTGGCGAATAATATGAAAGACACATTCGAATCAAAGTACGGCAAGCACCAGCCGAACCGGGGATTCTCCGGAACAGTGAGCGGACGCAATTTGTATGTGCTTTCGCATACTACTCCCGCTTCTGTTTTCGTGGAGCTGGGCAATATCCAAAATTCTTTTGACCAGCGCCGTCTGGTGATAAATTCCAATCGTCAAGCATTGGCAAAATGGCTAATGGAGGGCTTTCTGAAAGATTATAAAGAGAAAAAATAAATATAAAACATCTTTTTCGTGAACAAAACCGAAATAGGAATGTTTTATATATGCAAATCGCCTGATGACTACTTGTAGGTATGCGAGTATATATGAGTCGGTGAATATGCCTCCCCGGCATAACAGGTAGATTGCATAGTAGTTTTGTCGTGTTTTATTTTGTGTTTGTGTTGTGACGGTGCTGCGATGTGAATCGGGGTACCGTTTTTATGTATGTGACAGAAAGAAATTGTAAATGGCTGCATTAAAAAAAGAATAAGCACGAAACCATAATTTATTCCGGCTTCGTGCTCACTCTTTACTTATATACTGCAATCAGGCAGTACTATTTCCATTCGCTGTGCTGTTCCAACATCGGGTTTGTATCAATCTCACTTTGCGGAATAGGCCATACCAAATCTTGTGCTCCACGTAGATTATTGCGTTCGACTGCTCCGAAGCCATAGAATGACTTGTCTTCCTGCATACGTTTCTGAGCATTCTCAAAATCTTTCCAGCGATAAAGGTCGGCAAAGCGTAAATCTTCGAAGGCCAGTTCCACACGGCGCTCATGGCGTACAATGGCGCGTAGTTCATCTTGTTCCAGATTAGTTCCTTCTACCTCTTCTACAGCAGGCATACCTACGCGGTCGCGGACTTCATTGATATACTTGGTAATTTCCGCTTGGGAGTAACCGCCTTTTTCAATCATAGCTTCAGAGAGTGACAATAGTACCTCTGCATAGCGGATGACATAGAAATCTAAGCTACCGTCATATTCGTTTGCCGTATTTTCGGGAGTAAACCATTTACGGATACAGCATGTGGAGCTGGCAGGTAAGTTGTTAGTGTACAACTTTCCGTTCCATTCCATTCCCGGAAGCATCAATGTTGCCTTCATACGAGGGTCGCGGTTCTCATAACGTCCCATATCCGGATTCTCTTTTGTATGAGCTCCTTTGTCAAGGCTACCCTTAAATAAAGGAGACTTGTCAATAGGTAATCCATCCGTGCAATAAAAATCATCGCATAAATTCATTGATCCTTCGATGGCATTCATCGGAGCAGACCAGCAAACTCCAAAGCAATTACCTTCACCCAGTCCCGGGCCTTTGTAGTGAACACTCAGTAATACTTCACCAGCTGTTTCATTGGCTTCCTTGAATAAGTCTGCAAAGTTAGCTGCCGGGTCGCTGCCGTCTCCCGATTTGAAAAGTTGTATTTTACCAACAACGTTTTTGTAGGCATTTATAGCCTCGTCCCAATGCTGGTTGAAAAGGGCTATCCGTCCCATAATAGCGTAGGCTGCTTCTTGAGTCAGACGTCCTGTCTGTGCTTTTCCTATCACGGGGATCTTAGGAATCCATATTTTCAGATCTTCCAATAAAGAAGAGATAATCTGGCTGCGCTCCGTTTTGGGTGCTTGGGCTTCTGACAGAGTGAGAGGTTTTGTCAGATAGGGTACATCGCGGAAAACAGAAGTCAGATTGCAATACATCAGGGCGCGCAATGCTATTGCTTCAGCTTTGTATGCTTCTATTTTTTCTTGTTCCATTGGTATGCGTTCTACGTTTTCCACTAACATATTGCATCGCTTGATAACTTCATAATTGGCGTTCCAGTACATTGAAAAACATTCATCGGTGGTAGCCGAGGTACATTGTGAAATGGAACTACCTAGCATCCAGTTACCCCATGTGTGGTCACCATTGTCTGTGCTGGTTTCGCGTCCCAGAAATCCGAATTTCCAGCCGTCAATGTTGTCGTCATATAAGTTTTGGCTTTGCATGGCGTCGTAGCAAGCGGTCAGTGCCATCAATGCATCCGATTCGGTTTGCCAATAGGTCGTTTGGGAAGGCTGGTTCGGAGAATCTGTCTGTAGAAAACTGTCCGAACATGCGCTGGCAGATAATAACATTCCGGATAATAGTAAAACTCTGCATATATTTTTTGTATTCTTAATCATAATATTTGTCCTCCTTGTAATTAGAATTGAATGTTTAATCCAAATGAATAAGTACGCATATTGGGATGTACGTCATTTCTTGTATCACCCGATGACTTTTCCGGATCCCAGTTCTTCAACGGTGTGAACGTCAATAGATTACTTCCGGCAAAGTAAACACGGATGCTGGAAATACCAACTTTGGCAAGTTCGGCCTGGCGGAAAGTATAGCCGAATTCCAGATTCTTCAGACGTAGGTAATCTGATTTTTCAAGCCAGAATGAAGAATAAGAATCGTTCATGGTGTTACCTAGTGCAGGCATGGGAGCATTTATGTTGTCAGCCGAATAACGGTTCACCCAACGGCTCGTGAGGTTGCCTCGAATGTCGGTAGAAGTCTCCCAACTGTAACGATAGATACCTCCCACCCCTTGCCAGAAAGTAGACAAATCGAAGTTTTTCCAAGATGCGCCCAGGTTGAAACTATAAGAGTATTTCGGGAATGGATTACCTATAATATCGCGATCTTCAGGAGTAATATTACCATTGTCATCAAGGTCGGCGTACATGATATCGCCCAATTTGGGAGCCACACCGTTTTGTTTGATAACTTCACCCTTCGAGTTGGTACGTTGCAAGTCGGCTTCCGTACGATAGATGCCTATTGCTTTATATCCGAAATAAGCGCCAATAGGGTTGCCGATACGGTTGATTATATTGCCGTCAATTTTTTCCTCCAATTCACCCATTTCAAGGATTTCATTCTTTACACGTGATAGGTTGAAACCGGCGTTCCAAGCCCAGTCACCTCTACTGTCGGAATAATTTACAGTCCATTCCCAACCGCGGTTACGGACTGCACCCACATTCTGATAAGGAGCGGAGAGAGAACCCAGGAAAATGCCGGGCATAGCCAGTTGCATCAAGATATCGGAAGTTTTCTTGTCGAACCATTCAAAGGTGGTTTGTATTCTGTTGTTGAAGAATCCAAGGTCGAGAGCTATGTTTACAGAGCGGGTTGTTTCCCATTTAATGTTTTCATTGGGGACGGATGTCTGTACCATACCTGCCTGCTTGTCTGCACCTTGGTCGAAGAAGTAATTTCCGCTTGCACCCAAAGTAGCTGCATAAGCGTAGTTACCAATTTCCTGATTACCTAATTTACCCCATGACAGACGTAACTTTCCGAGAGAGAAGTTTCTGTAGTCTTTCATAAACCCTTCGTTCGAGAATACCCATCCTGCAGACAATGAAGGGAATGTGGCATAACGATTGGCTTTGGGCATACGTGAGGACCCGTCATGACGAATATTGAATTCGAATAAATACCGGTCATCATAACTGTAGTTTACACGGCCGAAGAATGATTGGAGCTTATATTCTTCTGATTCCCCCGTTGCTCCCGGATTGATTGTACCTCCTTTGAGCTCATAAATATTCTCGGTTGGGAAACCCTGTATGGATGCTGTTGTTTTGTAGAAACGTGAACCGATGACCGAATGCCCCAACAGTACATTGATATTGTGTTTGTCGAATTGCTTGTTATAAGTCAGCAAGTTTTCATTTGTCCATGTTGCGTTGCGGTACCAATAATCCTCTTCCTTATTAGTCTCTCCTGCTGCCTTTACAATGTTTCCGTCTGCATCATAGCGGGCAGGAGATTTGGGAGTGTAAGACTTAGTCGCATTCAGGTCGAAAGCATAAGCAAGACTTGTTTGGAACTTCAATCCTTCCCATAGTTCAATACCGGCAAACGCCTTACCGTTGAAACGCCAATATTCGTTGCTGCGATGTCCTAAGGACATCAACTCTACAGGGTTTTTCACCATTTCGGCGCTCATTGACGAACCGTCTACATAGCCATAATGTCCGTTGGAGTACATCACCGGTACGGTGGGGCGAGTGAACCAAGATACGAAACGCATGATACCGCCTTCGCCCGAAGGAGCAACAGCGGGAGCCGTCACGTTGTTTTTGTTACCGGACAAGTTCAGCCCGAATGTGAAACGTTTGTAGCGGGTGTCAAGGTTTGAACGAAAAGAGAAACGCTCTACACCTGTTTTTACCATGATACCATCTTGGTTTGAATAAGCTACCGAGGCCATGAAGTGCGTATTTTCGCTACCACCTGATACGGACAAATGATGCTGGTGCATACTGGCATTGCGCAATACGGCGTCCAACCAATTGGTGTTTGCATAATGATCGGGATCCGAACCATCTTTCAGTTTTTGTAGAGCTTCCGGTGAGAAAGTGTCAGGGTTCACTTCGTTTCTCATAAGAGCCCAGTTATAACTGTCTACATAGTCGGGAACGATACCCGGAGTCTGTAATGTATAGCTTCCCGAGTAGGATACTTTCACTCTACTTGAGGCCTGTCCTCGTTTGGTAGTAATTAAGATAACGCCATTGGCGGCACGTACACCATAGATAGCTGCAGATGCTGCGTCTTTCAATACAGAGATATTGTCGATATCTGCAGAGGGGATTTCGGAAATTTGTGAAAGACTGCCTTCCACGCCGTCAATCAATACCATCGGGTTGTTGTTACCAAAAGTACCGATACCACGGATTCTTATTTCCGGATTGTCATTACCGGCCTGTGCACCGTTTTGAGTCAGTACCAGACCCGGAAGACGACCTTGCAACAAAGTAGCTGTATTGGCTACCGGGATGTCCTGGATATCCTTGGATGACACAGAAGCCACGGAACCTGTTAGATTCACTTTCTTTTGGGTGGCATATCCCACCACGACCACTTCGTCGAGTTTCTTGGAGTCTTCTTCCAAAGTAACCTTAAAATTATTTTTGTTTCCTATTGGGAGGATGACATCCTTATATCCTAAGAAGCTAACGACCAACGTCTGTGAAGGTTGTGCCTTCAACTGAAAAGCACCGTCCATGTCGGTGATAGTTCCTTGTGTCGTACCTTGAATCACTACACTGGCTCCGATAATAGGTTCGCCTGATACATCGTACACTTTACCTATCACTGTGTTTTCCTGTGCATATACTGCGAAAGAGAGCAGTATAAGAACGCCCGCTAAGAAAATGCGGAAAAAGTTTTGTTTTTGTCCGTTCATAAATTTAAAGTTTAAGCAAGTTAATAAGTTCTTTATTATCTATTTTCTTGTAACTAAGAATACTTTTATCGTTTTATTTCCATTGGTAATGGCGTACCCAGTCTACTTCCATCTCTACGGGTAAGTCGGCCGGATCTACCGTACCGACCCAACTTCCTCCTAACTGCATATCGATTAGCAAATATTGCGGGATATTAAAAGGAAACTGTCCTTCTTGTTCGGTTTCAATTCGAGGATAAACAAAGTTTCGTTTTCCGTTGACATGGAATACAAGACTGTCCGGCCAAAAATCCACTCCATATACATTGAAGTCTTCGGGATTAATGGGAATAGTGTTTCCGTGTTTCGGGTTGTTTTCTATTCCTAGTGTATAGGTATAGTGCGAGTGTACGGTTTGGTAGACAATAGAGTCATGGTTCAGACGTTCCATAATGTCCACTTCTCCTCCCATAGGCCATGAGTATTTGTCTGTTTCATAAGGCAATGTCCATATAGCAGGCCATGCTCCCTTTGCTCCGTGTAGTCTGGCACGTACTTCGATACGTCCTCCGTGGAAAGCACGTTTGTCTTTGGTCCATAATCCTCCGGTCAGGTATTGGGCTGCGTCTGCCTCTGTATTGTCATTGACGATTCCTTTCAAGATTAAAAGGCCGTTACGCATTTCATAACAACGGTCGTCAAAAGACTGGGTGTTTTGCCAATCAGGTTTGCCGCGAGGTATGCGGCTCCATACACTAGTGTCGGGCTCTGCACCGTCAAAGTTGTCTTCCCACACCAATTCCCATTTGGGAGTATGAGTGCAAGCAAATATGCTACATGCTGATAACAATAAAAGTATAACCTTTTTCATACGCTTAAATTTTGGTTCATAGAATTTACTTTAAAAATTAACATTGCAAACGTATTCTATTTCTTTTATAAATGACTCAGGAATCGTATAATTCGAGTCAAATCTTGTCTAAATAGGATGCTTTTGATGATTTTTTTTAGAAAAGGCCTCTCTTTTTTAATGGATAGTTGCTGAAAAAATGAGGTGCAGATTTTTAGTGATGAGAAAAAAATGTATTTTTGCAGAAAATGAATTTATAATGTACCGTACCTTAATCATAATATTATTTCTGCTGGCAGGGGTAAAACTGCTTTCTTCTGAACACTGCGTTAATTACTCATTCACCCAACTCTCCATAGAGCAAGGACTTTCTCAATCCACTGCCCAATCTATCTTATTGGACCATAAAGGTACTTTATGGATAGGTACCAAAAGCGGATTGAATAGCTATACTCAGGAAGGGATAAAGACTTACCTTCATCACTCGGGAGATCCTCATTCTCTTCCGAGTAACTATATTAATCCTGTCTCTTATACACATCTGACGCTGCCGACGATACTCCTTGTGTAGATC